>Ga0209628_10000709_pt1 | contig 20718 bp, 17 predicted proteins | sample TergutCu122P4_FD_187285 | JGI IMG/M metagenome (GOLD analysis project Ga0209628, IMG submission 187285) | Cubitermes ugandensis P4 segment gut microbial communities from Kakamega Forest, Kenya - Cu122 P4 (SPAdes) (version 2) | ecosystem: Host-associated > Arthropoda: Insects > Digestive system...
TGTTTCTTCCTGGTCGAACAAACCCACCTTGCCTTTATTTTTGTATTTATTGCCCATTATTACTTTTTTACTGCAAAGATACAAACTATATCACTAAATGACAAGTATTTAATTATTAGAAGTGCCCACTATTTTTTTATACAACTTGCCTGCAATTATATCAGGCTTTTGAAACTTCAATTCTATTTGTACCATCGTGGCGCCTTTCGACAACTTAAGTTCAACATTTCGACAAAAATAATATAAATTCTAATAAAAACCCTCGTAAGTAAGGATTTCCTGTCTATTTCACACAGATGGCGAGTCTGAATAAAAAATTTTAACAAAGTTCCGCAGAATTTTAAAAGATAAAAATTATTCGCGTATATTTGTATGCGCAAAATGTATAAAGTTATACGCTTATGAATAATATTGGTTTTAACATTAAAAGAATACGCGATCAAAAGGGTTATTCACAGGAGTTTATGGCTTCGCGGTTGAATATTACACAGGCTTCGTATGCAAGAATGGAAAGTCAGGAAATCAAACTTACTGTCGATCGCTTGCAGCAAATAGCGGATATTTTGGAAACGGATATTTCTGCATTATTAGATTCTTCGAAATTAACCATTCAAAATCAAACGAACCATGAGGGGGCTTATGGTAATGGCTATGTCCAAATCTTGCATGTCGAGAATAAAGAAGCGCTCAACAAACTCATCCAAACCTTAGAAAAGGAGAACGGACATTTAAAAACAGAAATTGAATTTCTGCGCTCAATAGTTAAAACGGAAAAATCCGTTTCAAAATAATTTCTCTTCGCCAAAAGAAAAAACAGGTTGTTCAAAAAACACTTTTGAACAACTTCTTTTTATTCGATTTTTTTCAAATATAAATCATAGTTTATCAAATCCAACAGAACAATGAAATTCTCCATTGTTCGAGTGCCTAATAGGCCTCCTGGCCAGTAATTATCAAATGTAACATGCATATTTTGACTGGTTGCATATAATTCTCCAATTTTAATGATATCCGCAGGTATAGCAAAGGCGGAACGAAAGCCTCCATTTACCGCTCCTTTTCCGTAAGAGGCATTTGTCGTATCAATTTCTTGTCCTTCAATATGTTTTGTGTTTAATACTACAAATTGATTACATCCAGTATCAATATTGAAAGTGTCTTGCAGTGTTTTTCCCTGTACCACAACTTGAGCAGGAATCAAAAGAAAGTTGTATAACAGTATTATTTTGGTCTTTGAATATTCTGTAACCCCACCTTCCCAAACAAAAAAGCAGCCACACTCTCATGTAACTGCCTCCTATTCAAGAGCCACTGACCAGACTCGAACTGGTGACCTACGCGTTACGAATGCGTTGCTCTACCGACTGAGCTACAATGGCTTATTGCATTAGATTTTCAAAAAACTCGTCTAACTCCTTCTCAATGCCCGTCCAAAGGTCGTTTCCCGATTTCATTGCCTGATCGTCAAGAAAAATCAACTCTTCTTCTATCATGAAATCACTGTTTACTAAACTGACAGTAAACGGTTTACAGATAAATTCCTTGTCGAAAACGTGTTCATTTCTTAGACCTCTCAGAGCATATTTCGCCGTATTGATGATTTCTTGCAGAACATCCGCTTCGGGAGAAATGTGAACATCTTCCAATTGAGTCGAAAATAATTCCTTTTCTACATCATCGAAAAATGTAAGTGTTTGATTCTCGGAATCGTAATATAAATAAAGATCACCTAAAAAATTATCCTCGTTGGTGAGTTCGTAATTTTTCAGACTTTCCCGAGTGGCAGATCTTAAAATAATATCTAAATTTTCATTGATTGTTTGCATCGTGCAAAGGTAATAATAATTTCGAAAATATTTTTTTTTCTACGTTAATTTTACACTTTTAACCGCCTGTTTCTCGTTGACCGTGTTTTATCATTCTCGCACCCAGCATTTGCCGAATATGTGCCATCCATTTCCGCGTAGGTCGCTCACGTAAAAATGATTCGACGTGGCGCTTTTTCTTGTCTTCAAATATATCTTCAAAATCGATCAGAATTCCGGTTTCTTCTACTTCGCCAAATTCGGCGTTTACTGCCGTTCCAAATACCCGCATGGAAGGAGATAAATTCATATACGCACTGATTAAGGGCGGAATATTGATGCCGAACTTCCGCACTTCCTGGTTCAGAATTTTATAATCTTCCGCATAAACATTTTTATCGAAAAACTTTTTCAACTTTTTACAATCCATATTCGTTACCAAAGGATGGATGGGTGTAACCAAACCCTCCTTATCCTTGAAATATTTATCCAGAAAAAACAGAATCATGTTGCGAGCCTCCACATTGTAAGTGTTATACATGGTTACTTTTCCGAAGAAATAACGAAAATCCGGATCAATTACCGACAAAGCACCCAATCCGTCCCATAAATTGTCTAAGGCAAATAAACCTTTGGCTCCGTATTTGGTTGACTGGTAATCCAGCGATACGAATGAACGTCCCAATTCGACCGTTTTCGGTAAATATTCGTCTAAAAACTTTTGGGAAAAATGAAACAGTTCGCAAGTGGCAATATTATCCGGTTGACCATCTTCACTGAACGAGATTTCGTTACCGCACCGAAAACGATACCCGCCGATAATCTCCTCTTCTTGCGGATCCCATACAATCAGTTGACGATAAGGAGTTTTCATCGTGTCGAACTCGTCGATGTCGGTCGATTTGCCGGTGCCGCCTCCATAATATCGGAAAGCGATTTCACGCAAACGCCCCACTTCAAGCATTAAATTGGGAGCATTGTGCGCCGTAAACAAATAAATTTCATTTCCCGATCGGTTGGTTTCCCGAAAAAGTTTATCAATTGTCAGTTCCGACCTCAAAACCGCCCGGTCTATTTTCGGCATAATTTCTTCCATGCAGTTACAGTATAGATTCGTATCTAATTTTTATGTTATAAACTCTATTTTCTACTTCTTCAGCCCACTGTTGCAAGGTTTTCGATGAATCGAAGGTTTGCCAGGGGATGGGTTTTCCAAAATAAATATTCATTACCGTCCGTTGTTTCTTAAACATTTCACGCGGCAAAAATAACATTTCAATATTGAATTTTATTCCCAATGCAGTGCGAATATTCGCAAGATTATAGAAGAAATTGGAATTTTTCGCATCAAAATATACCGGAATCACATCGCGCCGATGTTCTACAGCTTTGGAAATAAACATCTTTTTCCAATGCGGATCGCGAATAACTCCTTTCTTTCTCCGCGAACATAATCCTGCAGGAAACGTAATGATCTGATTATCGGAAGCAAAAGCCTCATTCAAAAGAACAGTCGCCTTTTTGGCTTGAGCCCCATGTTTATTGACCGGTAAGAAAATATCCTGTAAAGGTTCAACAAAATACAGGATATCATTTACTAAATATCGGATATTCCCTTCGTAATGTTTCCCCAGGGCAGTCGATAAACAAACACCGTCCATACCACCCAAAGGATGGTTCGAGGCAAAAATACAACGATGATCAGCAGTCGGCAGATTTTCCGTTCCATGCAATTGCAAACGCGTATCAAAAATACGTAACATATTTTCCATGAAAGGAACACCTATGAGGGGAGCGTTTTGTGTCAGTACTGCATTTAATTCGTCTTGACAAATGAGTTTGGCAAGCAAGTTAATCACAAAGCCCGGTATCTTTTTATAGATTGTCGGAGCCTTCGACCGAAGTACCTCCCGTACATTCACTTGAAAAATTCTGTCAGAATCCATCTCAAATGCCGAATATTATGATAATATGCAGCGTTTTTTCATCCATTTGCATCTATATCATTATAAAAATTTAGGCAAAGGTAGTTTTTTCTCCGGAAATTTCAGAATAATCCCGATAATTCTTACTTTTGTAGAAAATATTGAAATATTAAGTTGAACAAAAATTAAATCACAATGAAAAAGTTATTCGTCATTTTGTTAACAGGCGTAATTGCCTTGAGTTTAGTAAGTTGTTTGCCAAGGGAAAACAAGGTAGAATGTTTACTCCCTGCGGTGGTTGATAGAGATCCTTTTTCTTATCCTTTCCTCTTAACAGCAATCGGCAAATTTATTGCACCCGAATTGGCTCCCACTACCCTTGAAAGCGGCACCTGTATCCTCGCGTATTTTATAGTGGATTACGATAATCAACCGGCAGAAGTTCCCCCCTATATGGCTTCCGAACTCATTTGTGATATTATCGGGGAAAGTAATGCGAAAATAGTAGCAGACGATTTTGACGAAACTGCCATCTTTGATGACACAGACTTCTCCGCCGAAGATATATTTCCTATACAGGGATTAAACCCGCAACTTTACAATCCTATTTTGAAAGGAAAAATTTTCCTGATTTTTAATCATTCTGCTCCACAGGATCAAACGGCGAACTATACCGCTATTGTGAAACCGGCTGCTAATGTTGATGAACCGGTCAATCTCTATCTTATCGCAAAAAAAACCAACGCACCGGAAGGTTTCGAAATAAATCGCAACATCATTCATGCAGTTGATATGTGCAACGTAATTAGAGTATTAGGAACAGAAACCACAATCGAAGGAAAATCCGCCTTAGAATTGAAAATCAACATTCAATATTGTACCGGCGTAGATAGAAAAGGTGGAAACGACATCCCTAAATACCAGGAATACAAATACAACGGCGTGAGTACGATTCCATTATCCGTTTTTAAATAATCTAAAATTCGGATAGCCGCAATATGGCGTTGCAGAACAATATCGTCATTAAAAACAAAAAGGCTTCGTTTGATTACGAATTTATCGAAACCTTTATTGCCGGAATTGTGCTGACAGGAACGGAAATCAAATCCGTCCGCCTCGGCAAAGCCGGTTTGGCAGACAGTTATTGTGTGGTTATTCAAGATGAACTTTGGGTAAAAAATATGTACATCGCCGAATATTTTTACGGCACCTATAACAATCACGAAGCCCGAAAAGATCGCAAATTACTGCTCAACCGGAAAGAATTGAATAAAATCGAACAACTTTCTCAAAATACGGGTTTTACCGTCGTTCCTACAAAATTGTTTGTCAACGAAAAAGGCTTAGCCAAATTAGTTATTGCCGTGGCCAAAGGGAAAAAAGCCTACGACAAACGACAATCGTTGAAAGAAAAGGATGATAAGCGGGAGATGGATCGAATGTTTAAACAATAACCATGTTGCTATTAGAACAGCTCTTAAAAGAAAAAATCCTGATTCTGGACGGTGGAATGGGGAGTCTGATCCAGCAATATTATTTGACGGAAGCCGACTATCGCGGTGCAGCATTCGTTCATTTACCCAACAATCTACAAGGGAATAGCGAAGCACTCAACATTACTCGTCCGGATATTATCCAATCCATCCATCGGCAGTATTTGGAAGCCGGCGCCGATATTATCGAAACCAATACGATGAATGCTACAACTATCTCTATGGTCGATTACGGTATGGAAAGGCATGTGCGCGACATTAATCTCGCAGCCGTCCGATTAGCGAAAGAAGTTGCCGACGAGTTTACAGGGTTGAATCCGGATAAACCTCGTTTTGTAGCCGGATCCATTGGACCCACCAATAAAACAGCCTCTCTCTCACCCGATGTATCCAATCCGGCACTCCGAAACATTACTTTCGATGAATTTTACATTGCATACAAGGAACAAATTGAGGCTTTGATCGACGGTGGAGTAGATGCACTGTTGATAGAAACCTCGTTCGATACCTTAAACGTAAAAGCAGCCTTGATGGCAGCCGAAGACGTGATGTCCGAAAAAAATAAAAAAGTAACCCTGATGCTTTCCTACACTTTGGCTGGAAAAAGCGGTCGTATTCTGTCGGGACAAACCTTGGAGGCAGCACTGGCTTCGGTTTCTCATGCTCCGTTGTTAAGCATCGGATTGAATTGCTCATTTGGCGCTAAAGATATGAAACCGTTTCTGAAAGAGTTGAAACGAATCGCACCTTACTACATCAGTGCTCACCCGAATGCCGGATTACCCAATAGTTTGGGGCAATACGACGAAACGCCGGAAACGATGGCGCTGCAAGTAAAAGAATTTTTGGACGAAGGTTTGGTAAACATCATCGGCGGTTGTTGCGGAACCACTCCGGCACATATCGCTGCGATTGCAAAGTGGGTGGACGAAAAGCATGTGTTACGTCATAGAGAAACAGCGTTCGGCCTAAGCCAATCGGCCTGGTCCAATGACGAAGACTTGGTCCTTTCCGGATTAGATGTTCTAAAAATAGAAAATTCTGCACCGCATACCGCATCCTTTACTTTAATCGGGGAAAGATGCAATGTAGCCGGCTCAAAAAAGTTTTTACGTTTGATTAAGGAAAAAAATTACGAAGAAGCCTTAACGATTGCCCGAAAACAGGTCGAAGACGGAGCACAAATTTTGGATATTAACATGGATGACGGGCTTTTAGACGGCGTCCACGAAATGACAAATTTCCTGAATCTGATTGCTTCCGAACCGGACATTGCCAGAGTTCCCATCATGATCGACAGTTCGGATTGGAACATCATCGAAGCCGGATTGAAATGCCTGCAAGGCAAGTCTATTGTTAATTCCATCAGTCTGAAAAACGGAGAAGAAGATTTTTTGAAGAAAGCGAAAAAAATCAAATCCTATGGAGCAGCAGTTATTGCTATGGCATTCGACGAAAAAGGTCAAGCAGATACTTTCGAACGAAAAATTGAAGTCTGTGAGCGGATGTATCATTTGTTGACAAGAGAAGCAGGATTTTATCCGCAGGATATTATTTTCGATCCTAATATATTAGCCATCGGCACCGGCATTGAAGCGCATAATAATTATGCTGTTGATTTTATCCGTGCCGTAGAATGGATAAAGAAAAATCTGCCGAAAGCCGGAATAAGCGGCGGCGTAAGTAATCTGTCGTTTTCGTTTCGCGGCAATGATTATCTACGGGAAGCCATCCACGCTGTTTTCCTTTATCATGCCATCCAAAAAGGTATGGATATGGGAATTGTGAATCCTTCCTCTACTATTATTTACGAGGATATTCCCGAAAATTTACGCGATGCGATTGAAGACTTGATTTTTAACCGTACACCGGATGCTGTCGAAAGATTAATGGCCCAAATTTCAAATAATCAGGAACAATCATCCGGATTGCTTCCTGCTTCGTCCCTCGCAGTTCGCAATGACGAATGGAGAACAGCATCCGTTGCCGAACGGCTCAAATATGCTTTAATGAAAGGTATTGACGATTATTTAGAATCCGATTTGCAGGAAGCATTGACCGTTTATCCCAAACCGGTTGCGGTTATCGACCAACCATTGATGGAGGGGATGAATGCCGTAGGCGGGCTGTTTGGCGAGGGTAAAATGTTTCTGCCGCAAGTAGTAAAAACCGCTCGAACCATGAAAAAAGCCGTGTCGATTTTGCAACCTTTTATTGAGGCAAGTCAACAGGACACTACGGCGAAAAGTGGCAAAATTCTTATCGCAACCGTTAAAGGCGATGTGCACGACATCGGCAAAAACATAACGAACATCATTTTAGCTTGTAATAATTACGAAATCATCGACTTGGGTGTAATGGTTCCGCCGGAAGAAATTTTGCATAAAGCCCAAGAATATCAAGTGGATCTCATTGCCTTAAGCGGTTTAATCACTCCCAGTTTACAGGAAATGGCTTTTGTGGCTTCCGAAATGGAAAAGGCAGGGTTTACAAAACCCTTGTTGATTGGAGGTGCCACCACTTCCCCACTCCACACAGCACTCAAAATTGCTCCTTTGTATCGCGGTGCGGTGGTTCATGCTACCGATGCATCCAAAGCCATTCCCGCACTTCATCAGTTATTAAATCCGGAAACACAAAAAAACTATATCGAAACACTGAAATTCGCTCAACAGTTACTAAGGGATAAAGTGGATAATAAAAAAGAATTGGTATCATTAGATTACGCAAGAAAACATGCTTTTCAAGTCGATCACACCCAAGCTCCGACTCCGCAACCGTGGACAGGCGCCAAAGTTTTCGATTCGATTCCCGTTCAAGAGGTAATGCCGTTTATGGATTGGGGCGCATTTTTATCGGCATGGAAACTACCGGTTAAGTATGCCCGATATACTTCGGATGCGGAAGTTCCGGAAACAGAAAAGGAAAAATTCCGCGAAGCGATTGGGTTGATAGATGATGCGAAACAAATCGTCGAACGATGGATTAGTGCAAAAGCCGATTTCATTAAGGCAATCATCGGGTTTTATCCGGTAACGGTAAAAGAGGATGAGTTGATGATTGGCGATATTCGGATTCCGTTGTTGCGCCAACAGGAAAAACGGGAAGACAATACTTACAAATCATTAACCGATTTCGTTCGTCCCAAAGGCGATTTTATCGGTTTGTTTACGGTTACCGGCGGCGGGAAAAAGCATCCGCAGGAATGCGATTGCGGTTGTGGGGCAGAAGAAGATTCCTACCGCGAAATGTTGGAACAAATCCTGAAAGACCGTTTGGTAGAGGCAGCCACCGAATACCTGCACAAAAAAGTATTGCATCAAGGCATTCGTCCGGCTTCGGGTTATCCTTCGTTGCCCGATTTATCGTTGAACTTTACTATCGACAAAATACTGCAAATGAACCGGATTGGTGTTACGTTAACGCACAATGGAGCCTTATATCCGAATGCCACTACCGCCGGACTGCTCATCGCTCATCCGGAATCTTCCTATTTTTTTATCGGCACAATCGGCGACGACCAATTGGCGGATTACGCTATGAAAACCGGTCGTTCGTTGGATGAAACCCGGAAATGGTTGGGGGCTAATGTGAAATAACAACAATAAAAAAGGCAATTATGAGTGATAGTGCAATCTTCATTATTGGAATGAGTATCGTTGCCGGAATCTGCGGAACCGGAATCGGAGGATTGCTGACTGCACTTTTTGGAAGCAAAACGGAAAAAATGGTAAGTTTTTTCATGGCTTTTGCGGGTGGCATCATGACAAGTATTGTGTTTTTCGAACTTATACCCAAGGCAACATTGCATTCGAATACGGTTGTAACAATCTTAGGCATGACAATAGGCGTTGTTTTGGTTTTATTTCTTAATTTTCTTCTTGATAGAATTTCATCGGTTAATCATTTTGAGCCCAAATTTCATGAAACCTACACGGATTATTTCCATGAAAACGAAGTGCTAAAAAGTAAAAAAAATATGATTCGTTCCGGTATGTTGATGTTTTTCGTTATCGGTTTACACAGTATTCCGGAAGGACTGGCACTTGGAACCGCTGCAACCTACGATATTGCTCTTGGAACCACATTCACCCTCATGATTGCGATTCATAATATCCCTGAAGGTATGGCTATTTCTGCGCCTCTCATAGCAGGAGGATTGAGCAAGAAAAAAACAATTTTACTGACGATTTTGGCTGGGATTCCTACTGTTTTAGGAGCTTTAATTGGTATTTTAATCGGAAATATTTCCCATTTTGCTATCGCACTTTCCTTTGCTATTGCCGGAGGTGCCATGCTATATGTCGTTTTTTGTGAAATTTTACCCCAAACAACGATTATGAACAAAGACCGTATCCCAACCATTATCCTGCTTGTCGGAATTATTATCGGTTTTTTGTTGACGAAGATATAGGTAATTGACGTTTGGGGTCTATCAGATGAGCATCAAGGATAATGTTGCGATACATACGGCTTTTAGTTGCAATGTGGCGACATTCGGGACATGCCAAATAGAAAGGTGGCATAAATTTTCCCCTTCTTATACCGTAAAATCATTTTTATCCCGTACATTTGTTGTCCGTAATGTATCATTTATGAAAATCACCGTTTCCGTAACCAACGATTTAGTAACCGACCAGCGGGTGCATAAGGTTTGTACAACGCTGATGCAAAATGGTTATGACGTAAAATTAGTTGGGCGCCGGTTGCGAACAAGCCCGCTTGTAAGTCGCCCATATCGTACCCATCGAATGCGTTTGTGGTTTAATCAGTCGTTTTTGTTTTATGCAGAATATAATATCCGTTTGTTTTTTTACTTGCTGACCAATAAAACGGATATTTATCTCTCGAACGATACTGATACTCTGGTTGCCAATTTTTTAGCCGCCCGAATTCGTCGAAAACTTTTGGTGTTTGATGCTCATGAAATGTTCCCCGAAGTGCCGGAAGTTGCCCAACGTAGATTTGTAAAAACCGTGTGGACTAAAATTGAAGATTGGATTTTCCCGCATCTGAAACGAAGTTATACCGTTTGCCGGTCCATTGCGGATATTTACAATCAAAAATACAAAATTAATATGCAGGTGGTTCGTAATATTCCTTTTGCTCGAGAAAAAAAAGAAATATTGCCTGCTCCGATTGATTCTCAGAGCAAAAAAGTTCTTTTGTACCAGGGCGCTGTTAATGTAGGGCGGGGCATTGAATGGATTATCGACGCTATGCCTTATTTAGACGAATTTGTTTTTTACGTAGTAGGCGATGGCGATATTTTAACCGAACTAAAAGAGCGGGTAAATCGTTTGCATCTCAACGACCGTGTCATTTTCACCGGTCGCGTTCCTTTTGAACAACTATCTGCTTATACCGCTTGCGCCGATATTGGAATTAATTTATTAGAAAACAAGGGATTAAATTATTATTACTCTTTGCCCAACCGTATTTTCGATTACATTCGTGCGGAAATTCCGGTTTTATCTACCGATTTTCCCGAAGTTCGTCGAATAGTGGCGCATTACAATATCGGAACGTTAATAGATTGCTACGACCCGACATTTTTAGCCGATACGATTCGGCAGATGTCCGGTCGGGAGAAAAATAAAACAGGATTTGCTGTCGCAAATGCCGAGTTGACTTGGGAGAACGAATCGAAAGTTTTGGTGAACATTCTTGTTTGATTCTTTCATAAAATATAGTAACTTTGCCCCCTTAAATAATAAACAACGTGGCAGAAACAAAGTATATTTTCGTTACAGGCGGAGTAGTGTCTTCATTGGGGAAAGGAATCGTTTCCGCATCTTTGGGGAAACTCTTACAAGCCAGAGGCTATAAAGTTGCCATTCAGAAGTTTGACCCTTACATCAACATCGATCCGGGCACGCTTAATCCTTACGAACACGGCGAATGTTATGTAACCGAAGATGGTCATGAAGCCGATTTGGATTTGGGACATTACGAGCGTTTCCTCAATATTCCTACATCTAAAGCCCACAACATCACTACCGGTCGCATTTATCAAAATGTAATCAGTAAAGAACGGAACGGCGATTTTTTTGGAAAAACCGTTCAGGTAGTTCCTCACATTACCGACGAAATCAAACGAAACATTCTGCGTTTGGGGAAAACCGGAAAGTATGATTTTGTAATTACGGAGATTGGTGGAACGGTCGGCGATATCGAATCGTTGCCCTACATCGAAAGTGTCCGGCAATTGCGTTGGGAATTGGGCAAAAACTGCTTGTGTGTTCACTTGACATACGTCCCCTATATCGAAGCCGCCAAAGAAGTAAAAACCAAACCGACACAACATTCCGTAAAATTACTTCAGGAACAAGGAGTTCAGCCAAATGTTTTGGTGTTGCGCACAGAAAGGAAATTGTCGAAAGAAACTTGCCGGAAGGTGGCACTTTTCTGCAACGTAGAGGAAAATGCTGTCATTCAATCGTACGACGTATCCAGTATCTATGAGGTGCCGGTAGTTTTGGCAAAACAGGAAATGGATACTATCATTTTGCAAAAACTCGGGATGCCCATCGACGGTCAGTTGGATTTGACGCAATGGACAACATTCCTCGACTATATGAAAAACGCCAAAGAAACCGTAAAAATCGGTTTGGTTGGGAAATATGTAGAATTGCCCGATGCTTATAAATCCATTATCGAATCGTTGTTACAGGCGGCCACCTATCATCATCGAAAATTAGATTTACGTCTGATTCATTCCGAAAAAATCAATGAAAAGAATGCAGAGCAATTATTGGGCGATTTGAATGGAATTTTGGTCGCTCCGGGTTTCGGTCAGCGTGGCATTGAAGGCAAGTTTACCGCTTTGAAATACGCTCGCGAACACAATAAACCGACTCTCGGTATTTGCTTGGGAATGCAATGTATGGTAGTCGAATTTGCACGCAATGTAATGGGATTAACCGATGCCAACTCTACTGAAGCGGATATTGCCACTCCTCATAAAGTCATCGACCTGATGGAAGAACAAAAGACATTAATGGCTATGGGTGGTTCTATGCGCTTGGGCGCTTATGAATGTAGATTAAGTAAAGGATCGAAAGCGCAAGCAGCCTACGGGAGCGATTTGATACGGGAACGCCATCGCCACCGTTATGAATTTAATAACGAATACTTGCCTGCTTTTGAAGAAAAAGGAATGTACGTTACCGGCATCAATCCCGATACCGGCTTGGTAGAAATAGTGGAAATCCCTGAATTGAAATGGTACATCGGCACTCAATTCCATCCCGAATACAACAGTACGGTGGTTAAACCCAATCCGTTGTTTATGAGTTTTATAGAAGCATCTATCAATTAGAATTATGGACAGAAATACAATTATCGGATTTTTATTGATTATATTGGTTTTGGTGGGATTTTCCTACTTCAACCGACCGTCGCCCGAACAAATGGAAGCCCGTCAACGACAACAGGACTCCATTGCACTCGTCCTGCAACAGCAGCAAGTGGAAGAAATGGATAATGCCTTGATTGCCGAAATACAAGCGACAAAGGCTGATGAAAAAGGAATCGTTTCCGATTCTGAGAAACAAACGCAGTTGGTGGATATATACGGCAGTTTTGGCGTTTCGGCTCAGGGAACGGAAGAGTTTGTTACTCTCGAAAACGATTTAATGGAAATTAAATTGAGCACCAAAGGAGGTCGTGTTTATTCGGTGTGGTTGAAAAAATTTACCAATTATTTAGACGAACCTTTGTATTTATTCGACGGCGACGAGTCGGATTTCGGAATTACCTATATTACCGCCAATAACCGCGTGTTAACTACCCGTGATTTTTATTTTGAAATGGTTTCCGTATCGAATCTGCAAGCAATTTTGCGTTTGAACGCCGGAGAGAACCGATGGGTCGATTTTATATATACGCTCCACACGGACGATTATATGGTTGAATTTGATATTGTTTCCAACAATCTGCAAACCGAACTGTCGCCCGCGATGCGTACGCTGGATATCGGGTGGACACAAAAAATCCGCCAGCAGGAAAAAGGACGGAGTTTTGAAGACCGTTACGCTCGCTTGACGTACAAGTTTCTGTCGGATAGCAGTGTAGAACAGTTGCGCGAATCGAAAGACGACATGAAGGATGTGTCTAATCGCACTAAATGGATTGCTTACAAAAACCAATTTTTCTCAGCCGTTTTGATTGCCGGTGATAATTTTGAAACAGCGCGGTTAGACTCCCGTGTGCTGAAAGATGAGTATTTGAAAGAATACAAAACCTCCACCAGCGTTCCGTTTAACATTGCAGACACCGAGCCGGTAAAATTCACTTTTTATTTCGGCCCTAACGATTATCCCCTGTTGCGACAATACGATAAAACCAAATTTGCCGGACAAAATTTAGAATTGGAAAAATTGGTCCCGCTGGGCTGGAGTCTTTTCCGTACCGTCAATAAATACATCATTATCCCTATTTTTAACTGGTTGACAAAAGGCGGAATGAATCTGGGATTGGCTATTCTCCTCTTAACGCTGATTATTAAAATGGGACTGTTCCCGTTGACATACAAATCGTTTATGTCGTCGGCGAAAATGCGGGTACTCAAACCCCAAATTGCAGAGATTACCGCTAAATATCCCGGGCAGGAAAATTCCATGGTACGCCAACAGAAAACGATGGAGTTCTATAAGCAGTTTGGTGTCAGTCCGATGGCGGGATGCCTGCCATCGTTATTGCAAATGCCGTTTTTGATAGCACTGTTTTGGCTTTTTCCGGTCTCGATCGAATTACGGCATCAGGGCTTTTTATGGGCAGCCGACTTATCCACTTACGATGATATTATTCGATGGAATACACATATCCCATTATTGGGGAGTCATCTCAGTTTGTTTTGCGTGTTGATGTCGGTTACAACCCTCATTTATACGAAATTTAACATGGATCAACAAAACACTGGACAGGAGCAAATGCCGGGAATGAAACTCATGATGTATATGATGCCGGTCATGATGTTTTTCTGGTTCAATTCGTATGCTTCCGGGTTGAGTTATTACTACTTGATTTCCACTTTGATTACCATTCTTCAGACTATCGCTTTCCGATTCTTCCTGAACGAAGAAAAACTGTTAGCCAAATTGGAAGCGAATAAGAGCAAAGCGAAGCCCGCGAAGAAAAAATCCGGATTTATGGCTCGGTTGGAAGAAGCGCAACGGCAACAACAGGCGATGTTGCGGGAAAAACAGAAGCAACAGAATAGGCGAAGATAGTTATGCTATGCAATACTGTTGAGTGGTTGGTATAATTCTTTCTGTCCGTTCATATCCCTATTTGTGATCCGAGCGGGATTCGAACCCACGACCCACAGCTTAGAAGGCTGTTGCTCTATCCAGCTGAGCTACCGGACCTGATTTTTAAAAATTGCGACCGCAAAGGTAAGCAAATTCAGATTATTTCCAAAAAAAAACAACAATTTAGGTCGTATTTCAAAAAAAAGTGATAGATTTGTACCGTAAATCCCGTTAATTGTACCCCTATGAGCAAACGCATAGAATCTAAGCGCATTACGAACGAAAATGCAGATGAAGTAAAAGAAACAGTTATTGTTTCCGAAGAAGTAGTAAACAGCTCTGTCGAAGAACCGGAAGTTTTCGTTGAAGAAACATCCATTCCTGTCGAAGAACCGGAAATTCCCGTTGAAGAAACATCTATTCCTGTCGAGGAACCGGAAACTTTTGTCGAAGAAGGAATGGTTTCTGAGGAAGAAGAAATAGTCGTTCCCGACGAAAAAATTTCGGAGACCGATCAATTGAGCAAGCCCCAAATTGTGGAACGGCTGGTAGAGACTGTGGAAAAGGAAGTTTCCGAAACAATACGGAATGAGGTGAACGCTTTGAAACAGGCTTTCTACAAGTTGAAACGGATCGAAACCGAAATTGCAAAAAAAACCTTTATTGAAGCCGGAGGAATCGAAGAAGAATTTCAGGCGGAAGAAGATGCGCTCGAAGAAAAACTGAAAGAACTTTTAACTGCCTTCCGAGAGAAGAAAGCGTTCTTGAGTGCAGAAACTGAGAAAATCAAAGAAGAGAATCTGACGGTCAAAAAGCAAATCATCGAAAAACTGAAAGAATTGATCGATAGCAAGGAAGATTTTTATAAAGTTTATAACGAGTTTAAAAAACTACAGCAACAGTGGAAAGAAATCAAACAGGTTCCACAAAGTGCGGTCAACGATTTATGGAAAGATTATCAGCATTATAGCGAAAAATTTTACGATCTTCTGAAAATAAACAACGAGATGCGCGATTATGATTTCAAGAAAAATTTGGAATTGAAACAGGTGCTTTGTGAAGCTGTCGAACGATTGGATGAGGAAAAAGACATTGTTTCGGCTTTTTATCAATTACAAAAACTGCATCAGGAATGGCGTGAAATAGGTCCTGTTGCCCGAGAACTTCGCGAAGAAATCTGGACGCGCTTCAAAAAGGCGTCTTCGGTTATCAATAAAAAACATCAGGAGCATTTCGATGCTTTACGCGGCTTGGAGCAGCGAAATCTGGAAGAAAAAACAATTCTTTGCGAAGAGATGGAAAAAATAGATTATTCGCTATTAAACTCTTTTAAGGATTGGGATAAGCAAAATCGACAAGTGCTGGAATTGCAGGAAAAATGGAAAACCATTGGTTTTGCTCCGAAAAAACAAAATATAAAAATATTTGAACGTTTCCGTGCGGCCTGTGATGTGTTTTTCCGAAAGAAAAGCGAATTTTACAAGGACGCCAAAGATTCGATGGACATTAATTTGGAAAAGAAAAAAACGCTTTGCGAGAAAGCCGAAGCCCTGAAAGACAGTCAGGAATGGAAAGAGGCTTCCGACCAATTAGCTGCTTTGCAAAAAGAATGGAAAGCAATCGGTCCTGTTTCCCGAAAACATTCGGATGCCATTTGGAAGCGTTTTATCGGTGCTTGCGACCATTTCTTTGAACAAAAAAATAAAACTTTCTCCTCGCAAAAAACAGAAGAGATCGACAATCTGAACAGGAAAAAAGAGGTCATCGCTCAAATCAATTCCATCGACGAGGCAATTCCAGCCAACGAAGCGATTGTTCGTTTGCGCGAATATATGGCACAGTTCAACAATATCGGTTTTGTGCCTTTCCGCGATAAAGACAAAATTTACAAAGAGTACCGCACCGCAGTGGATAATCAGTTCGACCGACTCAAAATGGATAAGAGTGAACGCCGACTGCAATCGTTTAAATCCAATTTGGGCGACACGAACGGAGAAAAGTCGAAAGGCAAGATTTTGAACGAACGCGATAAGTTAATGCGCAGTTACGAACGATTGAAAAATGATATCCAAACCTACGAAAACAACATAGGCTTCTTGTCGGTTTCGTCGAAAGGCGGAGGCGGACTGGTAAAAGAAATGCAACGTAAAATCGAAAGCCTGAAAACCGAACTTGAATTGATCGAAAAGAAAATCGAAGTCATCGATCAAAATTTGGAAGCCTAAGAATGCGGGTAGGAATCTTATCGGCCGGAGGCGATTGCCCGGGTATCAACGCTACCATTCGAGGAGTTGGAAAAACTGCCCTGACCCATTTCGGAATGGAAATCATCGGCATCAAAAGTGGATTTTCGGGGCTGCTCGAAGAGGATTACTTGCCATTGAACGACGAAGCACTTTCAGGATTGTTGAATCTTGGAGGAACTATCTTGGGCACTTCCCGCGAAAAACCATTCAAAAAATCGGACGACGGATTGAACGACAAACCCCAAATCATTGTAGAAAATTACCGAAAGTTAGGATTAGACTGTTTGGTCTGCATCGGCGGTAATGGAACACAAAAGACAGCCTTTAAATTAGCTCAATTAGGACTAAACATTATCGGTATTCCCAAAACCATCGACAATGATGTGTGGGGCACCGATATTTCTTTCGGTTTCCATACGGCTGTCGATATTGCCACCGAAGCCATCGACCGCTTACATTCGACTGCCAGTTCCCACAAGAGGGTAATGATTATTGAACTGATGGGGCATCATGCGGGATGGATTACCCTTTATGCCGGAATGGCCGGCGGCGCTGATGTTATCCTGCTTCCGGAATTGGGATACGATATGGAAATAGTGAATCAAGCCATTTTAGTCCGTGCGGCAAAAGGCAAACCCTACTCCATTGTCGCCGCCTGCGAAGGCCTGGATGTGGATGATAAGCGCATCGAGCAGGAAACCGGCATCGAAACACGGAAAACCACTCTCGGTTATGTTCAACGGGGAGGAAGTCCTTCGGCTTTCGATCGTAATTTGGCCACCCGCCTGGGTGGACACGCCACCGAACTGATTGTTGCCGGAAAATTTGGACGAATGGTATGCTTGCGTGACGATAAAATAGATTCCATCCCCCTCAGTGATGTAGTCGGCAAAATGCGATTGGTTGCGCCCGATCACAACCTGATTACACAGGGAAAACGAATGGGAATTTCGTTCGGAATAGATTAATGTCCGGCGGCATCCATTGAATAGTCAGTCCTCGTTTTTCCATCCCCCGAAACCATGTCACCTGCCGTTTGGCAAATTGATGAATGGCAGTCTCCAATTGCGTAAACATTTCAGAATAAGCAAGTAATCCCGTAACATACAGCGTAACGTATTTGTATTCCAAACCGTAATAAATCAATTCTTCAGGCGAAAGACCCGTATCAAGCAAGCGGCGGATTTCGTCGATCATACCTTCATCTAAACGTTTTTTCAAGCGAGCAGTGATTTTATTGCGGCGAATTTCCCTATCGACATCAATTCCGACAATCAGGCTGTTGACAGGAGCATAATCCCGCTGATCAGGCTTTTGCGTAAGATAGTATTCCTCGATTTCGATCGCACGAATCGCACGTTGAGGCGTATCAACATCAGTTTTATTGTGTAGTGTTTTATACGATTTTAATAACTCTTCCAATTCCGGTAGTTGCTTGTCTTTTAGTCTCCGGCGTAATTCCGGATTTTCAGGCACATCCAGCAATTTATATCCTTTCAGTACGGCTTCGATATACAGACCGCTGCCGCCGCATAAAATGGGCATGTTTCCTTTGGCACGAATGGCTTCAAAAGATTTGTGAAAGTCGTGTTGATACCGGAAAACATTGTATTTTTCACCAGGGTCACAAATATCAATCAAATGATAAGGAACCGATTTCCCATCCACCACATAATCATCCAAATCTTTACCCGTACCGATAGTCATTCCTCGATACACTTGACGCGAATCGGCGCTAATGATTTCCGTATCCAGCGTACCGGCTAAATTTGCTGCAAAAGCCGTTTTGCCGGATGCTGTGGGACCTAACACGGTAATTAGTTCGTAATCAAACATATCCATTGTAATGAAGCAAATTATATCATTGCCTTGATACAAAAATAGTGAAATATTTTATACCTTTGCCTGTCGAATAAGATAAATTGTTGTTTTATGAAAAAATTCGGATTTTACTGCGTTCTCCTTTCTTTGTTTTTTATTTCCTGTATTGACAAAAATCTGCCGGATGTTGACGGAATGTGGCAATTAAAAACGATAGAGGACGAAACCGGCAATACCCAAGTCGTAGATACGATTTATTACAGTTTTGAATCACAACAATTATTCTCCTTTACCCAACTCAATGGGGGCTTCATGCAATACAAATCGGCTTTCATTATGTACGGGTATGTGGATTTTCCTGCTAAAGACCGCATGCATATTTGGTTAGACACCGCCCATGTAGGGCTTTTTGAATACTTGCCGTGGAGTAGTTTGGAAAACACAACTTACATCATCCAAAAATTAACTTCCAAAGAAATGATTTTGAAAAATGAGGATGAGGGGAATATCTATCGGTTTATAAAATTTTAAAGCAAAAAAGATATGAAACGTTTTATAGGATTGGGATGGGTTTGCTTGTTTTTCATTCATTCATACGGGCAAATTTCCAACACCACCTATCGGGCGGAAACTTTCGGTTCGGTTGCCACAGGAGTGCATACGCCTTTTTGGATGAATACTCATCGTTGGGGTGTAACAACTTTGGATGCTAATAATTTTTATGTGCGTGGCGGATTGTTTCACGAACAAACAATCGACCGAAATTGGTCGTTCGAAACCGGAATGGATGTCATTGGAGGCAATCATTCTCCTTACGGGAATGTGTGGGTACAACAATTATATGGCCGCCTTAATTGGAAAAAACTGCGTTTGGATATTGGTTTGCGGGAAGATTATCTATCATTGTTAAATCCCCGTTTGAGTTCGGGCGACTACGTTCATTCCAATCACTCTCGCCCTCTTCCTCAGATTCGGGGGAGTTTGCCTGATTTTTTGTTAATTCCTCTCACTAAAGGAAATTTGTATGTCAAAGTCGATTTTGCCGTTGGAGCACATTTAGATGGAAAATGGATCGAAAACAGAGCGCGTCCCACTTCACATGAGTATGCCAAAAATGTTTTGTCGCACGATAAATCTCTTTATCTCCGGTGGGGCAATATAGATACTAAAACCCGACAACAGTTAACTTTTGGACTTCTCCACAGGGCGTTATGGGGCGGCACTTTGACAGTTGAAGATTGGGACAATCCCGGTACTTTTACAGTTTTTAATCAAAAAATAACTTTAGATTCATTTCTTCGTGTAGTGCTTGCCCGTCGGGGCGGAGCCAACTCTTCTCCGGGAGATCAATCCTATGTGGCCGGTCACCATTGGGGCATTTACCTTCTCAAATACGATTATAAACTCAAAAACGATCAGCGCATCAGTGCTTATATACAGCACATGTTTGAAGACAAATCAGGGATGATAAATTTTGATTTCTTTGATGATAACTCAGGTATAGTGCTTCAAAATTATCCCGACAATCTATACGGCTTGGAATGGCGTTCCTCCAAAAAAACAATCATTTCAGGGATCGTTTTTGAATACATTTATACCAAGCAACAGTCGGGTACGATGCATTTTCACGGCTACCTGAGCGACGATCACGATATTCCAAATGGCATAAAAAATGGGAACGATGACTATTATGACAATGTAGAGTATATTTCGGGTCCTTCTCATTTTGGGAAAACACAAGGAACTCCTTTTTTCCTTTCGCCCGAATACAATACCGATGGCAGTGTGAACTTTAAAGGAAACCGCATCAAGGCATTTCACTTGGGATTGGAAGGCTATTTTAATCCCTCGCTGCAATATCGTTTGCTATTGTCCACCGGACAGAATTGGGGAAGGTTTTATCAGCCTTTTACTTACGTACACAAAGGTTTTGCATCAAAATTTGAATTGACTTACACTCTTCCCAAACCCGTTTGTATGGATGTCCGTTTCGAAACAGGATATGATACCGGCGACTTTTTCGGCGGAAAAACCTTTGGCGCAGGAGTTACATTGAGCAAACAAGGTGTAATTTTTAAGGGTACTTCTAATAATTGATTTTTTTATTTTGATTTTTTACAAAGAGTCGAAGTCCGTTAAAACTCCTCGAGAAATCAGTCCAAAGTAAGTCAATG
>Ga0209628_10000710_pt1 | contig 20705 bp, 18 predicted proteins | sample TergutCu122P4_FD_187285 | JGI IMG/M metagenome (GOLD analysis project Ga0209628, IMG submission 187285) | Cubitermes ugandensis P4 segment gut microbial communities from Kakamega Forest, Kenya - Cu122 P4 (SPAdes) (version 2) | ecosystem: Host-associated > Arthropoda: Insects > Digestive system...
GTTCATTGCCCCTTCTGAAAGGGTTTCCGGTGTTTTCCAACCTGTTAGATAAGCACAAAGTCCGGTATCAACAAAATAGAGTTTTGGACGTTTTACAATTTGCTTGGTAACATTTTCAAAATATGGCTGTAGAAGAAAAATAATACCCGAAGTTTGCAGTATTGACAACCACGATTTAACCGTATTTAGAGAAATATCAAGTGAATTTGCAATGTCCGTCAAATTCAACTCCTGCCCTGTGCGTGCGGCAACCACTTTTAGAAAATTAAGAAACGACAACTCATTTCCAACATTAACCAACTGACGCACATCACGTTCAATATATGTTTTTACAAACGAACTGTAGAAAAGCGACCAAACATCATCATCTTTGAGCGTAATTTCGGGAAATGAACCTTTCCAAATTGTGCGATATGTTTCTGCAAGTGATTTTCGCTGCAAAATACCTGTCGGTTTTGGCGAAGGAAGAAACGGCTTTTGAATATCACCTTTATCTGCCTGTTCGTAAATGGAAAATCCCATAAGTTCGAGTACAGCCAAACGCCCTGCCAAACTTTCGGAAACATTTTTCATCAACAAAAACTGCTGCGAGCCGGTAAGCCAAACCTGACCGTTTTTTGTTGTTTTATCAACCAACATCTTGATATGCGGAAAAAGTTCTGGTGCATATTGTATTTCGTCTATGAGCAACGGCAATTCGTTTGTTTGAAAAAAAAGATAGGCATCTTCCTTTGCAAGTTTCAACGAAAGCATATCATCAAGCGTAACATACTTTCTGTTGTCGGCAGATAAATCTTTCAACAAAGTTGTTTTTCCAACCTGCCGCATTCCAGTAACTAACAGCAATTTAAAATTTTTGTCAGCCCTTTTTATAAATGCCTCTATTGTTCTGTGTTTGTACATAATTAACCATTTTTTATATTATTCTGCAATAGAACTGCAAAATTATATAAAAATTTTTAATATGGCAAATTATTGAAAAAAAATTATACTTGGTTTTCTCTAACAACTTTGCAAGGAGAACCGTAAGCAATTGAATTATCAGGAATATCATTTACCACTACCGAACCTGCGCCAATTACAGCCCATTTGCCAATTTTTATACCCTGAATAACTGTTGCTCCCGCACCAATTAAAGTTCCCTCGCCTACTTCCACTTTACCGCAAAGTGTGCAGTGAGGTGCAATATGCACAAAATTACCAATTTTGCAATCGTGGTCGATAGATGCGCCCGTGTTTATAATACAATGTTTGCCGATTTTTGCCGAATGCTGAATTATAACTCCCTGCATTACAACCGTTCCTTCATCTAATTCTGCACTATCAGAAACGACTGCACTTTTTGCACAAACAGCAGGGTAATAATTTATACTTTTTAATTTTTCAGCAACTTTTTTTCTAATAACATTATTTCCAATGCTTATAATTAACGGAAAATTAATATCTTTTTGCAAAACAGGAATGCCCAAAAAATTATTAATAGATTTATCATCATCATAAATTTTCGGCACAACAATTTCATTTGATTTTAAAACATCAAAAATAACTTTTGCGTGTCCGCCTGCACCATATAAATAGACCTCTTTCATAATCAATTATTTCCTGTAAAATTTTCCATTGTAACATTTGTTTTGGAACTAATACCCTCTCTGACAAATACTTTTTTTATTGTTAAAAATATAATTTTTACATCAAGCCAAAAACTCAAATTATCAACATACCAAACATCATATTCAAATTTTTGCTGCCAACTGATTGCATTTCTGCCATTTACCTGCGCCCACCCTGTGATGCCTGTACGAACTTCGTGTCTGCGTTTCTGCGTTTCATTATACAAAGGCAGATATTCAATCAATAGTGGGCGCGGTCCTATCAAACTCATATCGCCTTTTATTACATTCAAAAGTTGCGGAATTTCATCAAGCGAAGTTGAGCGCACAAAGTTGCCAATTTTTGTCATACGCTCCGCATCTGGTAACAAATTTCCGTTTTTATCCCGCTTGTCGTTCATTGTTTTGAATTTTATTACTTTAAAAATCTTTTCATTCTTGCCAGGTCGTTGTTGAAAGAAAAACGGCTTTCCATTATTTGCAAAAAACAGAATAACAGTTACAACAACAAATATCGGCGAAATAATAATAAAACCGATAAGTGATAAGATAAGGTCTAATATGCGTTTGATATAGTTTTTATACATTTTTTATCTCTTTAATATTTCTAAAATATCTTCAGGCAAAAATATATTTGTATGTTCAATGGTTGGTTTATTTTTCAAAAAAAGTACGGGAATAATTATCTTTTCTTTGGCAAAAGGCAGCAAGGAAGTTTTTTCTGTTAATTCATCAAAAAGTTGTTGTATATCAAGTGCTTTGTCTTGCCATTTGCACTCGCCAACCAACAAATATTTACCATCTTGCGACTCGGCAACAACATCAATTTCAACAGGTCTGTTTTTTGCAGGAGTTCCCCAATAATTAGAGGCAACTTTAAACCTTATTCCGTCTATTTCTATAAATGGCACTGTCTCTCGACAAAGTTTTTCCCAATACCACGCCACATAGCCGGCAAATTGCTCTTTAATTTGTTCGGTTACCGTATTTGACTGCTCTATCTCAATAAACGAACGATTTGGAACAACAAAACGAAAATAAAAATTCAAAAATGGGTCGGCAATTTTATATAAACTTTTTTTGCTGTTTTTATAATTTTCACAGAATGGCACAATACGCTCTATATAGCCCAACATCAAAAGTTTATCTATTGGAGCAGATAAATGTGTTGCCGGTTTTTCAAGTCGTGCTGCTATTTCCGAAATGCGGTTACAACCTGAGGCAATCAGCGAAAGAATAGTAAATGAATGAACAGTGTCGCGCATATCGTCAAGAAAGAGGCGCAACGGCTCGTCATAAAGCACACCTTGCGAGTTAAACAGGTGATATTCAAGTGCATTAAAAAGTGATTTTTCTGTTAAACGTAATTCCCAATAGCGAGGTATGCCTCCCCAAACACTGTATTCTTCTATGGTCGCTATGGCAGATGTCTTTAAAATTTCCTGTAAATATATTGCCTTCATTGGTTTTAATTTTATTATTTCATCTGCTCTGCCAAAAAGAGGTGCGGCAATGTCAAAAACCAAACCGTGCATTAGTTGTTGCGAAGAGCCGCAAAGGACAAGATTAAAATTCAATTTATCCTTTTTATCCATCAATTTTTGAATAACGGCAGGCAATTCTGGTGCGCTTTTTACCAAATATGGAAATTCGTCTAAACAGAGTGTTATTCGCTTGCTCAGACGTAAATTCAAAGTATCAAAAAGTGTTTCCCAGTTAGGGTAAATTACTTTGTCAAAATTCTCTATAATTTTGCTTAATGCTTTTGCTAAAAAAGTACGCTGCTGTGTTGCCTCCGACTGGTCTGCCATAAAATAGCAATCGTTTGCACTCAAAACCTGCTTGATTAATCGTGATTTTCCACAACGCCGCCTTCCGTAAAGCATAACAAAGGTTGCTGTTCTACGGTTCAACGCTTTTTTCAAACGTTCCTGTTCTGATATTCTGTTTACAAAGGTCAGCATATTATAAAATTATATCGCTAAAACATAATGTTTCTAAAACATAATATTTGATTTTGCAAAAGTACAAATATTTTTTTGAATATTGATATAGTTTTTATACATTTTAAAATAGTATCAAGTAATGAGTATCAAGTAGTGAGTATCGAGTACCAAGTATTTGTTCTTAACTTTTTTATTCTTCTAACAACCATTTCCAAATAGGAATTACCTGAATATCAATATCCTGTCCTGTAATTGTTTCTTCTTCGTCTTTTGTGATAATAAGCATTTTATCTAATTCCATTTGTTTGGCAAGTTTTTCCAATGCCGTAATTTCACGTTTGCGGGTGTCAAAATCGGCTAAACTGTACGCCGCCTGAACGGCAAGTTTTTCGTCCGGAACAACAAAATCCACCTCTACGCCATTGTGGTAATAATACACTTCATTTTTATATTTTTTGTGAAGTTGAATTGCAACCAAATTTTCTAATAACGATGTGTTCGGGTCTATCAAAAACAAATTCAACAAACCGTTATCGGTAAAATAATATTTTTTGTTTGTTTCACGCTCTACAAATCTGGAATTTAAGTTTTCGAGCGAAAAAACAAGCCACGAGTCCTTTATATAATTGACGTATTCAATAATTGTGGCAGTGGCAACTTTTGTGCCAAGCGATGATATTATATTTGCCAAACGGGTGTAAGAAGTTGGTTGTTTAAGATTTTCGGCAAGTTTTTTCACTAAAAAATTTAATGCGGCATCGTTTCTGATTTGATAACGACTGTAAATATCGCCCAAATAGATTTTTTGATACAAACTACTTAAATAGGCACGTTTATCATCTGCCGCTATTGATTCGGGAATACCGCCGTCCGAAAAATAATTTTCAAACAGTTTTATGATTTCGTAATATTTTTCGTATATAATATTTTTTACATCAATATCTATTTTTTTTGCTAACAGATACTCGCAAAAAGAGAAAGGGAAAACGTTCTGCATTAAAAATCTACCGCCCAAAGTGGTTGCAATCTCTTTGCTCAACATTTTTGCGTTGCTGCCGCTGATATAAACGCTGTATTTATCATCTGCCAATCGTCTTGCAAACTTTTCCCAATGGTCAACAACCTGAATTTCATCAAGAAAAAAGATGGGTTTATGGTCATAAATTTCTTCGTAGCACTTTTTGATTTTATCCAAATCCTGTAATTCAATTTTATCTATGCGGTCGTCTTCAAAATTAAAAAACAGAATTTCCTCAATAGAATGTCCTTTTTTTATCAAACTGTGAATTTGCTGATACATCAAATAAGTTTTGCCAACGCGCCGCAACCCCACAAAAATATAGTTGAAATTGGGTTCAATATCAACAATCCGTTCAACAAAAGAGATTCTCATAATCTTCTGTTGATTTTCTTTAATAAGAATTTTTATTAACTCCTTATCCATTTTGTATGCAAAACAAATTTGTTTGTTTTTGTTTTATATAGACAACAAAAGTACAAATATTTTTTGAAATAACAATAAATTTTTTATTTTTCCAAACTTCTGTACTCTTCCAACAACGCCTCCCAAACCATTTTTTGTTCGTAACGCGAAGTTATCATTTCTCTTGTGTTTGATTTTAATTTGTTTCTTAATTCCAAGTTTTCCAACAAAAGCAACATTTTTTCCTGTAAAATTTTCTTGTTTTTCGGTGGAATAATCAAACCATTTATACCATCTGTAATTATTTCATTGCAGCCATTAATATCTGTAACAATGCTCGGCAACTCCATTGCGCCTGCCTGCATCACCACATTTGGAAAGCCCTCACGGTAAGAGGAAAAAACAAAAATATCAGAAATCGCCAAATATGGTCTTACATCTTTTTGATAATCAACAAAAATAATATTTGGGTTATTTTCTATTTCTTGCTCTGTTTCTGGTAAAAGAGGGTCTAATTCGCTTTCGTAATTGCCAACAAGCAAGAGTTTGATTTGCCTTCGACTTCGCTCAGTCACCGCGCTCAACAACCGTGAAAGGGAAGAAAATGCGGTTACAAGTTCGTTTATGCCTTTGTCTTTGACCAAACGACCTATAAAACAAAAAACAGTATCATTTTCAGAGATATTTAATTCTTGTTTTAAAGATTTTTTTTGAAGTTCTGAAATTTGAGAGTTAGAAAAATAGATAGTGTCAATGCCGTTGGAACTGCCGTTAGCAATAACTTTCAGTTTATTTTTTGAACAAAATTTATTTTTCAAAATAATTTTTTCTAATTCAAATGAATTGGGATAAATTTTTGTTGCACAAAAATATGTTGCTTTTTCTACAAAATTTAAAATTTTTCTTTTAAAACCTGTTGCCTCCAACAAAGGCAACCCCGCAATAGTATGCAGACGATGAGGCACTTTTGCCAATTTTGCTGCAAACATCCCCACTGTTCCTGCTTTTGGTGTATGTGTATGAACAATAAATGGTTTCTCTTTTTTTAAAATCTTATAAAGTTGCCAAACTGATTTTAAGTCCTTGATAGGCGAAATCGTTCTTGTCATTTCAACGGGGATAACTCTAACGCCTTCGTTATTTGCCACATCAAGCAACGCCTCGCCTTGCGAAGAGATGCCAATAACCTCATACCCATTTTCGGACATAAATTTTAGTTGTCCTTTGAGTAATCCTTTTAAAGAGACAGGAACGGTAGTTATGCGAATTAATTTAGTCATTTTTTTAATATAACATAGTAACCGCCTGTTTTTCTGCTGCCTTTTCTCTCTATATACTGGTTACCTATCAGTATGCTCAACTGTCGCTCAACGGTTTTAAGCGGTCTTTTTAATTTATCAGAAAGGTCTTTTGCTTGAATACCGTTATGTTCCGATATTATTTTAAATAATGTTTTTAATCCCTCATTTAATCCCTCATTTATAAAATAATTAGTATCTTCTTTATTCTTAAACAATATTTTTATAACCCCGTTATTTTCTGTATGTTCAGGCACAGGAATACCATCAGCAATACAATATTCTGCCATTCGTATCGTTCCACGTCCCCAACTTTCTATAAAACCTGCTTTATAAAAGACATCTGCAATCAGTTTGTTGTGTGGCACGGAAAGATGTTCGCGTTGCAGGTCTTCAATTTTAACTTCAGGTGGAAATTTTCCATCTATGCCTCCTTCCGCGTTTGCAAAAGCAGAAACTTGTTTTAGAAATTCTTCTTTCCAAATCAATTTAAACTCTATGAACTTGTTTTCTATCATTTGTATTTATAAAACGCGACTTCCTGTATGTAAATGGAGATAGAAACTGTTGTTATGCGGAAGAGTTTTTTCAAAAAAATTACATTAATTAAAAAATTATATGAATGTCCGTATATTCACCTAAAAATTGTATAATATGCTGATTTACAATATGTTATAAATATCTGTATAATTTATATAATCTATTGATTATCAATTAATTACATTGAAATTTAGGTATATTTACGGGTATTCAAAAAAATTATGTTGCCAATGGCTACAAATCAGTTACATATCATCCATCGAAAATCCTATGTATTCAATTTTATAGTCGGGGTATTGTTTCACTATTTCGCTTGCTTTGTTTTGAAGTGCTGGCAGCGAAATTTTATTTTTATTACGTTTCACTTCATAAAAACAGAGTCGTTTTTCTATTTCGTTTATTGCAATTATATCTATTTCACACTCGCCTTTTCTGTCCCAAAAACTTCCAATATCCGAAAATTCTTTCGATTCAATCAGTTTTTGACGAAAATATCGTTCCAACATCAAGCCGCTAAATGTTTCATAATCGCGTTCAACAATATCGCGCACATAATCAAAATTGCCAATTTCTATCGCACTGCGGTATTTGTAAATAAAACGAAACCAAAACGATAGAAAATTATCTTCAATTTTATACTTATTGTTTCTGCTTCCTTCTTTTGCTCCAAAAGGTCGATTTCGTTTGATAATGTTGAAATCTTTTTCGAGACGTTCCAAATAGCCGCCAATATCAATACCAAGTATGCTTTCAATTTCGCTTCGTGCTGTTTTTGAGGAAGCTATTAACGACAAAATTGAGTAATAAATACCATAATCCTTACCAAATTCATCTATCAATACATCGCGTCCTTCGCGCAAAAAATATGAACCTTCGGAAAAAATAATATCAAAAATTTTTTTCTTGGTTATGGCATTGTTGTCGATTAACTGTTCGGCATATTTTGCCACACCGCCTGTAATGGTATAAAATGCCAATAAATCTTCGGTAGTGTATTTGCTGTTTTTATCGGAAATTATTTGTTTAATTACTGAATTTGCAAAGGGTTTAATGTAAAATTTTGCCGTAGAGCGTCCAAAAAGCGGTTCCTTATAACTCTCAAAAATTCGTTTCATTATTGAGTAAATAGAGCCGCAAATTACCAAATTTATTTTGGAAGCGTTTTTATTGTCGTCCCACACATTTTGCATTTCGCTGAAAACAGAAGGGTTTATTTTCGTAAACTCCTGAAATTCATCAATGATTAAAGTGAAATTTTTGGTTTTAGAAAGTTCCATCAAATAGGCAAAAAGAGTTTTGAATGTTTTCAGTTCTCCAAAAATTTTCACGCCAAGCGAAGATTGAATTATCCGAGTAAATTCTTCACAAAGCAATGCTTCTGTTTTCTTTTCTACAAAAAAATACAACATAGGCGTAGATACAAAAGCGTGTTTGAGCAAAGCTGTTTTGCCTACTCTGCGCCTGCCCATTACAATGGTCATTTGTGCATTCTGTGCCGAATGCTTTTCTATGGTTTGTAATGCTTTTATTTCTGTTTCTCTGTCGTAAAATTTCATATTCTTTTCTTTTAACGCAACCGTCATTACGGTAATGTGTATTACATTATTTTTTTCAATTTGCAAAGGTACAAAATTATTTTTTAAAATATTGTAATGGCAATTACTGTAATTTTGGTTACGATACGCTGTAATCAAAACAAGAAGGTTGTTATGCGGAAGAGTTTAGGCATTATTTGAGCATATTTTTTAAAATTTCTTCGGGAGCATTAAATGATTCTTCGTGCCAAACACCTTCTCTATCAAAATGACCGGCTTGTAAGAATGGTCTATGAGGAAAACCATAACTAATTTCAACAATTTTTCCTGCATCTGTTTCTGAATCAACTACATAATCATACGCTATACATCTTAATTTTAAGTCATCAGCAGTTTTAAATGCAGAATCTATAATATTTTTAACGACCAATGATTTGTTATAAACAAAATCACCTCCTCCAGATGCTCTAAAATCTCCTTTTCTTACATTTCTAACAGTATAACTTAATTTATCTCCAACAACTATTATTCTTATATCATACCCGTTATTTTTTATAAATTCCTGTAAATATACATAACCTTTTTCATTAGGAAATTGTCTTGAACTTTTCCAAGTTCTATAAAATTCAGGAATTCTTTTTATCCTTGACATCATAAGTGCTTTATTACCTTTTGACGATTGATAATTTGCTTTTGCTTTATCAAAAATATTAGGACTTGGGTTATAACCTTTACCAAACATTCTTTTTGCGTAAGATAACAGTTCATTTTTTGATTTTATTAACTTTACATTATGTGCCCCAGACCCGCTTTTTAATTTAGCAACAACAGGAAAGTTATTATATTTTTTTGCCCAATTTTTAACATCATCATATAAATGAAAAATATATGATTGTGGTATAGGTGCATTAATAGATTGCAATAAATATGTTTCTGCAACCTTATCATCAAAATGCCAAACATCATTAAAATCGGGGAAAATTTTTAATCCCATTTGTTTTGCACTGTATAAAATACTTCTTGCAAACAACATATCTGTATAAACATAGTTGCCAAAATGCCACAACAGACAATCAAAATCTTTTAATTTATCTATTATATCAGACCTGTAACAGTCAACTATTTCGTATGGAATATTGTTTTGTTCACAATAATTTATCCATACATAAGACCAAGAGGTAGAATGGTCAAATTTTACTTTATTTTGATGAATGGCTATTTTCATTTGTAATTTTTTTTAAATTATTAATAAACATATCAACATTATATTGTTTTGCTCTTTTTATTCCTTTTTCTCTCATTATTTTTCTAAAATCTTTATTTTTAGAAACATAATCTATTGCTTTATACAATGCTACATCATCATTAATGTTAATTAATATACCATATTCAACTATTACAAACTCTTCCATAGGTATAAAAACTTTATTGTTACAGTTTAATAATTCTAAAGGTCCTGATGTACAATTAGTAGAAATAACAGTCAAACCACAAGACAACGCTTCCAATATAACATTAGGGAAACCTTCATAATTTGAAGATAAAATAAAGCAGTCATTTTGTAAAAGATAATTATTTACATCACTAACTCTTCCTGCAAAAAAAACATTTTTTTCAATTTTTAATTCTTTACTTAAATTTTTTAAATATTCTCTTTTTATTCCATCACCCACAAACATAATTTTATAATTTATTTGGCAGTTAATCAATGCTCTCAATATTAGTTGCTGATTTTTTACCGGGGACATTGACCCTACATTTATTATGTTTATTGTATCCTTTTCTGTTACATTGATTTTTTTGTCTGAAATAATCACCGGATTATATATTACGCTCATAGGAATTTTAACATTAAAATTATTTTTTAAATCCTCATTGATATATAAGGAGTTAGAAAATAATGCATCGGCTTTATTATAAAACATTGGTATCAAAATTTTATATAAAAATAATCTCAATTTATAAGATTTGTAAGCTATGCTGGGAAAACATCGTTCACTTATAATAATTTTTGTTTTTGGTACAAATATTTTACATATACCATTAATTATGTTGGGACGCGTAAGAAATGATATAGATAAATCAACTTTATTTTTTTTCAACAACTTAATATATTTAATTAGACATATCAAAAAAGAAAATATTTTTTTTAAAGAGGTATTTAACTTATTATTGTTAAGTTGTATAATATCAAGATTATCTGGAAGTTTATAATGTTGTTGATAGTTAAAAACTACTAATGAAACATCATAAGTTTGCATTAATTTCGGTATGATGATACTAATCACACGTTCTGCACCACCACTACCCATGTTTATTGTAAAAATAAATATTTTTTGTTTTTTATTCATTAAAAATAATTTATATTTAAATTTTCATAAAGCGTTTGTAAACAATTTTTATATGTTTTTGAATATTTTTTTATTATATAATTCAATAAATTTATTTGCTACATTGGATATTTCATAATTAGAAATATCTTTTTCTGTTAATTTATTTACATAGTTTCCGTTCAAAAATTCATCAAAAGTATTTGTCTCTTTGAATAAAGATGTTATCTCTAAAATAGGACGTTTTGTAATATAGTAATCTATTAATTTACTCGGTTGTTGTATTTCAAAATCATTTTTAATATTTATTAAAAAATCCATTTTTGATAACTCTTCTAATAAAATTTCTCTCGGTACATAATCTTTCAGTATCAATTTTTCACCTAATCTTTCAATAAATGGCATAAATAAATCTGTAGATTTTGTATATACAATAAAACGAAAATTACACTTCAATGAACATAAATATTCTAAAAAAGTTGTTATATCTCGTCCTGGGACATAACAAACACCAGAATAAGCAAAAGTTGGAACACTATTTTTTTTATAATTGGATAGAGTTATATTTGAGAAATCAAATCCTTGCGGAATAACATGTATTTTATCTCGAAATTCAGTATAATATCCATCTTTTGCTTCTTCTATTGGTATAGTTATAAAATTCGCCTTTTTACACCACTTTTTCTCTATCCATTTAAAATAAAACGGATGAAAAGCAGCATAAGGGTTGCCCATATATGGGTCGCCGCAATCGGCTGTCCAACATTGTACTCTATTCAAATTTGAAAACCCTACCCCCCAATGAATAGTATGAGGCATTGCTATACTTATTAAATAGTCAATGTTTTCTTCCGCTTTTATTGCTGCTTTAATATAAGGAATAAGTTTTATTCTGGGATACTCGGTCAATCGTCTAATAATTTTACCTACTATATTAGTGAAAAAAAAACTATTCTCGTGAAATTTACCAATATTTTTAAGTATTATTCCTGTTGTTTCTACAAAAGAAGTATAATCATAATCTCTTATTAATTTTGCATACAATGTTACTTTATGTCCTTTTTTTACTAACTCTTTTGCTAATTCAGTTGTGCGAAAAGAACGAGGTGATAAAACAGGATAAATATTATATGAGATAATCACTATTTGTAATGGGTTCATATTAATAGGTATTTATTAATTATATAAAAAGGATTGAATATATAAAAATCAATTTCTGTTAATTTAAAAAAACCTCTTATTTGCAGAAAAAAATGATATGAAAATGCTACTATAAATAAGTATAATATTGGCCTATATTGCATAGTATTTTTAAAAGCAATCACCCAAATATATGCTATAAGAGGTAATGATAATGCAAGGAATCTTCCGCCAAAAGATGGAATTGGCATAACAAAATTCACAAAGGTTGTAAAAATTATTAGAAAAAAGTAGAGGTTTTTGGTTGTTGGAGATGATATTGTTTTTCTGTTTCGTATAAATAATAAAACAACAATATTTATCATCAATTGTCGTAAAAAACTAAAAATTCTTGCATATAAAACCAAATCTTCTTCACGCTGTTTTACATAATCTACATCAGTATATATTGATACTGTATTAGACATAAAACTTGGTAGATAATCCCCAAAAGATGACACTAAATTAACCATTATATTTGATAATATAAAACTGATAAATAGCATAAAAATCCAAAACTTTTCATACTGTTTTGTAAAATATCCCACTATAAGGATTATAACAAACGCAAAAAACGACACATGAACTAAAGGGGTAACACAAGCCAATAAAAAATATTTTTTGTTATTGTTTATAAATATCTGAAAAACAGAATATATACCTATCCAAGATGCTGTCCAAAATCTAACACCATTAATATTAAAAATAAAATTACTTAAAATAAATATTGTAACTAACAGAAAAGGAATAAAAGAATTATCAAATTCCTGCTCTCTTGTAAGAAAGCGTAAAGATTTTAGCATAAAAAATGCAAAAATAGCAGCAAAAACACAAAAAAGAGTATGATAATTACCAGATATTCTTGAAACAATAAAAGCAGTAGTTTTAAAATAAATATCTTTTTCGCCATCATCAAATTCGGAATAATTCTGCAACATTGATAAAAATTTAGTATTATCATAATTTGTAATGTATTCAAATCGTTTTTGATAAACACTAGCGTCCCCTGAATAGTTTTCTGGAATTGTAAGTGCCATTCCAAAAAATACACAGAACAGAAAAAACACGATATAAGAAGATTTTGATTTTATATTTCTTAAAGAGTATAGAAACGAAACAAACGGCGATATTAAAAATAATATCACTTTTATTAATGTATCTGTCTTATTGGAGAGTGTAATATTTTTCATTTATTATACAATGAATTATCTGTTATTTTGGATATATCAAAATCAAATTCTATTTTTTTTAAATGTTTTTTTCTGAATTTTTCAAACTTATTTTTATGAATAAAACCTAAATATTCTTCTTTAAAATGATGTTTTATGAACTTTCCCTTATCAAGTTGTTTTATTATTTTTGCAGGATTGCCAGCAATTACGCAATATCCTTCGGGAAAAGATTTTGTAACCACTGCGCCGCTTCCTACAATAGTCCGTTTTCCCAAGACAACTCCCGGAAGAATTATACTATTCATTCCAATCCACGAATAATCACCAATTATTGTTTCTTTTTTTTCGTGTTCCATATGATTATATATGCCGTGATTTCCACTTATAATTCCAATATTGGAAGCAAAATGAACATAATCGCCAATAAAAATTTTCCCATTTCCCTGCAAATAACAACCTCCTCGTGTGCCTGCGTTGGAATTTATTCCTACAAAAATATTTTTGGGATGTGTTATATCTGAGGTCTTATGCACTGGCCAATATATAGATTTATTTTTTCTAAATTTAAACTTTAAATAATCAATAAAAGAAACTCTATTGGTTAATGATTGGCAAAATTTTATATAACCAAATGGTAACGATTTTAATATTTTTTTCATAAAATTATTCATTTGTAAAATTTATTTATTAATGGTTTTAACATTGAATAATAATCAATCTTTAATGGAAATGATAATAAAAAGAAAAACATTATGTACGTAATAAAACTTACAAATAAAATTAATAACTTATTCAATGAAAATAAATCTACCAATGTGTAGTGCAACAATAATAATATCGCTATTGATGGTAAAACTATTTTTAGTAATAATTTTACTGGAAATAAATTATATATTTTAACCTCAAAATATTTTGCAACAAAAGCAAGCATAGCAATAATGCACCCAAACATACAAATAACAGAAATTGCTGTAATCGCATAAGGCGATTTGATGGTTAATATGCTGATATACTCTAATACTATCAAGATTATAGTTGTAACCATTATAACATTTGAATAGTATTTTGTTTTGCCAATTGAAATAAGCAGAGGGGCATAAAGAATTAAAGTAAAAAAATTTATTAATGATTTGATTCTAAAATAAACAGCAGAGTTTTCATACATATCACCATAAAGAACAATCATTAAAACATCAGCAAAAAACCAGCAGTAGAGCAATAAAGGATAGATAAGTTTGGCTGTTTTTTCAAATACACTTATCCATAACGGAAAAATTTCTGTTTTAGGATTTAATTTTTCGTGGCTCAAACGCGAAAAAACAGGACTTAAAACAGTAGCACACGCACCAACTATCATTGCTACAAAAGGTAATTCCAACGAACCATTAGAAAATTCAGCAAAAACCGCTTTCCCAAAATATCTACTAATAAAAAACTGGTCAGCAGAATTAAAAAGTATTCCCCATAAACTTGCATATAATAACGGCAAAGAAAACTTAAAAATCTCATTATAGGTAACTTGTGTTTTTTCATTTCCCGCATCTTTTACAGGTATATATTTTAAATACAATGCCAAAACAAAAGATATAAAAGATGCTGCAACAAAGCCAATTATTGCTTGGGTATATCCAAATTTGAACAAAACAACAGGTAACACTACACAAAGTATTTGCATTATGCCTGTTGAAATTTTGTATATTGTTAGAAATTTTAACTTTCTGTATGTAGATAAAATGCCTTCCAACCCCATTGTTGGCAGCATTAGCAAAGGCACAGGCGAAAAAATTTTCAATGCCAATTCTAAATCTGGATTTTTTAAGAAGGATGCTATTTGAGGCGAAAAAATAAACAATAAAGCAGAAAAAACACCTCCCAAAAGAAAAAACAAATTGGTAAGTTTTTTTATCATATTTTTTGCTTCATCTAATGGCACTCTCGGCAAAAAATAAGAAAATGCTTTTGGTAATCCTAATGTAAAAATCGTTAGTAATGTACTATATACATACAAAACCTGCTTATAGGTACCATAGTCCTCCTTTATAAAATATCTGCTCAATATCATTGAACTGATAAGAGCAAAACCAAAAGAAAACAAACTTCCTGTTGACACCCAAAATGCCTGTACTGTATTACTATTGTTTGAATTTGACATTATTCTTTTCTTGTCTGATTTTTAGAAGTATTTTATCTTCTCTTTTAAGTTTTAAATATTCATTTTCATCTCTATAACCTATAACTTTACAAGGATTTCCAACAACGATACTATATTTTTCTATAATTCCACTAACCACCGAACCCGCACCCAAAATACACCCTTCTCCAATTTTTGCTCCAGGAACTATAATAACATTGCCACCTATCCAACAATTCTCCCCTATTTCAACTTCTTTCTTTTCAATACATTCATCAAAAGGAATAGCATCTGCACCTCTAAATTTATGATTAGCACTATATATTGTAACATTAGGTCCAAAAATTGTTCCTTTTCCAATTTTTACTCTTCCTTGAGAACTTATTTTTAATCCTTGACCCAAATAAACATAGTTGTCTATAAATACGTTTTTATAGTGAGAAATACTAACATTTGAACACAACTGTATTGTATTGTTTAAATGCATTTTCTTTCTCAACATATAAGTTCTAAATCGTTCCAACATAGCTGGAATAAAATCAATAATTTTAATTATTGTATTTGTTATCATACTTTTTTAATTTTTTTTTACAAATTTTCCCAATACCACTTCACTGCCTCTTTCAATCCCTCTCTCATTGAATATTTGGGATTGTAGTTTAGTAATGATTTTGCTTTTTCTATGCTTGCCAAAGAGTGCGGAATATCACCCGCTCTATTTTCACCGTGCAAAATTACAACATTTTTTATATTTTTATCAAATTCAGATAAAAATTCTTTCAAATATTCAACTAATTGATTTAATGTTGTTCTTTCTCCAAATGCTGTATTAAAAACTTGATTTATTGCCTCATAATTTTCTGTTTCCAACGCTAACAAATTCATTTGTATCACGTTGTCAATATAGGTAAAATCTCTTGAGTATTCGCCATCACCGTTTATTACAGGACTTTCGTGGTTTATCAGTTTTTTAACAAACAGCGGAATAACTGCTGCATACGCACCATTCGGGTCTTGCCGTCTGCCAAAAACATTGAAATAACGCAAACCGATGGTCTCCATTCCGTAGGTCTTGGCAAAAACATCGGCATAAAGTTCATTGACATATTTTGTTATGGCATAAGGCGAAAGCGGCTTACCAATCACATCTTCTACTTTTGGCAAACTTTTGGAATCGCCATAAGTAGAACTACTTGCAGCGTATACAAAACGTTTCACTTTTGCATCACGCGCCGCAACAAGCATATTCAAAAAACCGGAAATATTAACCGAGTTGGTTGTAATCGGGTCATTGATAGAGCGAGGCACAGAGCCGAGAGCCGCCTCGTGCAGCACAAAATCCACATTTTCAACCGCTTTGCGGCAGGTTTCCAAGTCCCTAATATCGCCTTTAATTAATTGAAAATTTTTATTTTGTAAAAATTGCTCAATATTTTCACGCTTTCCTGTTGAAAAATTATCAAGACAAATAACTTTATTGTCAAGTTCTAACAACTTTTCACAAAGGTTAGAGCCGATAAAACCTGCTCCACCTGTAACAACTATTTTTTTGTTCGTTATCATAATTTTATTTTTCTACCACACCCCTACCCCGCCAAAAGCCATATCCGGTCTGAATGCTTCGTCAAAGTGTTCAATTTGAAACTGGTTTGCTATTTTTATTAAGGCAATAACTTCAAAGCGAAGTCCTAAATCAAGTTTTTTTTGTTCTAAATATTTATTTGCAGCAAGAACTAAATTACGCATTTTCTTTTCAGTTACAAATGATTCTGGAAAGCCGTATTCAATATTTGTGCGTGTTTTTACCTCTATAATTGACAAAAAATCATATTTCTGCGCAATAATATCAATTTCGTATTTACCTGATTTCCAATTTGTTTCTAAAATTTTATAACCATTATCAATCAAATATTGCTTTGCAATTTCTTCGCCCTGTTTACCGAGTTGATTATGTGATGCCATATAGTATCAAGTAGTGAGTAATGAGTATCAAGTATTGAGTAAAAATTTTAGTTGTAAATAGTGATATGTTTAGCGTGATAATTTTTTTTTGTTTTAAAACTTTATCACAACTACTTCACCGCTTTTTTTCTTTGTTTTTAAATTCTATTCCTTTTTGTGTTAAGTAATATCTTTGCTTCGGATGATTCGGACTTTGCGGAAATTTCATTACCACAAAACCCTGTTCAATAGCAGGTTGCAGATATGTTATCCGAAAATGTTTTCTATCCGACAAATTTAATTTTTCAAGTATTTCTCTGCTATCCATATCTTCATTGTTTATTATACCTAACAGTTCGATAACTTGGGGGGTAACTTGGGGGGTAACTTGGGGGGTAACTTGGGGGGTAACTGGTACAGTTGCTTGTTCCTCAACTACCCTACCATTTTCAAACTTCAAGCCAAAAACAGTAACAGCCATACCACCCGACAAAGATTCGTATTTTGGCTCGTCAAGTCCATAATCAAGAAACATTTTACGCACACGGCGAATACCCGTTCCATAATGTTCTATCCAGCCCATCTCTTTTACCGTCTTTGCTATTTGACGGTTGCGTGGCGTGGAAACATATTGATTATTACGCAGTTGCTCAATCGTTATCGTATCCGGCAAAGTTCCCGGATTGAAAAACAAAATGTGGTCGGGAAAAACTTTAACAATGGAATTTGATGCGGAAGTATAATCACGGTGTATAATCATATTCAACACTATTTCGCGTATCGCATCAAGGGGGTATTGCCAACGTTGAATATTCTCAACCTGTTTGTCGCTGATAATCAACTCTTTGTTAATATGCTTGCGCACAAACATCATTACCTCATCTACCTGTGTGAGAATATCATCAAAATTGGTAACATCATCTTTTATTGTAATCTCATCTTGAAAATGCCCCATTTGAATAGTTGTGTAAAGATTTTCACCTTCTGAAAACATTAGAAAACAGGCATTTGTAATTTTATTATTAGGCAAAAGCAATTCATTTTTTGTAAGAAATTCAATCGGAGTTTCAAACTCGAAATTATCATTACGTTTGCGCATAATTTTCATTGCTTTTTCTACTTTTGCAAGTGAAATATCTGCAAGCGTTTTATTTGGACGCGGATAATAATCCCAACTCGAATTGACAGTTTGCAAGTGCATATTTGCCACTTCACCCACCGAGAGCAAATGATTGGAGTTGCCAACTCGTTTATAATATTTTCCTCGTGTAGAAACGGGTTTTATCGGATATTCCTGTATCGAAAGTTCAACAATTTCTTTGCCTTCAAATTCAATTATTTCTCCATCCGGAACAAGTTGCGGCTGTGTTTTTGTTTTAATTTCGTTAATCCATTGCTGAATATTTTCTTTTTCTGTCGTGAAATTCTTAATCGGATTTCCTTCATCATCTACTCCAACCAACACACGTCCGCCTTTGGCATTAGCAAAAGCGACCAATGTTTCAATTACATCTTCATTGAATCTTGGTTTAAATTCTATATGCTGGTTTTCTTTTAACATTTATTTTAATATTAATTATAAACTAAATAGATATATTTTTCTATCACACTCCCTACCCCATAATTTAGTTAATAAGTTAGTAAGTTAAAAGTTAGTAAGTTTTTTTAGTCGAAACTTTTAACTCTTAGTTCCTAACTCCTGAAATATACCATTCAAACATTCTCCTTACTCCTTCGTTAATTTCAATTTTGTGTTTCCAGCCCAAAGAATGAAGTTTTGAAGGGTCTGTGAGTTTGCGCATTGTGCCGTCTGGTTTGGTGGTGTCAAAAACGATATTTCCCTGATAACCAATAGTTTGTTTGATTAATTCAGATAAGTCCTTAATCGAAATTTCTTTGCCTGTACCGATGTTGATATGGCAATTTCTAATTTCCCCTTCGACTTCGCTCAGGGAACGGTCGGTGCCTGAGCGAAGTCGAAGGCAAGCCAAATCTTGAAAATCAACATTTTCGATAATAAAAACCGAAGCATCCGCCATCTCTTCGCTCCAAAGAAATTCGCGCAAGGGTTTTCCGCTGCCCCAAAGTTCTACGCTGTCAGCAAAAATGCCGTATTTTTCAAGTTTTTGCAAAATAATTTCCTTGCTTGCACCGCCATTTATGTTTTCCACTGGACGAATATCAAAATCATTGCAAATCTTCTCCAAATCGTTTTTCATCAAGCAATCGGCGAGATAAATTTTGCGTATCATTGCAGGCAAAACGTGCGATTTTTCCAAATCAAAATTGTCATTCGGACCATAAAGATTGGTCGGCATAACGGCAATAAAATTCGTGCCATACTGAATATTAAAACTTTCGCACATTTTCAACCCTGCGATTTTGGCAATGGCATACGGCTCGTTGGTATATTCGAGCGGTGCGGTGAGCAGTTCGGTTTCGGCAATCGGCTGATGCGCATCACGCGGGTAAATGCAGGTGCTGCCCAAAAAGAGCAATTTTTTTACATTATGACGAAAACTTTCGTAAATAACATTATTCTGAATTTGCAGATTTTGATAAATAAAATCGGCTCTGTAAGTGTTATTCGCCACAATTCCGCCGACTTTTGCAGCCGCAAGTATGACATATTCGGGCTGTTCGGCATCAAAAAATTCCTTTACTTCCAACGCATTCATCAAGTCCAACTCCTCGATTGTTCGACCAACAAGATTGGTATAACCCTTTGACAAAAGGTTTTTCCAAAGCGCAGAACCAACCAAACCCGTGTGTCCCGCAACGTATATTTTTGAGTTTTTTTGCATCTTTTTTTTAACAAAATCCACTTTACTAAAAGCGCAAAGAGTGGTTGGTATAATTTTTATTTTTTTAAAACTTTTGCAAAGGTACAAAAAAAGTGACAGTTATGAACTGAAAACTAACAGTTTTTTTTTATTATCTTTGCGTTTTATTATTAACAATTATTTAATATTCCATGACCAAAAGAAGATTTTTAACACACAAACAATTATTAAAAATTATCTTGGCTCTGTAATTATGGATTTTAAACTCATTTCCGAATATTTACCCGCCGGCGACCAGCCGCAAGCTATTGATGAACTTGTACAAGGCATTCAAAACGGCGTAAATTATCAGGTTTTGCTCGGCGTAACTGGGTCAGGCAAAACATTCACTATGGCAAATGTGATTGCAAAACTCAACCGTCCAACCCTCATTATCAGCCACAACAAAACCCTTGCGGCGCAACTTTACAACGAATTTAAACAGTTTTTCCCTGAAAATGCGGTTGAATATTTTGTGTCTTACTACGATTATTATCAGCCCGAAGCGTACCTGCCTGCCACTGACACATACATCGAAAAAGATATGGCTATTAATTCCGAAATAGAAAAATTGCGCCTTTCTGCAACTTCGCAACTGCTTTCGGGCAGAAAAGATATTATTATAATTGCTTCTGTATCTTGTCTTTACGGAATTGGAAATCCTGAAAATTTTAAAACAAACACAATATATCTTTCTTGCGGGGAAAAAATGCAGCGTGATGTTTTTTTACAAAATCTTGTAACAGCGCAATATTCCCGCAATGAAATTACCTTAAAT
>Ga0209628_10000711_pt1 | contig 20700 bp, 15 predicted proteins | sample TergutCu122P4_FD_187285 | JGI IMG/M metagenome (GOLD analysis project Ga0209628, IMG submission 187285) | Cubitermes ugandensis P4 segment gut microbial communities from Kakamega Forest, Kenya - Cu122 P4 (SPAdes) (version 2) | ecosystem: Host-associated > Arthropoda: Insects > Digestive system...
GGGATCAAGGTCAGTGACCAAGAGATGGCCGCTCTGGCGATCGAGCGCGATGACTTTCATGGGGAGTGGAACTATCGCTTTCGACCGCGCACCCTATCGGGATAAATGTTCAAGTTATTTTTGCTAGACTACTTAGGGAGCAGGCCCGCAAGGGTACGGCCAAGGCCCAGATGGGTCAAACGCTTCAATGACGGGCGCGCTGCTTGCCGTGCGCATCCATCACCACGATCAGGAGATCAAACAACCGGGCAGGAGGTACACTTATCCACAGCCGAACAACAAAACTTCGGCTTCCACACCCGGCTCAAATTTCAATCGGCGCGAACAATCGTGCGGCGGAATATCTTGCTGGCGCGTGCCAGTTCGATGGCGAGATCGGAGATGACGCCCACGGTCGGATCGAAGGCCGCTGCCTGGTGCGCAGCGAGAAAGCGATGGGGCGGTACTGGGCCGGCTTCGGTCAGTGCCACCAACTCTTTTTCGCGAATCTGCTCGCGAAGCATCTCGATCGGCAGTATTGCCAAGCCCAAGCCTTCGCAAGTCATGCGAATCATGGTCGCGAGGTTGTTACAGCCATGCAGACGCGTCGGCCGCTGCTGGAAATTGTTGAACCACTGCAGCGTGCCCTGGTGTTGGTGCGAGCCGCGCGAGTGCGTGAACACGGGGCAGCCCGCGATTGACTTTGGCGACAGCGGACGCTTGCCCAAACGCGTCAGGAGCGATGGCGCGCACATCCAAGCATTGCGCACATCGCCGAGCGGTCGCGCCACTATCGCAGGGTCAGCAATTGGTCCCACAAGGAAGGCGACATCAAGCTCACGCGCGGACAGTCGTGCCTGCAGGTTAATGCTTAGGTCGACGAACAGCTCCACGTCAATCTGCGGATACTGCTTTTCCAGACGGGACAGCAGCATGGGTAGCCAAGTAAGGGCCACCGTGTCGGCGGCGCCCACGCGCACTAGGCCACCGGCGGTGCGTTCCGCGCCGGCGGCTCTGCGCAAACTCTGACCCAGTGTGAGGAACTGTTCGGAGATGTTCAATACCGCTTTGCCTCGGACTGTCAGCCGCGGACGACGCATGCCAGGCACGAATAGCGCGCAACCCAAGGTGTCCTCGAAGTCGCGCATGCGGTTGGAGATGGCCGGCTGCGTGGTGTTCAATCGGTCTGCCGCAGCCGAATAGCTTCCGAGTTGGCAGACCCAATAGAACGCTTCGATCTGTTTAAGGGAAACACCGGCGAACGTTTCCATGATTCAAAAATTTGATGATAATGAATTCAATAATATCATTTCCAATGCTTCCTAGAAGTTGATATCCTACAAGTCTCATTTAACCAAAATGGAGACATGATGAGCTTGCAGCATCGTACCCGGCGTTTCTTCTGTGCCGCCGCGCTTGCTTTGCCTTTCGCAGTGCGGGCTACCACGCAGATCACCCTCAAGATCAACGAGTCGGACAGTCCGGGAAGCGTGGAAGAAGTCGCGCTCAAGCACTTCAAGAAGATCGTGGAGGAAGGCTCCGGCGGCGAGGTGCAAATCGCCATTCACCTGCAGGACGCGCTCGGCAAGCCCGACGATGCCCTGGAGGGCCTGATGACCGGCACGCTCGACCTGTATAGCGGAGCCTTGGAGTATTACGCGCAGATCGTGCCCGAGGAGATCAACGCCATCTCTATCCCCTACCTGCTGCGCGACTACGCGGCCTTGCGCAAATATCTGACCAGCCCCATCTTCAAGGGCGCCGAAAAAAAGCTGCTCGATCGCGGCATCCGTGTCCTGTCCACCGAATACAACGCCGAACGCGGCCCCTATCGGGTGTTGGTCAGTTCCAAGCCGGTGCACTCCGTGGAAGACCTCAAGGACTTGAAGATCCGCATGTTCCCCAACCAGGTGTACATCCGTTCCTGGAAGCAACTGGGCGCCACGCCGATCCAGTTGGCCTGGACCGAAACCTATCTGGGCATCCGCCAAGGCGTGGTCAACGCCGTCACCGCGCCGATCTCGATGGTCCATCCCATGAAGTTCACCGAGGTCGCTCCGTACATCATCGAGATCCGCGAATACCCGCAGACCTGGCCGATGACGATCAGCGAACGCGTCTGGCGCAAGCTCGACGCCACACGGCAGAAGTTGCTGGTACGCGCCGCCAACGAGGCCGGCAAGGTCTATACGCAAGAGACCATGAAGCGGGTGCAATCCGACATTGACGCGATGGTGACGCAAAACAAGGCTCAGGTGATCAAGGTCGACACGGAGCAGTTTCGCAAGAAGATACAGCCGCTGTATGACCAGTTCGTGGCCGACAAGCTCCTCACGCCGCAAGCACTGAAGTTCGTGCGCGAGATCTGAATGATGCGGATAGTGCAAAACGCGCTTGCGGCGTTTAACCGGATAACGTTTCGCATTTGCCAGGCCATCACGGCATTGCTGCTGGCCACTCTTGTGGTGACCAACCTCGCCGAGGTGGCTGCGCGCGGATTTTGGAGCTATTCGATCGAGTGGGTGTTCGAGGTCAATACGCTGATGGCCGTGTGGCTGTATTTTTTGGGCATTTACCTCGTGTACTTTCGCCGCGATGACATTTCGGTGAAGATCCTCGTGCGGCGCCTGCCTGCTGGCGTGCAGCGCTATCTCGAGGTGCTGGTTGACGTGGCGATCGTCGGAACGTGCTTCACCATTGGCTGGCAGGCCGTTCACCTGATAGGCGTGCAGTGGCCGCTCAAGACTCCCGGCTTGCGGCTGCCCAATCCGCTTTTTACCGCGCCGGTACTGCTGGGTTCGGCGCTGATGTGCGCCACCATGACCGAACGGTTGCTCGGCCGCTTGACCGGTGCCCCATCGGATCCGCCGTCCGACCCGCACGCGCAGGAGTCCTGATGATTTCGCTGTTGATCTTCGGCTCCATGATTGCGTTCATGCTTCTGGGCATGCCCATCGCCATCTCGCTTGCGCTGGCCACTACCATAGGCATGCTCGCCGGCGGTTACGACCTGATCCTCATTCCCCAACAAATGGTGTCGGCCGTAAAAAGTATTCAACTGACCGCAATTCCTTTCTTCATCCTGGCAGCCGCTTTGATGAACCAGTTGGGGATCACGCGCAAAATTTTCGGTTTTGCACAGGCTCTCGTGGGTAATCTGCGCGGCGGGCTGGCCCATGCCAACGTGGTGGCGGGCTTCATCTTTTCCGGTATCTCGGGCGCGGCGGTGGCCGACGCGGCGGCCTTGGCCGCGATCTCCAGCAAGGAAATGCCCAAGGCCGGCTACAACCGCGAGTTCGCGGCGGCCACGGTGTTGGCCGTCTCCACGCTGGGGCCGATGCTGCCGCCCAGCATCATGATGGTGGTGTACGCCGTGACTGCCAACGTGTCGGTGGCGCGCATGTTCGCCGCCGGCATCGTTCCCGCCTTCTTGATCGCGATGCTGCTGATGGCGACGATCGCTTTTCTCACGTACACCGGACGCACCCCTTCGCCCTCGCCCGAGCGCTTTTCGGCGCGCCGCCTGTGGAAGGCCACCACGGGTGCGCTGCTGGCCCTTTTCGCGCCGCTGATCATCATGCGCGGAATGGCGACGGGTTGGGTCACGCCAACCGAGGCCGGCACGTTGGCCGTGGGCTACGCCTTGCTCGTCGGCCTGCTGCAGCGCAACCTGACCTTGAAGGCCATCCGCACCGCCTTGCTCGAGGCGGTGGAGGCGTCGGTTCTGATCATGTTCATCATCGCGGTGTCCTCGGTCTTGTCATACGTGTTTGTCGCCGAAGGCACGGCCGAGATGATCGCGTCGGCCATGACCAGCATGAGCGTCGGCAAATTCAGCTTCCTTGTGATTTCCACCTTGCTGCTGTTGATGCTGGGCTGTTTGGTCGAGACGCTGCCGGCGATGTTGCTGGCCGTGCCGCTGCTGCTGCCTACCGCGTTGCATGTCGGCGTTGACCCGGTTCACTTCGGCGTGCTGGTGATCTTCAACCTTTTGATCGGCTACATGCATCCGCCGATGGGGGTGGGGCTGTTCATTCTCATGGCCATCGCAAAGGTTGAATTCGTGCCGCTCGTCAAGGCCACGCTGCCATTCTTGCTGGTGCTGCTGGTGGCACTGCTGTTTCTAATTTTCGTGCCCGGTATTTCCCTGTGGCTGCCCAATGTTCTGTTGCCTCTACCTAGTGTGGTGCTGCAAAAATAACTATACAATCGAGCCAATTTATGGTCTACTGTCGAAATGCACAGACATCAAGCGTCCTTGGCGATCAATGCCGACCAACAGGAGTTGCTGCAAAGGTGGCTGCGTGCACATGGCACCCCTCAACAAGTTGCCAAGCGTTGTCACATCATATTGCTAGCCCATCAGGGACATAGCGACGTGTCGATTGCTCAGCAGTTGGGACTGAGTCGGCACACGTGTCGGCTGTGGAAACAGCGCTTTGTCACTGAAGGTGCGCATAGCTTGTGGGAAGTTGCCAAGGGGCGCGGGCGCAAGCCACAAAAGGGTTTGGCACAACGCATTATCGAAGCGACTTTGCACAGCAAGCCTGAGGGGCGCACGCACTGGAGCACTCGCACAATGGCACAGGCTCAGGGTGTACATGGCAGCACGGTGTGCCGCCTGTGGCAAGACTATGAGTTACAGCCGCACCGTCAGGAGAGCTTCAAACTTTCGCGCGATCAGCAGTTTGTACCCAAGCTATTGGATGTGGTGGGGGTGTACTTAAATCCACCGCACAACGCGGTAGTGCTGTGTATTGATGAAAAAACTCAGATTCAGGCACTTGATCGCACCCAGCCGGGTTTGCCGATCAAGCCAGGACGCTGCAACACCTGGACGCACGATTACGTGCGTCATGGAACCACGACGCTGTTTGCTGCGCTCAATGTGGCAGCTGGCACGATCAGCGGGCATTGCTTTGCACGGCATCGGCACCAGGAGTTTTTGCCATTCCTGCGTCAAATCGACGCCGAGTATGAGCCGCAGTTGGAGCTACATCTGGTACTGGATAACTACGGCACGCATAAGAGTGCACAGCTTCAGAGCTGGCTGCAAAGGCATCGGCGTTTCAAGGTTCATTTCATTCCTACCAGTTCGAGCTGGCTCAATTTGGTGGAACGTTGGTTTGGGGAGTTGACCGGCAAAGCCGTACGCCGGGGCAGCTTTGCCAGTGTTCCGGACTTGATTGAGGCAATTGAGGCATTCATTGTTGCCTGGAATCGCGCCCCAAAGCCGTTCATCTGGAAGGCCAGCGCCGAGGATATTCTTGCCAAGATTGAGCGTTGCCGCAGGCGTTTGGAAGATATTGAGCCAGGCTGTACTGTGCGTCGAACACGCCGAAAACAAGTGAAGCAGGAGAGCGCTGGAAATGTATAGTTATTTTTGCAGCACTACACTAGTGACTGACCGCCAAACCCGGATAACAACACCCAACCCCCAGGTCGAAGGCCCCACGTTCCAGGCGATTGGGGCTGGGGCATGCCGCTGACGCAACCAATGACCGCCTTTTTCGCACAATGAAAATCTTAACCGCCAATCAAAAGCTGAAGATTGCCGCCGATATCGGCGGCACGTTTACCGACCTCGTGCTGGTGCTGCGCGACGGGGCGATCGCCACCGAGAAGGTGCAGTCCACGCCGGACGATTACGGCCGCGGCATCATTGAAGGCATGCGCCGCATGCTGGGCAGCCTAGAGATACCGGCGGCGGCGATTGGCGAGGTGCTCCATGGCTGTACGGTGGCAACCAACGCCATTCTCGAAGGGCAGGGCGCACGCACGGGCTTGATCACCACCCGGGGTTTTCGCGACGTGTTGGAGTTGCGGCGCATCCGCGTGCCACGCCTGTACGATCCGCTGTATGTCAAGCCCGAACCGCTGGCGCCGCGAGAAGCGCGCATGGAGGTAAGTGAACGCCTGGCCGCCGATGGCTCTGTGGTCGTGCCGCTGGACGAGGACGACGTGCGCCGCGCGGCGCGCGAGCTCAAGGCGCTGGGCGTACAAGCGGTCGCGGTGTGCTGCCTGCATTCGTATCTGAATCCGACCCATGAGCGCCGCATCGGCGAGATCATGCGCGAGGAATTGCCGGGTGTCTTCCTGACCCTGTCCTGCGACTTGCTGCCCGAAATCCGCGAATACGAACGCACCAGCACGACCGTCATCAACGCCTACGTCGGCCCGCCGGTGGCAACGTACATCCAGTCGCTGGAGCGCAGTCTGGTGGCGGCGGGCGTGACGGGCCGTTTGCTGGTGATGCAGTCCACGGGTGGCATCCTCGATTCCGCGACTGTTGCGCGCACACCGGCACGCATCGTTGAGTGCGGCCCTGCTGCTGGCGTGATTGGTGCCGCCTTCCAGGCTGCCACAAGTGGTCACCGCGACGTGATCACCTTCGACATGGGGGGAACCACGGCAAAAGCGGCGATGATCGAAGGAGGCCGGATCGTGCGTACGGACGAATACGAGGTGGGCGGTGGCATCTCACTGTCTAGCCGTCTCGTCAAGGGAGGGGGTTATGCGCTCAAGCTGCCGGTGATCGATATTTCGGAGGTCGGTGCTGGCGGCGGCAGCTTGGTCTGGTTCGATCGTGCCGGGGCTTTGAAGGTAGGACCGCGCAGTGCAGGTGCGGTTCCCGGCCCGGCGTGCTACGGCGGTGCCAACAATCAAGCCACGGTCACTGACGCCAACGTCGTCCTAGGTTATCTCAACCCACATGCCTTGGCGGGCGGAACGGTGCCGATCCACAAGGATCGGGCAGAAGCGTCCGTGCGCGCGCTGAGGGGGGCCACGTTACGCGACGAGCTGGAAGTGGCTTGGGCGGTCTACATCGTGGCGGCGGCCAACATGATGCGCGCCGTCAAGGCCGTCTCCACTTACCGTGGCCGCGACCCGCGCACCTGCGTGCTGATGGCCTTCGGCGGCAATGGCGGAGTCTTCGCGGCGGAATTGGCGCGCCAATTGCAGATGCGCACGGTGCTCGTGCCTCCGGCTGCGGGGGTGTTTAGCGCCATCGGCCTGTGCGTTGCGCCGATCGAGTTCAGTCACTCGCAAGCCTGCTTGCAACCGCTGCACTCGGCGCGGCCGCAAGTGGTGGATGAAGTCCTTGAGCACACGCAGCAGCAGGTACTTGAGGTGTTAGGCGCTCCGCGCGAGCAGGTAACGCTGCGGCGCAGCGCCGCCATGCGGTATGTCGGCCAGGCCTTTGAGCTGCAAGTGCCGATCGAGGCAGGCGCGCAGGACGCCGGGGCGCTGGCGCGGCTGGCCGAGCGCTTCGAGGCCGAACATGAATTGACCTATGGCTACCGACTGGGCGGGGGCGAGGGCATCGAGATCGTCGCCATCGAAGTGACGGCCTCAGCCAACGGCGCGCAACAAGAAAAGGCGCGCCGGTTGCAGGTGTGCCCGCGTCGCGTGCCGGAGGTGGCGCCGCGCCAAGCCTATTTTGGTCCCGAGCGCGGCCGTCACGGAGTGGCTGTGCTGCAGCGCACGCAGCTTTCCTTGACCCCGCGCCGAGGGCCTTTCATCGTCGAGGAGTACGAGGGCACGACGGTGGTGCCGCCCGATGCCCTGGCGCACCTGGACGAAGCCGGAAATATTGTCATCGCGCTTGACGCCTGAACGAGTCTCGACCATGAACACCAATTCCTCACCCCGCGTGACGCCCTTCCTGCTGGAGCTGGTCAAGAACGCGCTGGACACCATCGCCGACGAGCTGGCGTTGATCGTCATGCGCACGGCCTATTCAAGCATCGTGCGCGACGCGATGGACTATTCCACCGCGATTTGCGACGCGCAGGGCCAGACCTTGGCGCAAGGGCTGACCACGCCGCTGCATCTGGGCAGCTTCTTCGACGCAATGCAGAACCTGGTGCGCGTGCATGCACCGCGCGCGCATCCGGGCGATGTTTACATTTTCAACGACCCGTACCTGGCTTTTGGTCAGCACTTGCCTGACGTTTACGTGGTGCGGCCCATCTTCATCGACGGCGTGATCGAGGGCTGGGCCACGACCGTGGCGCATCTAAACGACATTGGCGGCATCGTGCCGGGCAGCAATTCAATCGGTTCCACCGAGATTTTTCAGGAAGGCCTACGCCTGCCGGTGCTCAAGCTCATCGACGCCGGCCAGGAAAACACCGCTATTTGGGACATTCTGGCGGCCAACGTGCGGGTGCCGGACAAGGTGATTGGCGACATTCGGGCGCAAGCTTCGGCCTGTCTCGTCGGTGAACGCGAATTCCGCGAACTGTTCTCGCGCTACGGCCGCGACACCATGCGCGAGGCCTTCCGCGCGCTGCACGACTACGCCGAGAAGTTGGCTCGCGCGGAATTTCGCGACATTCCCGATGGCGTGTACGAGTTCGAGAACTTTATCGACGGCATCGGCGAGCAGCCCGAGCCGATCCGCTTTCACGTCACCCTCACTGTTCGCGACAGCGAGGTCGAGGTGAACTGGAGCGGAACGTCGCCGGCCGTGCGCGGCGGCATCAACGCGCCGATTCCCTTCACCAAGGCCGCCGCGTATGCCGCGCTGCGATCCGTGCTCAAGAGCGACGTGCCCAACGCGCAAGGGTTCACGCGCCCGATCCGCGTGGTCGCGCCGCCCGGCAGCATCGTCAACCCCGGTTCGCCTGCGGCCTGTGGGGCGCGCGGCATCACGGGCTTTCGCATGATCGATTGCATCATGGGCGCGCTCGCTCAGGCGCTACCCGATCGTATCCCAGCCGATGGCAACGGTGGGGCGACGCTGCCTTCCATCGGGGGCATGCACGCCGGCCGCCCCTTCGTGTTCGTCGAGACCATGATGGGCACTTGGGGCGGCACGCCAACACACGACGGCCAGGAAGGTGTGGCCCATATCGGCGCCAATCAGTCGAACATCCCCATCGAGATGATCGAGCGCGAGCAGCCCTTGCGCGTCGAGCGCTACGGCTTCGTGGCCGACAGCGCCGGTGCCGGGCGCTTTCGCGGCGGCATGGCGATTGAGCGCGAATTCCGGCTCTTGGCCGACGAGGCCGTGATTTCCGTACGCTCCGACAAGCGCCGCTTTCGTCCATACGGCCTGCACGGCGGCGGTCAGGGATCGCCCTCGGTGAACATCATCAATCCAGGCCCGGGCGAGCGAATGCTGCCGGTGTTGTTCAAGGAGCCCGTGGCCTTGCGCAAGGGGGACGTGTACCGTCACGTTCTTTCCAGCGGTGGGGGCTGGGGCGATCCGTTGGAACGCGACTTGGCATTGATCGAGCGCGATTTGCGCCAGGGCCGCATCACGCCCGATGGCGCGTTGCGCGACTACGGCGCTATCGCCCGGCTGACGCAAGGCCGGTGGCAGATCGACGCGGCCGCCACCGAGCGCGAGCGCGAGCGCCGGCGCGGCGCGGGAGCTCGGCCATGAGCGCGCTGACCTTGGCGGGCGCAACCGTCGTTGACGGGACCGGCGCCCCGGCCGTGACAGCCGACGTGGTGATAAACGGCGACCGCATTGAGGCGGTAGCGCCGCTAGGCACGGCGCAGACAGAGAAAGTTATTGATTGCGCCGGTTTATTGTTGACTCCGGGATTTATCGACATTCATAGTCACTCCGACCTCACGTTGTTGCTTGATCCGCGCGCCGCCAGCTCGGTGCACCAAGGTGTGACGTTGGAGGTGATCGGTAATTGTGGCCATGGCTGCGCGCCGCTGCGCGACCCCGACGTTGCACGTGCCGCTATATACGGTCCCATTCCCAAGCGCGGTTTCTTTGGTTGGTCCACGATGGGGGGCTACCTTGAACAATTGGAGCAGGTGCGGCCGGCTGTCAACGTGGTGGTGCTCGTACCCAATGGACAACTTCGCTTGGCTACGCTAGGGCGCGAGCAGCGACCTGCCTCAAGCGACGAATTGCGTGACATGAAGCGTCTGTTGGAGGAAGGATTGGAGGCGGGCGCCTGGGGTTTTTCCAGCGGTCTAGAGTATGCGACCGAGAATGCGAGCACCGAGCAGGAGATTGATCTGCTTTGTACTACGGTACATCGCTACGGCGGCTTCTACGCAACACATACGCGAAATCGTGACAGTAGGGCGCTTGCCGCCATTGATGAGGCCATCGGAACCGCCCGGCGCACGGGCGTTCCATTGCAGATTTCGCATATCACGCCACGCTTGGACACTGAAGGAACGCTAATCGCCCTGGAGCGAGTCGATCACGCACGGGCCGATGGGCTGGAGGTTAATTTCGACATGCACACGCGCATGTTCGGCTTCACTCATCTGAAAAACCTGCTGCCGCTATGGGCGCTGAAAGGAACATCGGACGAGATTTCCGCTCGCTTGCGCGATGTGGCAATGCTTGAGCGCATCCACCAGCATCCGAACCTGATCACCGGCGTTGGTGACTGGAACAAGGTGGTTTTGGTGGATAGTGTGGCGCTGCCAAAGTTCAACGGCCTGTCGTTCAAGGAGATCGGCCGACGGTTGGATCGCTCTGCGTTCGACGCCGCCATGCACATCCTGATTGCGGATGTGGAGCAGATCGAGCGACCGATGGTGCTGCTGCTGACCTACTCGGAAGAAATGCTGCGGCGAACCTACGAGCATCCGCTATGCATCGTGGGCTCGGACGCCACGGCGCTTGCTCCCGATGGCGTGCTGGCGCAGGAGAAATTCCACGGCGCCTACACCTGGGCCTCCTGGTTCCTGCGCCGCATGGTACGCGAGTTGCGCGCGCTTACGTTGTCCGATGCGGTGTATCGTCTTACTGGCCTGCCTGCGCGGACGCTTGGCTTGACTGACCGCGGGCGTATTGCTGTCGGCTACCGAGCTGACATCGCGGTTATCAACTGGGCCGACTATGGCGATACCGGGACGGTGGCCCAGCCCTCGCAATTAGCACGGGGGGTACGGCACTTGTTTGTCAACGGCGTTGCCACGCTGCGCGACGGTGCTGAAACTGGGGCGCGGGCTGGTTTAGTGCTGCGGCGATCGTAGGCAAGACTCGCTATTCGGAATTCTTCAATCCCATGACCCAGATGCTGCTTCGCAACAATGAAATCCATATAAACGAGGATTATGCAAGGCCAAAAATACTCAATCTGGAACCTTTTCAAACAAGGTCTAAAACACCATAAGGGGTGGGAACCAGCCTGGCGTCGAGCGCTTCTTCAACCTTCTTATGACGTCGTCATCGTTGGTGGCGGCGGCCATGGTCTAGCCACAGCCTACTACCTAGCCAGAAACCATAAGGTTGGACGCATTGCCGTGTTGGAAAAAGGCTATTTAGGCGGCGGCAACACCGCTCGCAACACCACCATCGTTCGATCCAATTACCTCTGGGACGAGGCGGCTCTGTTATACGAACACAGCATGAAGTTGTGGGAGGGCTTGAGCGAGGATCTCAACTTCAATGTGTTATTCAGTCAGCGTGGCGTCTTCAATCTTGGTCACACGTTGCAGGATATGCGCGATATCGAGCGACGAGTCAATGCCAACCAACTGCAGGGGATCGATGCTTTCGTTCTCAATACGGCTGAAGTCCAAGAAAAGATCCCTCAGCTTGATTGCAGTCGTCGCAGTCGTTACCCCGTTCTGGGGGCAAGCTGGCAGCCACGCGCTGGCATCGCACACCACGACGCGGTCGCGCGCGGCTTCGCACGGGCCGCAAGTCGATTGGGCGTGGACCTGATCGAAAACTGCGAGGTCACTGGCATCGATGTTCAGAACGGCCGGGTTCGTGGCGTAAACACGACCCTGGGCTACGTGGCAGCCGATCAAGTCGCTTGCGTGGCAGCGGGACACTCTTCGGTACTTGCTCACATGGCTGGTATTTGCCTGCCCATCGAGAGCCATCCGTTACAGGCTTTCGTCAGCGAATCCATGCAAAGGGTCATTGATACCGTCGTCATGAGTAACACCGTGCACGGCTATCTTAGTCAATCCGACAAAGGCGAGTTAGTGATTGGTGCAGGCATCGACTCCTACTTAGGATATGGGCAAAGGGGAAGCCCGCACGTAATAGACCACACCGCCGCGGCCATCATCGAACTCTTTCCCCAATTTTCGCGAGTGCGAATGAATCGTCAATGGGGTGGCATCGTCGATGTGTCTCCAGACGCCTGTCCAATCATCGGCAAGACGCGGGTCGGCGGTCTCTACTTCAACTGTGGATGGGGTACCGGCGGTTTCAAGGCAACGCCCGGCTCCGGCCACGTGTTCGCTGACACAATAGCCAATGATCACCCGCATCCGCTGGCGGCACCGTTTTCATTGGAGCGGTTCTACACAGGCCATTTAATTGATGAACACGGCGCCGCCGCGGTAGCGCACTGACGTATGAGGTGACCACAAAATGCTTAGACTTTATTGTCCATACTGCCAGCAGCTACGGGACGAAGAGGAATTCAGCTACGCAGGCGAGGCGTTCATCGCAAGGCCTGTCGAACCGGATACGGTAGATGACCCTACGTGGGGCAACTATTTGTTCATGCGCCGGAACCCAAAGGGCTGGTTTTGGGAGCAGTGGCAGCACACTGCGGCGTGTCGCAAGGTCTTCGCGGTGCGGCGCCATACGGGTACCTATAGGATTGATCGTTGCCTCACGCTGGCCAACGCCAAACCGTTATTCGATGCCGAAACACGAGGAGATGCGCAATGACCGCGCAACGAGTAACCGTGACGACCGCGCAGGTGGACCTTGCTCGCCCGATCCGTTTCACCTTTGACGGCAAGGTTTGCGAAGGCGTATCCGGGGATACTCTAGCCTCCGCGCTTTTGGCAAACGGTTACCTGCGCTTGGCGCGCAGTTTCAAGTACGGCAGGCCCCGTGGCATAGTCGGCGCGGGAGGGGAGGATCCCAACGTGCTGGTGCAATTGGAGGATGGTCCATATACAGTGCCCAATCTCAAAGCCACGCAAGTTGAACTCTACGCGGACCTGAAGGCGTATTCCACCTCTGGTTGGCCATCGCTCAATATCGATTTCAAGTCGATGATTGGCGCAGGTTCCCGTTTCATGCCTGCCGGTTTTTACAACAAGACCTTTAAATGGCCGCGCAAATTTTGGCCAGCTTACGAAAGTGTCATCCGGAAGTTCGCTGGCTTTGGCCGTGCCCCAACGCAAGCAGATCCTGAAAACTACGACCACTTGCACCACCATGTGGATGTCTTGGTGGTTGGAGGGGGGGCGTCCGGTTTGCTTGCCGCCCTGCATGCTGGCGGCGCGGGTATGAAAACGCTGCTGGTTGATGAGCAACAGCGACTAGGCGGCTGGCTGTTGTCCGACGACACGGCCAGGATCGATGACCGCGACGCTCAATCCTTCGTGCGGTTCATGAAGGACGAGTTGGCCAAGATGCCGCATGTCACCTGCCTCACGCGCACCAACGCGTTTGGCCTGTATCAGGGAGACCTCATGCTTGCGGTGGAGTCGCTGCAAGACCACCTCGCCCTTCCCGTCCGCGACCCGAAGATGCCGCGTCAACGCCAACATAAGATTCGTGCGGCGCACGTCGTATTGGCCACGGGTGCCATCGAGCGACCATTGGTCTTCGGCAACAACGATCTACCGGGCGTGATGACGGTCTCGGCCGGCCAGACCTTCTTGCAACGCTATGGTGTGCGGGTAGGCAAAGAGGTGGTGGTGACCGGAACCAGCGATGCCATCTACGAATGTGCCAACGCCTTGGCACGCGCCGGCGCGAAAGTCCATGTCGCTGATCCGCGATCGTCGGGCATGGCTCGAACGCTTGAAGATGGCGTGATGGTTCACCAAGGATATGCGGTGAGCCAGGCCATCGGTTGGGGGGTGGTGCGCGCGGCGCGCCTAGTCAAGTTAGACCCGAACCGTGACGTGGCTGTATCGGCCGGCCCGACGATTCGCTGCGATGCACTGCTTAGCTCCGGTGGCCTATCGCCCACCGTTCACCTCTTTTGTCATGACGGGCATTATCCGATCTGGCGCGAGGATTTGGCAGCCTTCGTCGTGCCGAGCGGCGAACGAGAAAGCATAACCTGTGTCGGCGCGGTCACGGGCGCGTTTGAACTGGGTGCCGCTCTGGATCAGACTACCGCTGCCATGCGCGCTGCCATGGCTCGTTTGGGCAAATCCGTTGAGCTGAGGAGTCCTCGGTGCGACGCTGCCGTCAGGCAACCGCCCCGCCACCTCTTCAGGGTTCCGGATGGCAAATCGGAGGCAGAAGGCGCAAAGGCGTTCGTGGACTATCAGAACGATGTTACCGCTGCGGACATTGAATTGTCGATCCGTGAGAATTGGCGGCACATCGAACACGTCAAGCGCTTTACCGCGCTCGGCTTTGGCACGGATCAAGGAAAGCTTTCCAACGTGAATGGCGTGGCCATTGCCGCACGCGCCTTGAACGTGTCGATTGCTCAAGTGGGGACAACGACTTATCGCCCAGCCTATACGCCCGTTTCGCTAGGCGCCCTGGCCGGCAACATGCAAGGCAAGACTTTTGATCCTACCCGGCTGACGTCCATTCATCCTTGCCATGAGCGCCGGGGCGCCGTGTTGGAGCCGGTGGGGCAATGGATGCGTCCTTGGTATTTCCCGATCACTGGCGAGGACATGCATGCGGCGGTTCAGCGTGAGTGTCGGGCAGCACGCTCCGGTGTCGCCGTGATGGACGCATCGACCCTCGGCAAGATTCAGATCGACGGTCCCGATGCGCGCGAGTTTCTTAACCGCGTCTATACCAACGCGTGGAGTCAACTTGCTCCGGGCAAATGCCGCTATGGCTTGATGCTGGACGAGAACGGCATGGTGATGGACGATGGGGTCACCGCCTGCATCTCCGATACTCAGTTCTACATGACAACGACGACCGGCGGTGCCGCGCGTGTATTCAGTTGGCTGGAACGCTGGCATCAGACCGAATGGCCGGATCTGAAAGTGTGGATGACCTCGGTTACGGACCATTGGTCGACCGTGGCCATCGTGGGCCCGAAGTCACGCGATGTTCTTGCCAGACTTACCGAGAACATTGACCTGGATGCCAAGGCATTCCCGTTCATGGATTGGCGCACTGGCACCGTGGCGGGGCTTGCGGCGCGCGTGTTCCGCATCAGCTTCTCGGGTGAATTGGCCTATGAGGTCAACGTCGAATCTGGCTATGGCCAAGCGCTCTGGGAAGCCGTGATGGAAGTCGGCAAGGACTTTGGTATCACGCCCTATGGTACCGAAACCATGCACATTCTCCGGGCGGAAAAAGGCTTCATCATCGTCGGGCAAGACACCGACGGATCGATGACTCCGAATGACCTGGGAATGAGCTGGGCGGTTTCGCAGAAGAAGAAATACGCTTTCCTTGGCAAGCGTTCTCTAACACGCAGCGATACCGTCTCGGTGGGCCGCAAGGTATTGGTTGGCTTGGAACCAGAGGATAGCAACATCGTCTTGCCCGAGGGGGCGCAAATCCTGGAACAGGCCACCTACACCCTGCCAGCGTGCATGCTTGGACATGTCACGAGCAGCTATCGCAGCGCGGAACGAGGCCGCTCCATCGCAATGGCGGTTGTGCGTTCAGGAGCACAAAGACAAGGGCAGCGTCTTTACGCCTTCGTTCGCGGTCGAGTCATACCGGTAAAGGTCGTTTCATCTGTCTTTGTGGACCCAAAAGGAGAACGTCACCATGGCTGAATACTCGGCACAACTGGTATCACCGCTTCGGCATGTACGGTCAAGTTCCACCGGACGAGGAAATGGTGCCATCAAAGCCGCCGAATACGCCAATCTTGGGTACATTATTCTGCGCGGTCGCTTAGGTGACAGCGAGTTCATATCCGCCGTTTCGTCGGTTTTGGAGGCAAGCCTTCCAAGCGTACCGCGCGCGGTTTCCCGATTCCACTCTGGCGTCATTCTGTGGCAGTCGCCCGACGAGTGGTGGCTGATATGCGCGCGCACTGATTTGCAACCTCTTGTCCAATCACTGCGGCATGCCTTGGAAGGTGTCTTTTCCCAGGTGGTCGACAACAGTGGAGGATTGACCGCGCTGCATTTGAGTGGAACCAAATGCTTGACCCTCTTGCGTCATCTGTCGCCCTACGACTTCGATAGTCTGTCCATGGGCCAATGCGTTTCGACTGTGATCGGCAAGGCAAACTTCACCGTGGTACGTACCGAACATGGCGTAACACTGATCTTTCGGCGTAGCTTTGCCATGTATATCTGGGATCTCATCGACCGTGCAGCCACGCCTTACCAACTGGATCTGGTCGACTCGAAGAGTACGCACGATGGAGTGTTTTCCCATTTGTTGGCATCGACCGAGAATTACTCACCAGTCCGAAATATAAGCGACAGATGGAGCCTGGAAGAATGAGCGCACCAGCTGCCGGTTTTCCGCACGCCGCGCAATTGCTCTTCAACACAAACGCTCAACTTCTCACCCGCGCGTAGCGGCGTGCGCGCCACGCCCGTGTGCTTGACATGGCTCCATACCCATTCATCCGGGTTCAAATCGGGTGCATAACCGGGCAGCACATGCATGGTCAGCTTGCCTTGCGTGTCGGCAATGTAGTCGCCCCTACAAAATTCACCCAAGCGCCCCGAAAGCCGTTGGCCTGACCGATTTTCCCCGGCGCAACGCGGCTGCCAGCGCAATTTCAAGCCAAACCAGCAACGCCCACACGGGCGCAAAAAGGCCTTTCAGGCCCAAACGCACCATCATCCTTCGCCGCCAGCCGCGGATAACGCCGCGGCAGCAGCGTTTGCAGTCCGAATTCCGCCAGCAGCGCGCGCAGCCGCTGGCCTGCGCTGTGTTTGGCGTGTCCGGTCCGGTGCGCCAGGATCAGTTCGTTTTTCAGGCTGTGTTCCCAGCCCACCAGTTCCGTGACCGTGACCTGATAGCCCTGCGATTCCAGATACAGGCAGCGCAGCACGTTGGTTAACTGGCTGCCGATTTCGCGCGTGTGCAGCGGCCGCCGCCACAGTTCCGCCAGCGGGGTGCGCGCCAGTTGCAGCGCCTTGGATTGCCGCAGGCACGCCGCGACCTCGGCCTGGCAGCACGGCACCAGCGCCATGGCTTGCGCCTGTTTGTCCAGGCCGAAAGCAATGGCATCGTCGGTCGCGGTGTCGCAGGCGTGCAGCGCGGTGACCAGGTCGATGCGCTCGGGCAGTTCCTCGGCGCGCGCCGCATCCGCCGCGGCGATATTGAGAAAACGCATCTGTGCAAAGCCCAGGCGCGCCGCCAGTTGGCGCGAACGCTCAACCAGTTCCGGCCGCGTTTCGATGCCATAGACCATGCCGCCCGCTCCAGGTGTGCGCCACAGCCGGTCGCAGAGGATGAAACCGAGATACGACTTGCCCGCGCCGTGGTCGGCCAGGGTCAGCGCCGGGCCATATGGCGTGATAGCGGCGATCAGTTGTTCGATGAAGCGCGCCAGATGCTCGATCTGCTTGAGCTTGCGCCGCGTATCCTGATTGAGCCGCCCGTCGCGCGTGAGGATGTGCAGCTCTTTGAGCAGTTCGACCGATTGACCGGCCCATTCGATGTCCGGGGGCAGGGCAGGGATTGACGGGGCTTTGCCCGGAGGGGATTTCACCGGGTGTGGCAAGGCAGGCCGCAAACAGGTTGCACACAACTTTCTGGATACGGCCATTCGGTGCTCATATCACGCCTTGCTCCAGCATGGCGTTGGCCACCTTCACGAAGCCGGCGATGTTGGCGCCGGTGACGTAGCTCACACGCCCGCCGGGCAGCGTGCCGTGGGCGATGCAGGCGGCGTGGATGTTTTGCATGATGTGCAGCAGCCGCGTATCGACTTCCTCGCGCGTCCATGACAGGCGCATCGCGTTCTGGCTCATTTCCAGTCCCGAGGTGGCGACGCCGCCCGCGTTGCTGGCCTTGCCCGGCGCGTAGAGCACGTCCGCTTCCTCGAACACCTTGACCGCATCCAGCGTGGAAGGCATGTTCGCGCCCTCGGCCACGCACAGCACGCCGTTCTTGACCAGTGTTTTGGCGTCTTCACCGTCGAGTTCATTTTGTGTGGCGCAGGGCAGGGCCACGTCCACCTTGACGCCCCAGGGCCTGACGCCGGTGACGAACTTGGCGCCGGTGCGCTTGGCGTAATCGGATACGCGCCCGTACTGGTTGTTTTTGATGTCCATCAGCACCGCCAGTTTTTCGGGCGTAAAACCCGCTTCGTCGATGACGGTGCCGTCCGAATCGGACACTGTCACCACCTTGGCGCCCAGCGCCATCGCTTTTTCCACCGCGTACTGCGCCACGTTGCCGGAGCCGGAAACCGACACGCGCATACCGTCGAAGCTGCGTTTTTTGCGCTTGAGCATCTCCTGCACGAAGTACACCGTGCCGTAGCCGGTGGCCTCTGGCCGTATCAACGAACCGCCGTAGGCCAGGTCCTTGCCGGTGAAGACGCAATCGGCGCGGTTGGTCAGCTTTTTGACCATGCCCGCGATGTAGCCGATCTCGCGCCCGCCCACGCCGATATCGCCGGCGGGCACGTCCGTGTCGGAGCCGACATGGCGAAACAGCTCGGAGGCGAAAGCCTGGCAAAAACGCATGATTTCGCCCGCGCTCTTGCCCTTGGGATCGAAATCGGAGCCGCCTTTGGCGCCGCCCATCGGCAGCGTGGTCAGCGAATTCTTGAAAGTTTGCTCAAAGGCCAGGAACTTGAGCACCGAGAGGTTGACCGAGGGGTGAAAGCGCAGTCCGCCCTTGTAGGGGCCAATCGCCATGCTGTGCTGAATACGATAGCCGCGGTTGGTGCGCACACTGCCGTGATCATCGATCCAGGTCACGCGGAAGATGATGATCCGGTCGGGATCAATCAACCGGTCGATCAGGCCATGTTCGGCGTAGCGCGGATTTTTTTCGATGAAGGGCCACAGGCTTTGCATCACCTCGGTGACGGCTTGCAAGTATTCCGGCTGTCCCGAACTGTGCTGTGAAACATATGTGAGAAAGCTATCCAGAGTATCGTAGCGCTGCATGATGAACGATTCCAAAAATGAAGTGGTTGTTAGGACTCATGTGCTTGGTGCATCGGCTGCACCGAGCGCGGATTGTGACAGCATTCAAGCTATCGGTTTGGGGATCGTGATCGGGGTGGATATCGAGCGCCACGCACAGCCGCAGCCTAGAATCGGATCGATATGACTGATTCTTCCAAAAACGAACTGGAACGCGCGCTCCACTATCCGCTCACCGACCGTCTGCCGCCACTGGGCGGCGCCATCGAAATCAGCCCCGGCCTGAAATGGCTGCGTATGCCCATGCCGTTCTCGCTCGACCACATCAACCTGTGGCTGCTGCGCGATTGCGTCGGGGGCCGCGAGGGTTGGGCGCTGATCGACTGTTGTGTGGACATCCCCGAGGCGCGCGCCGCTTGGGAGCGCATCTGGATGCACGAATTGGACGGCTTGCCGATCCTGCGCATACTGGTCACGCACATGCATCCCGACCACGTCGGGCTGGCGCACTGGCTGTGCCAACGCTGGAGCGCGCCCGGTTTCGACTGCCGCCTGTGGATGAGCGCTGCCGACTACAGCAGCGCGCGCCATGCCAACGAAGCGGTGGAATCGGAAATTGGGGAGGACAGGGCCAACTACTTTGCCAGCCACGGCATGGCCGACCCCGACGCACTGCGGCGGATGCGCGAGCGGCGTTTTTACTACCGCGATCTGGTGCCGGATGTGCCGCATGCCTACGCTCGGCTGATGGATGGCCTGGACATGCCCCTGGGCGGCAATCACTGGCGCTGCATCGCCGGCTACGGCCATGCGCCGGAACACATCGCCCTGCACGATGCGGCGCGTGGCCTGCTGATCGCGGGCGACATGGTGTTGCCGCGTATTTCAACCCACGTCGGCGTTTATGAAACCGAGCCGGAAGGCGACCCGCTGACCCTGTTCCTGGCATCGCTGGAACGCTACCGCGCGCTGCCTGCCGACACCCTGGTGCTGCCCGCGCACGGCAAGCCATTTACCGGGCTGCACACGCGGCTGGATCAGTTGCATGCCCACTACCAGGAACGCCTGGCCGGCGTGCTGGCCGCCGTGCGCGCCAAACCGGTCTCGGCCTGGGACATTCTGCCGCTGCTGTTTCAGCGCAAACTGGACCAGCACCAGACCATCTTTGCCGTGGCCGAGGTCGTGGCGCACCTCAACCACCTGTGGCATGCCGGCCAGCTCACGCGCGCCCAGGGTGGCGACGGCGTCTGGCGCTATGCGGCGGTTTGATCAGGATGCGCCATCAAGGCAACGCGGACAAGCTCTCAAATATCCGTGAACAGCGCCTCCGCCGGAAAGCGCGATTTGGGCAAACTGGCGTTGAAATCGTCCGCGCCGTGGTAGCCCAGTGACACCACGGCGGTGCTGATCCAGCCCTTGGCGGGCAAACCGAGTTCGTGGTCAAGCACCGCGTTGTCGAATCCTTCCATGGGCGTGGCGTCGAGCTCCAGCGCCGCCGCGCCCAGCAGCAGGGTGCCCAGGGCGATATAGGTCTGTTTTTCCATCCAGGCTTGCGCGTCACGGCGCGTGTAGCGGTGCGCGTCGGCATAGCCGAACAGCGATTCGCGCCGGGTTTGCCGGGCCTGCGGGTTGGGATAGCGGCCATCGCGCGCTTCCTGTTCGATCACGGCATCAATGTGCGCGTCGGTCAGCGTGTGCCGCGTGCACAGCACGAACACATGCGAGGCGTTGAGGATCTTGGGCGCGTTGTAGGCATACGGGCCGTGCGTGGCCCTGGCGATGCGGCTCTTGCCCTCATCG
>Ga0209628_10000712_pt1 | contig 20676 bp, 19 predicted proteins | sample TergutCu122P4_FD_187285 | JGI IMG/M metagenome (GOLD analysis project Ga0209628, IMG submission 187285) | Cubitermes ugandensis P4 segment gut microbial communities from Kakamega Forest, Kenya - Cu122 P4 (SPAdes) (version 2) | ecosystem: Host-associated > Arthropoda: Insects > Digestive system...
CAACAAACAGTTCTTAACTCAAAACGTCTTCGTAGCTCAGTTGGTAGAGCAACTGACTCTTAATCAGTGGGTCAAGGGTTCGAGCCCCTTCGAGGACACAAGGTTTATTTAAAGAAAATATGTTGATATACAGAGATGTATAACATATTTTCTTTTTTATTTTTGAAATAATGCAATGATAAAAACAATTATTATTAATATCAATAAAGGAACCCACCACATAATTACAAATTTTTATTGGTTAATAACTTTTTGCAAAAATACTAATTTTTCGGAAACAAAACCCAAAAAAATTGATTATATACACGCACAACCTCCGCTTTCAACTCCCGTAAACAAGCATATACACGGTTTATAATATTTTCAATAAAATACTGACGACTAACAATTTACATTGTTCCGTTAGTTACAAAATTTAGGTATGAAAAGCCGAAGGAAATATTGATAACCCCTCAATTTTGTGCCGTTAGGTACAGAATGTGATATATTTTTCTCTAACTTTCAAAAATATTTTGTAATTTTGCAACGTTAAAATTCTTTTCAACTATGACAACTTCTATTTATAATTTTAATAAAATTGCAGTAAGAAACTCTCAACCCTATTTTCAACTGTCTAATGAACAATTAGATAAGATAGGCAACACTATGATTTTTTTGTCAAAAGCAATTCCCAATCTCTCAAAGACAAAATTACTAAAGTTATTGTATATATTAGACGAGTTTTCTATTAGTAAAAGTGGTATTCCATTCTTTAATCTGCAATATAAAGTGTGGAAGTTAGGTCCTGTTACAGAAGAAGTTTTTGTTGAATTGTCTGATAAACCTGTTAGATTTGAAAAATATGTAGATGTTATACTTGAAAACGGCGGCACATATATTTACCCAAAATCAGATTTTTGTGATGATGAATTTTCTGACAATGACCTTGAACTGCTTTATGATTTATCAATAAGATTTAAAGACACCCCCGCAAAAGAACTGATTGAATATACTCATAGACCAAATTCCCCATGGCGAAATACAGCAGAAGAGAGTGGTGTTTATGAATTATTAGAAAAAGGCGAAATCACAAATACAGAGATTATAGTTAATATGGGCTACCTTGTTAGCCATGATGAGCGTAAGAAAAATATTTTTGAACACTACATTGAAGAAAAACAGTAATGCTTATTCCTCGTAATATATTATATTTTGACCCATTCTACTTCAAAAATGGGAATACGGCAAAAGCAAAATACTTTGTAGTATTAAAATTAGTTGGCGATAATGCAATATTAGCATCTCTTCCAACTTCAAAAGACCATATTCCGGATTATTCTGAAACTCAAGAGGGGTGTATTGAAATCCCGGACGCAAATTTTAATTGTTTTGCAATATCAACAACTACATGTGTAACAGAATGCAATAAATCTTTTCCAAGAAAAACTTTTTTGTATGGGCAAGACATTGATACATACAAGATTGATGAAATGAAAACTCGTTACCCATTAGAAGGTATTAATTATGAAATTTGGGGTGTAATGAAACAATGTTTATTTGAGGACTTAATATATTGTTTTTGTAACTCCAAAACTATAAAACAAAAATACAAAAGGATTTTACAAGAGCATTTTAGAAATGAATAAAATCGGCATATATAGCGGTTCGTTCAACCCAATTCATTTTGGGCATATAAGATTGGCTAAATATTTGATAACAAATAAATTGGTTGATGAGGTTTGGTTGATTGTTTCCCCGCAAAATCCATTAAAAAAAGAAACCGATTTAGCAGATGATAATATGCGTTTATCTATGGCAAAAATTGCCTTTGAAAAACACAAAAAAATCAGTGTATCAGACGTAGAGTTTCATTTGCCAAAACCGAGTTATACCATTGATACTCTAAATTTTTTACAAAAAAAATATCCGCAAAATCATTTTTTTCTGCTTATCGGAGCAGACAATGCAGCGGTTTTTGATAAATGGAAAAATTATTCCGAAATATTAGAAAAATTTAATGTTTTGTGCTATCCCCGCGAAAGTTTTCCGCAAAAAAGCAATAAATTTCCGCAAATTCAATTTATCAAAGCACCGCTTGTTGATATATCTTCAACAGAGATTCGCAATCGTCTGAAAAACAATCTTTTATGCGATAATTTACTTCCAAAAAATGTTTTGAAATTTATTAAAAAAAATCATATTTATTGATTACCAGCAAAAGCCAATCCCAAACTTGTGAATATACGGGTCAAGCGTTGAGCGAACATCTTTATCTGCAACAAACCACAAGCGATACTGGAAAGTATAACGCACCACAAAATACCATATTTTTATAGTTACTCCCGCTTCAAATGGAACTGCGTGATATGGTTTAAATTTTAGCATTTCGTCTGTCAATGTTTCTCCGTTATAATTTACCTCGTTACCTGTCGCATTTTTATATCTGAAATTTGACATCAATGAATACCCTGCCCCTAAATGCAACCAAATGGGAATTTTATCATGTTTTGCAGGTATAGGTCTGAAAGTTATACCAATAGTTGAGCCAAAATTACCTTTAATTGATTTTGGGTAATTTTTTCGCATGGAGTTAAAAATTTGCGAATTGGCAAAAAGCGACCAATAAAAACCCGCTTTTTTAGTGTTGTATGAACCTATTTGAAAACCGATTGGCAATAACAAATCAGGTTTTTTAAAAGTATTAAAACCAAATTCGTATGTAAAAACACCTCTTTTATCTTTCCTTGCGGCAAGGGCTTTTTCAACTTTTTGAATCATATAAGAGGCACTGTCTTGATAATAACAACCAATTTTAGTAACATTTTCAAACAAAGCCAACGCTTTTTCATATTCGTGATAATAGTAATATTTTTCGGCTTGTTTGAAATATTTATTACAAAACTCTACATTTTTATATTCTGCATCTCTTAATTTTTGACGATTAATAACATCGTTTTCATTATCTTTAAGAATTTTTTTATAGTAAACAATTGCTTTTGCAAAATCAAGCAATTTAATGCTTTCTTCGGCATTTTTTTGCCATATCAAAATAGAGTCCGTAAACACAAGTTTTTTATAATAGAAACTTTCTTGCGGCGAATCATAACACGCTTTTGCCTGCAAAAACTTCACTTTTGCATCTTCATATTTTCCACGTTCAAAAAGTTCGTTTCCATTGTCCATTAATGGTTTGTAACAAGGTATCAACGATATTACATATCTTAAAGAACGTTTGTGTGACAATATAGGTTCTATCTCTAACGGCTGCGGCGATTCTTTTGATGATATTTTCAACTTTCTGTCTAAATTGAAAAAATGGTCATCTGTATTAAACACCAAAATGTACTCTCGCAATGAGCCGATAACTTCATTTTTAGTGATTTTGATTGAATCAACATTTGACTTAAAACTCAATTCCACGTTTGCAGGAACAACAAAAGTGATACAGGCATCGCCTTCGCCGTATGGCGATATACAGGCACGACCATCTTGTCCATTGCTAATTACAATGGGGTCTGATATTTGCAGTGTTTGTGCAACAACAGGCACAAACGAAATCGCAATTATGATTGATAAAATAATATTTTTTCTCATCTTGTAATATCAAATGAAGTTACTCTAAATATTTCTTCTCTCGCTAACTGTTTGCCATTATATTTTTCCGGCTGCCAAGTGCGAATATGAATAATTGGCTCTTTTTCATTAGCAAAATCTATCATTAAGAAAACATAACCTTTATCTTTGTAATATTGTGTATTCCAATCTTGAAAAAATACTACGCCATACAACTCTGGGTGTTTGGGGTGCTGTTGAATTTCATAATCTTTAAATTCAACATTCAAATATTTGTTGATTTTAAAAATATATGACAATTTTTCTAAATACTGTGTTTTGGTTTGAGTTTTATAAACAATTTTTTCCTGCGGTATTTGCAAAATATCTTTACTTGGAATTTCCTTAACAACATTTCCTGTGATAATCAGCGCATTGTCGCTGAAAACTTTTTGCAAAAAGTCCAAGTCCTTTGTGTTATAGGCAGTTCTAAACTGCTCAACAAAATCAAGAATTATTTGACGGCGAGAAAATTCCTTGACAGAAAGCCCACTATTTAAAATAGAGGCAATACTTTTGTTTGGTGCAATTAGATGAATAGCATCTATGCCGCCTTTTGACGTAAAATTAATTACAATTTCCTGCTCTTGCCCCGTCTCTTCGGCAACAGGCATATAAATTGGAATATCACGCACTTGAAAACCACCACCTGCCTTGTGAATACATTTGCGTTCCAATTCCGAAACGGAACAACTAAAAGAGCCGGTCAATTCCCAAGTGTTGTGAATAGTTTTTACTGCTTCGGGTGCAATGGAAAAGTTGGGAATGTTGGTAAAATCGGGCAAGGTTTCATAAGTAAAAGCACTGCCGAGTTCCGATAAAAACAGCGATGTGTTCCTTTCGATTGTTGCTATAAGCGCAGGGTCTTTGATGCCATCGCTTATACGAAATTTTACATTAAATTGAGCGTAAGAACTCAAAGTAAAGAAAATAAATGCGAGTAATGTAATTGATTTTCTCATAAATTTTTTATTTTTTTATGTTATTAATTTTTCTAATTCATTTCGTCATGTTTTGTAAAGTAGATTTCTCCCTTTGGTCGAAATGACATAAGGTTAAAACAAACTTTTTATATTATCTTGCGGAATGTGCGTGTAAAATTCTGCTTTTAACACTCCGTTTTCTTTAAAAATTTCCTGTAAATCACACGTTATCAACAATAAATGAATATAATTGTATTGCTGACTGTGAATTACCAGATGTGCGCTTAATTTGCCGTTTTCCTGCTCAACAAAGCAATAACTTTTTGTTTGGTCTTTGAAAAAACAGGTAAAATCGGTTAGTTTTATCTCAAATTCGGGTGTGAAACCGCCGTACATTCTATGTTTGATACGAAGTTTTAAATTGCTTTGCATTTGCGGCGTTAACAACAAATTTTTTAATGACATTTCCGGAAAATTTTTGTCAAAAAGCAAAACAAAATTTTTATTTTTATCTTGACGAAAAACTTGTTGATTGTTTAGTTCTTTTAATACAAAATAGTTGTCTTCTTTTACAAATAAATCTTCGGACTTAAGCATATACATTTGGGTTTCAAAAGGATAACGCAAAACACTGTCTGTAAGGCAGTTTTTCTTTGAAAGTTCGCTGTTTAATACAAACTCCGCTTCTTTTTTGTTTGTGCCGAAAATCAGTTCGCGATTTGCAGGAAAATTCATTTCCAAACCTGTGCCGTTTTCAAATTTCCAAACTGCAAAATACTCTTTTTCAGAACGTTGCAAAATAAAACTTACAGGGTCTTTCATTGTGTTTAGCAATGCAGAAAGGTTTTTTACGGACTGCCGACCTTGTAAGTTTGTTGTTGTAAGTGTAATTTTATATTCGTCAAGTTTGCGTTGCAATGCTCCCTGTTGTTGATTTAGCAGGAAATCGAGCATAATGCGTTCAATAAAATCGCATACATCTTTGTTTATCAACCCCTTACTTTCTGCACTGAAAAGCGAAACGCCAAGATGTGAAATTTCGTTTTTTTCGTTATAATTTACCACCAAGTCCTTACCTGCAAGCACTTTGCCGCAATAAAAAACAGAGTCCTTTTGCGGAATGCTTTTTGCGGGCATCATTTCGCCGATATATGATAAACGCTGAGAGGCGAATTGTTGCGCTGAAATACTGCTGCAAAAAGTGATTAATATTGAAAAAAACAAGATTTTATTCATATTGAAGAGTTGGTTTTGAAGTGATTGTATATTTTACTTTTCCGCTTTTATCGTAAATTTTTCCACTTACAATTTTTCCATCTTTAAATGTGCCCACAAAATAATCACCTTCTTTTGCCTCAAACTTTTCGCCAGAAGTGGAAATAAGAGTTGTTGGGTTGGTGTAAGTAACGGTTTGCTTGCCATCTCGTAAGTTTAATAAGTCATATTTTTTTATTTCGGTTTCTCCTAATGTTTTCATTGCATCACTGTTAATAACATCTGAAGTAATATTTGCTGCCGCTTTGCCTACAGACACTGCCGCAAATAACGTCAAAACTAATACAGCCCTGTCCTTTGTATTTCGTTTCTCATAGAAAGGATTGCTTGTGGGAATTTTTAAATAGGTTGCGTTAAATGTTGCTAAATCTACAATATTCAAGTAATTTAAACATGCAGATGCTAAATCGTGCTCGCAGTGTAACCCTGTGTTTGTAAGAAAAACACCATCCACCCCTTCTAGCCCATTTCTACCATAGCACTTGTCGTGTTCTTTTGCTGCTTCGTCTATTTCATCTTGAGAGGGCAGGTCAAAATTAGGTGTTCCATTAGGGTTTAATGGGTTTTTGTTGCCTATATAGATAGAGCCGAAATAGTTTAATCCCTCAATATATCCTTCGTTTTTATGAAATGTTTCTTTTCCATTTTCTTTATCAACCCAACCTATACATTTGTTATTTTCAAGTATATAATATCTTGTCTTATTACCTCGTTTTGCTCTGATTGCATTTTCTAAATCGTATTTATTTTCTGTCGTTACCTGCGCCGTTTGTTGCATAGTAGGTTTATTTGTCAATTGATTTGCACTTAACACATCACATTTTGATATTTTTTCATTCCCAAAAACATATTTTTTCATTAATGATAAAATTTCTTGTGTGTTTTTATCGCCGAAAGGACTATCAACTTCTGATTTTAATTTATTGATAATTTTATTGTATTCCAAACAACTATTCTGATTCTTTTCAAATAAAGTTTGATACTCATTTTTATATTTTTCTAAAAATTGCTTCTTGTTGCGACAATTTGCAATATGATTTTTCAACATCTCTTTATATTCTTTAGAAATGCTGTATTTAATTACAATATTTGCAGATACCAAACCGATTGCCTCGCCTAACTCTGGCGAATTTTTTAAAGCGTGATACAACCAATGCTTTTTTAGACCTACAGATACTTCATTAGGCAAACAACCATCAACAACACCAAATAAAGCATCGCGATAAATTTTAATTTTTTCAGCAATTTCTGTCTCCATTTTATTATGGTCTTTGCTTCTTACAAGGTCTTTTACAAACTCTGTTACTGTCTTGTCGCCAACAGTTTCATTGTTTTTTCCACTAACAATATTACGAAAACTTATTGCCAAAGTTTTATTGCAAGTTGCAAATTGTTGAGCAATGCGTGTTGCTTCAACATCTCCATAAGGGGCAGTTAATATCCCTACACCTTCATTTATTAACATATCTTGCAAGGAAGTATTTACATCTACATTGTGTTCTTTTAATATTTGCAATATTTTTTCCGCACTTCCACCATTGTTTTTTATTGCCTTTTCAATTTTTCCCAAAACCCCGAAATTTTGTAAATTATCTGCACCTACTTGAATAAAAATCTCAGCAAATTTACTTGCAGCAATTTTACTATTTAACTTCAAGTCTTCGTCAATTATCTTTTCATAATCGTTGTAAGATAATGAAAATACATTCACAGAATTTGTCATTTTGCAAATTTGCCATTCGCAGAATAGTTTGAATTTATTTTCAATGGTTTTGTCGCAAGTTATTTCGTGAAATTTACAATCTGCAGCGTTTTGGGCAAATCGTGCCATTTCTCCGGGAATAGTGGAATTATTACCTCTGCTTGTGGTTGTAATATATCCGATTACATTATCTCCTCCTTGTAAATCCTTACTTAAATACCAGCCATCTTCAGTAATAATACCGCTATTAATTCCATTTACTGCATAATAATCTCCATTTGCACTTTTATTTCTTAATGGCGATTGTCTTGATAACAAATATTTCTTATTATTTGCTGCTACTATAATTGTATCTCCTTTTTTGCAAACATTTTGTCCGTTATATTTTCCAATATTGACACAAGGAACTTGTGGTTTGCCATACATTGTTTCAAAGTCATTAACACCTGTTGAATTTTTCGAACGACCTGTATTATACTTGTGTTCTGCGCCGATTTTTGCACCGGTATTTTCGACTTTCATTTCTTGTCCACGTGCTTTGTTTTGGCTTACAGCACTACTTATAGCAGCGTCTTGTTGTAAGTTATGTGCTCGCATTTCTGCTGTATATTTGGCGGCTCGTGCATCTATCACTGCTCGTTTTTTTTTTGCTGCCTCCTCTGCGTCAGCTTTTCTTTTTGCGGCTCTTTCAGCATTGAGAGCATCTCGTGCTGCCTTTTCTTCTGCATCTTTTTGTTTTTTTGCTTCTTGCTCTGCTTTTCTTTTTGCGTTACAAAGTTGATTTAAATTATTTATAAAAGTGTTATAATTTTTTCGTGGAATTATATACCAATTGTCAAATGTGCCACCACAAATTATCGCTTCTGCTTTAATCACCGCACTGCCCAAATTACAATAATTAACATAGCCACTAACATTAATTTTCTCTGATGGCGTTTCTACCATAATTCCGTCTTGTGCACAAATATTAGTAATAGAGAATATCAATAACAATATAACATAAATTCTTTTCATAATATTTCAATTTATTGGTTAGTAACTTTTTCTTTTTTTTCTTTTTTCTCGGGAACAAATACTCCGTCTTTCCAAGTACCTGTAACCGTCTCTCCGTTATCTCTTACCAAAGTGCCTTTCCCATTGGGTACGGGTTTGTTTTCTCCTTTCAAATATTTCCATTTTCCTGTATAAATGCCGCCATCATAAGTTCCTTCTCCGTATTTTAACTCTCCTTTTGACCAGATGCCAGAATATATACTGTTATCATTCATAAACAACGTACCTTGCCCGTGCCTCATACCTTTGGAAAATGCGCCTTCATAATAGTAAAGAACATCGCCATTATCAATGTTAAATGCTGTATGTACGCCGTTTCCGTCATATTGGTTCTTTTTAAAGGAACCTGTATATTCTCCTTTTACATTTTTACCTTCAAAAACGGTAAGCTTACCGGACTCCATATAATCGTTCTTAAAACTTCCCACATATTTGTAGTTGCCTGTATTACTTACAAGAACACCCTTTCCGTTTTTCTTATTTGATTTATTTACCCAGCCGTGAAAAGAGCCGTCAGCACCGTCATAATCGTATGAAAACAATCCTTTTTTTGCATTTTCAAACGATGCCATAGATTGATAAGCAGCTATTTTCATATTTGGGTCTTCCTCCGCTTTTGCCCAACAATAGTCCAATACCTTGCTTTCCAATTTTTTGTATGACTGTCGGTTAAAATATCCGTGTTCTTTCAAAGCATTCAAATATTCGTATTCTTCTGTTTGTTGTATTTCTTCTTTGCTAAACACATCGTGTCCAAACAGTTCATTTCCTTTATCTGCAAACACAATATTATATTCCGGATAAAGTTTATACATTTTCATAGTTGAATTGTCTGACGATTTTCGTTCATAGCCGTTACTTTTTTCAACTAAACGCGTTCTTTCCAAACGAAGTTGAAGACACCCCGGAAATATCTGTTCCATATCTGCGGCAATATGAAAAGTTTTTTTTGTATCTATCGAAAAAAGATAAATTAATCCCTTTATCAAAGCACCAAATGTATACATAACAACTTTACATCCGCCTCTTATCCAAACATTATCAAATTCTGCACAGACAGAAACCAAACCTTCCGTAAAAGTGTTTACTCCTTTATTAGCACTAATAACAGCTTCTTCAGAAATGCCTCTTCTAAATTTACTGTTGGTAAAATGAAACGCTATTGCTTCGTTGTGCGGCATAGTATCAAAATATGAATATGCATAATAATCGCTACCCACCTCTTTATTAATTACAGGATAATATCCAAAAGGTTTGCCTTTGTACATATTATTTTTTTTTGCGAGACCACAATAAGGCAATATTTTAGCATCATAAGAACCTTCTTCTTTCTTGCTGATTTTTATTGCCAGATAAGGCAATGCACTTTTTTCAATATCAAATGTTAAATCCGAAACCCATACTCCTGAAATATCATCTTCAAAAGGTGTAGCATCTTTAAGTTTTGCTGCATAATATTGCGTTAAACTTTTGTTCGTTGTCATGTTTTCTTCCAATGCAGCAAGAGTTTGTTGCATTTTTTGTACATCTCCCTGTTTGCCGTACATCTCTGCAAGCAACATATTTGTCTGCATATATAACGGACTTGTCGGGTCTGCAGTTTCAAGAACTTTATTAAAATATTGTTCGGCAACTTGGTAATTACCGCTACTGTAAGCATTTTCCGCTTTGTTAAATGTTGCATACGTTTCATCTACATATTGCGCTATTTCCTCTTTTGATTGCGCTTTCATAGCAGGATGCACCACCGCCATAACAATATCGCGCATTTGTTCCTGTCCGCTTTGTATCATTTCGGCAAGGTCGTGGCTTTGCTGTCGCCAGCCATTATCCGCCATAAAGTTTTGCAAAAACTCAATTTTGCTTTTAGCAGCACCGCTGTTGCGCCCATTCGGGTCTAACACCAAAAACTGTTCATAAAGAGCAATCGCCAACGATGCTTCTTCCGCATTGACTGGGTTTGCCGAATAGAGATTTGCCATTTTAAAATATGGCACTGCCTGCGTTTGGTCAATAAACAAAATACTTTTGTATGTGTTTATCGCCTCCTGATAATTGCCGACTCTTTCCGCTTTTTGCGCATTGGCATAAAGAGAAATCACATTTTGTGTGGAAATAACAACGCTTTCCTGCGCATTTGCACTAAAAAATACGCCGAACAAGATAAAAATTGAGAATAGTTTTTTCATCTGTAAAAAATTTAATTATAACTGATATTATTTGATAAAACAAAAACACGGACTAAACTAATCCGTGTCGAGGTATTAGGAGACCGTTGTTCAAACAAGCAAAGCCCGCACTTAGCGAGCGTAATACTTATTCTTGAACAAAAAGTTCCTAATTTTTCGACACAAGAATTAGCAAAAACGCTAAAAACACGTTTATATTTTCGTTAAAAAATACGGTGCAAAGATATAAAATATTTTTAAAAAAAGGGAATGTATTTTAAAAAAAAATGAAAAAATATTTGCAGCATATATAAAAAAAATATTTATTGAGAAAAAAAATATTACCTTTGTACCGTTTTTATCTTCAAAAAAAAATATCAATTATGTCAAAAGTAACAGTTGTTGGTGCAGGCGCAGTGGGCGCAACCTGCGCAGAATATATAGCAATGAAAAATTTTGCAACAGAAGTTGTAATGATAGATATTAAAGAAAACCTTGCTGACGGAAAGGCAGTAGATTTGATGCAAACCGCCTCTTTAAACGGGTTCGACACAAAAATCACAGGCACAACAGGCGATTACAGTAAAACCGCCAATTCACAAGTTGTGGTTATCACATCTGGCGTTCCGCGCAAGCCCGGAATGACGCGCGAAGAACTTTTGGGCGTTAATGCAGAGATTGTTAAAAGCGTGGTTTCAAGCGTTTTGCAATACTCGCCAAATGCAATTATCGTTGTGGTTGCCAACCCTATGGACACAATAACTTATCTTGTTCATAAAGTTTCCGGTTTGCCGAAACACCGCATTATCGGTATGGGGGGGGCTTTGGACAGCGCACGTTTCAAATGCCGTTTGGCAGAAGCGTTAAACTGTCCTACATCAGACGTTGATGGAATGGTTATCGCTGCTCACAGTGATACGGGTATGTTGCCGTTGGTTAGCAAAGCGACATACAGAGGCGTTCCTGTAAAGGAATTTTTGTCGGAAGAGCAGATTAACTATGTAATTGATGAAACAAAAATTGACGGTGCAAAACTCACAAAACTGCTTGGTACCTCTGCATGGTATGGTACCGGCGCAGCGGTTGCAGTGCTTGTGCAATCAATTATTTGCGACCAAAAGAAGATGATTCCCTGCTCGCTTATGCTTGACGGCGAATATGGCGAAAAAGATATTTGCATAGGCGTTCCTGCAATTATCAGCGCAAACGGTGTTGAAAAAATTGTAGAAATTCCGCTTACAGAGGTAGAAAAAGAAGAGTTTGCAAAATCAACGGCTGCGGTAAGAAAAATTAATATGGAATTAGAAAAGATGATTTAATACAGACAAAAAATAAATTGTCTAAAACTATTTTTACACTTTTGAATTTTTTCTGTTTTGTTTCATAAAATCATCTAACGCCAAACTCATTGATGAAAAATTTGCGTTTGGCACTTCCAAATCTACACGAAATCCTGCATCTCTGATAGATTGTGCTGTTGATGCACCCAATGCGCCAATACAAATTTCTCCCTGCTCAAAGTTTGGAAAGTTTTTTATTAGTGAATTAATGCCCTGCGGACTGAAAAATATCAGCATATCATAATCAAACGGTTCGTCTTCCGAAAAATCGTTGCTTACGCTGCGATATACAATAGCCGTTTGATGGTTTATGTTTGCATCTTTTAAAATACCTAAAATCTCTTCATTGTTGTTTTCGGGCAGAATAAAAAGAAAATTTTCCTCAGCGTGTTTATTTATTACCGTAAACATATCGGCAAGTTTGCCTGTTGCACCATAAAAAACCTTTCTTTTGCGGAAATTAATATGTTTCTGTAAATAAAAAGCCACCGCTTCCGAAATACAATAATATCTTACATCATCATTTTTTGGAATGCGCACCTCTTTTACAAGGTTAAAATAGTTGTCGATACCTGTGCGCGAAGTAAAAACAATAGCAGAAAAATCGGGGATATTTATGCGTTGGTTGCGAAATTCTTTCACAGAAATCGTTTCAACCTTAATAAAAGGGCGAAAATCAATTTTAACATTGTATTTTTCCGCAATATCAAAATAAGGAGATTTACCTGTTTCCGGTCTGGGTTGTGAAATCAGTATTTTTTTGATTTTCAGCATTTTACAATAAAATTTTATACCATTTTATACACGCCAATAAGTAATTTTCTCAATACTAAAATTGGCAAAATTTTAAGAGTGCAAAGGTACAAAAAAAAGTAAAACAAAAACACAAATTCGCTAAAAAAATTTCTAATATAATATGTTATTAAAAATAATGATATACAAAAAACAATAACAAAGCCAAATTTGAGCATAAATGCCTGCCACGAAACAGGTGCATAGAAAAAGAAAAACGAAACTATTAAAAGCGTTATTCCCAAAAGTTTAATTAATAAAAAATAGGAACGAAAAATCAGTTCAACACTGTTTTGGTCGAAAGAAAAGAGCCACGCTATAAACTTCAAAAATTGCTGCTGCAACCATAAAAACAGTCCTATTACAACAAAAGTTATCGCTATCTTTGTGAAAAAAGTTAGCACATTGTTAATCTGTTGAGAAGGCGAAAAAGTTGAGTATTGGTAGTTAAAATAATCAAAATAAAGAACAAAAAAGAGAGAAAAACCGAGCAGAGCAAGTAGCCAAACTATGCTTTGGTTCAACCAGTTTTCTTTTTCCGTATTAAATTTTTGCGAATATTTTGTTGACCCAAATAAATCCTTAATATGCTGAATATAAGTATATTTTGCATTTTTAATTGCAATTCCGAGCAATAAAAACACAACAATCATAGTGATAGCAATTTCAGACGAATCGCTCAAATTTACAATTCGAGAAAGTCCGGTTTCTGATATGTTTGAAAAGTCAGGCATTTTTTAGAACAAAGAACAAAGAACAAAGAGCAAAGACATTTTATTTACGATTTTCTTTGATGAAAGATGAAAGGTAAAGGTCGAAAGAGAGTTTTTAGTATTTACTTTACCTTTTCAGGTTGTCTTTCGTCTTTCATCTTTCGTCTTTCATCTTTTTATTCCACCAAAGCAAGTTTAATATTTTCGTTTTGCCAATCGGGTGCGGTGTTGATTGCAGGCAAAATTTCTTCTACAAAATTTACCACTTGCCACATTTTTTTATGCTCTTCAAGCATAAAATTTTCTGTAACTGTTTTATCTAAAAGTTTTAACAATTCGTTATAGTAATTATCTGTGTTTAAGATAATTATGGGCTTACAAAAAACACCGAGTTGTTTTAGCGTCAATATTTCAAAAAGTTCGTCAAGCGTACCGATGCCGCCTGCAAGAAAGACCGCAGCATCAATTTTTTCACGCAAAATTGCTTTGCGTTCCGACATTGTTTCCACCACAATCGTTCCGCTCAACCCTTGATGACACCATTTCATATCAATCATAAATTGCGGAATTACACCGAAACATTGTCCGCCGTTTTGCAAAACGCTCTCTTGCACTGCATTCATCAAGCCCGAATTTCCCGCACCTGTGTAGCAAATCAAATTGTTTTCCGCTAAAATTTTTCCAAATTTTTCCGCAACCTCAAAATAATTTTTATTTATTTTGCTGCTTGACGCACAAAACACACCTATATTTTTTACCATATTTAAAAATTTTTGCAAAGTTAAGAAAAAGTTAAGAACTAAGAACTAAGAGTTAAGAGTTTTTTTGTAATTTTGTGGCTCTAAGTAATCCTGTAAAAAAAATGGTATTGTTAAACTTGTATAGATTGTCATTGCGGGCTTGACCCGCAATCGCTTAAATTTCAAGCGATTCCTGCTTTCGCAGGAATGACAAAATGAAAAAAAACAATACTAAATTAACAATACCAAAAAAATAATGAAAATTTTTGAAAATTATAATCTGAAAAATTACAATACTTTTGGCTTTGATGTTGTAGCCAAAAAGTTTGTGGAATACGAAACCGAAGCGGAATTGGTTGAGTTTTTGAAAGCCAATGAACCGATTTGCGGTGTTCATTGCACAACAAAAAGAAGAACCTGTCATTGCGGGCTTGACCCGCAATCGACTGAAAACAAGGGGCTTAAAAATCAAGCGATTGCGGGTCAAGCCCGCAATGACACGCTATTGTTGCACATTGGCAGCGGCAGCAACCTGTTGTTTTTGGGCGATTTTGACGGTACAATTTTGCACTCTGCAATAAAATTTATAAACACCCTTAATCCCCCCGAAGTAGCCCCCTCTAACTCCCCCGAAGGGGGAGAACAAATCCCCCCTTTGGGGGGTGGGGGGGCTACTTCGTTGGCTTTTGTTCGTGTTGGTGCGGGCGTAGTTTGGGACGATTTTGTTGCACAAATGGTTGAGTGCGGCTTTGGCGGAGCAGAAAATTTGTCGCTGATTCCGGGCGAAGTCGGTGCGGCGGCAGTGCAAAATATCGGTGCGTATGGCGTTGAAATTCAAGATATTATCGCAAAAGTTGAAACAATAGAGATTGATACATTGCAAAAGAAAATTTTTGACGTGTCCGAATGTAAATACAACTATCGAGAGAGTATTTTTAAAACCGATTTGAAAGGCAAATTTATTGTTACCGCTGTGGTTTTTCGTTTATCAAAAAATCCTGTTTTAAAACTTGATTACGGCGCATTAAGAGAGCATTTAAAAAACATAGAAAATCCTAATATCCAAGATGTTAGAAATGCAGTGATAGAGATTCGCCGAAGCAAATTGCCCGATACAAAAATATTGGGAAATGCGGGCAGTTTTTTCAAAAATCCCTATTGCAGCAAAGAACATTTTGAAAAATTGCAAAAAAATTATCCGAATATTCCATTTTATTCTGTGAATGATACTTCGACTTCGCTCAGTAACCGTGTAAAACTTTCTGCTGCCTGGTTGATAGAGCAATGCGGTTGGAAAGGCAAAACGCTTGGCGGTGCTGCGGTTTATCATTTGCAGCCGTTAGTACTTGTAAATCAGGGTAATGCAACGCCGCAAGATGTAGCAAATTTGGCTGTTGAAATTCAAAAATCAGTAAAAGAAAAATTTAATGTTGAGTTAGAGGCGGAGGTAAATTTTGTTTAAAAAAATGTTGTAAAAAAAATTATAAAAAATCTTTTTATAATTCAAAAAAAAGTATTACCTTTGCACCCGTTTTTGTGTAACCGCTGATAGGAGTTTTGTTGCCTGTGAATGTTGCACTATTAATCAACTTAAACTATTAAATTATTATGGACTTAATTAAAGTTGCTGAGCAGGCATTTGCCGTGGAATTTAATCATCCAAAATTTAAAAGCGGAGATACAATTACTGTTGCATACCGTATTAAAGAGGGAAACAAAGAGCGCGAACAGTTGTATAGAGGCGTTGTAATAAGCATTTCCGGTCACGGCGATAAAAAACGTTTTACCGTTCGCAAAGTTTCCGACAATATCGGCGTAGAAAGAATTTTTCCTATGGACTCGCCATTTATTAGTAAAATAGAACTTAATAAAGTTGGTAAAGTTCGCAGAGCAAAACTTTATTATTTGCGAAAACTTACAGGCAAAAAAGCGAGAATCAAAGAAAAACGTGTTTAAATTTTTATCAAAACAAAAAAAACTGCCCTTGTCGGAGCAGTTTTTTTGTGGTAGTACAGATTAATCACAATCTGCTTCGCTTTTGTTAGTACCTTTTTTTGACCAAGTGCCAATTCCGCCCATTATGGCTTTTGCTTCATTCATTGCTTCATCTGCTTCTGCGGAGGTACCCCAAACATAACCAACGGTTTCTGAAACTCCCATATACGACCAATTGATTGCCCAACATTTTACGCCGCCAGCACCGCCGTTGCAAGATGCCAAAGCCATAGAAACAGCCACTGCTGCTACAAGAAATAATTTCTTCATTTTTGATAAATAGATTAAATGTTAATAAATTGAAAATAACGCTACAAAGATACAACATTTTTTTAAATAAACATCAAAAAATTAAAAAAAATTAAAATTTTTTATATATTGATATTCAACCGTTTAAAGATTTTTGATAAAATGTTTTTGTAACTAATCAAATTTTTTGCACTTTTTTTTGTAATTTTGCACAAAAGTTAGCAACAGAAAAAATGCTGACAACAACTTAACTAAGTAAATGAAATAAATTAAAATAATATTTGTTAAAAATAACCACAAAGGACACAAATGTAAGTATTTGATTATAACCTCTTTGTGTACTTTGTGAAAAATACTTTGCGAACTTTGTGGTAAAAAAATATTTAAAATAATTGTTTCACACTACTTAATTTACTAACTTACTTACTAAAAAAAATGATTGAAGTACAAAATCTTTCAAAATTTTTTGACGGAAAATTGGTTTTAGATAATATTTCTGCTACATTTTATAACGGAAAAATCAACCAGATAATCGGACAAAGCGGTTCCGGAAAAACCGTTTTAATGAAATGTATAATAGGACTTTTTCTTGCAGAAGAGGGCAAAGTTCTCTATGACGGACGAAATTTGCTTGAAATGAAGATGAGTGAAATCAAACTTTTGCGCCGTGAAGTTGGAATGTTGTTTCAAGGTTCTGCACTGTTTGATTCTAAATCGGCACTGGAAAATGTAATGTTTCCGCTTACGGTGTTTTCAAAAATGAGCAAAGCCGAACAAAAAGAACGAGCCGAATTTTGCCTCACAAGAGTAGATTTAAAACCTCAGTCGTTCAATCTTTTCCCTTCAGAAATTTCTGGCGGAATGCAAAAACGCGTTGCAATAGCACGGGCTATCTCACTCAACCCAAAATACCTTTTCTGCGACGAGCCAAACTCCGGACTTGACCCCGTAACCGCAATCCTTATTGACAGATTGATTGAAGAAATTACGCAAGAGTTCAACATCACAACCATTATCAACACCCACGATATGAACTCAATAATGGAAATAGGCGCAAATATTATTCTTATTGACAAAGGAAAAAAAGCGTGGAGCGGCTCAAAAGATACAATCTTTAACTCTGATAATGAAATACTTAACGATTTTGTGTTCGCTTCCGAGTTGTTTAAAAACGTAAAGAAAACACAAGTTTAAAGTTAAAAATTACCCATTTTTTTAAAACAAATTATACGTTGTCCGCAGTACTCTGAACTCTGTTCGGCGATTGATTTGATTGGCAATTTCCTGCTGCTCTTTTGGCAGTGCCTCAATAAACTCCGGGGTAAGAATGTCGCCGACTTTTAGGAAACGATGTTTCGCTGCAATATTTTTATCAACCTCCACAGGACGACTTTTGCCGTAACCCTTTGAGGTCAATCTGTCGGCAGCAATACCCGCATTCTTTAAGTAATCAACAACCGACTGCGCCCGCTTTTGCGACAAATCCATATTGAAGGCATCAGAGCCAAACAAATCTGTGTGCGCAGAAATTTCTATTGTGATATTTGGGTTATCATTTAGCAGTTTTACAAGGTTGTTCAATTCGGTTTTCGATTCGTCTGTGAGTTTCCAATCTCCAAACACATAAAAAATATTTTCCATTTTTATTGGCTTGGAAATGCTCGGCAGTCGGAAATTCTTTTGATAGTTTTTGCTGTCTTTTTCTCCAAAAGTGGTAACTTTTTCAGAACTGTTCAAATAGCCGCGATTAGAAGCCAACATCACATAATTGACATCTTTTGCAAGTTTTATGCGGTAAGTACCGTCTTTTTTTACTCGCTGTTTTATGATAGAGCCGTCATTTCCAACAAGTTTTACTGTGGCATCAGACAGAACTTCGCCATTTTCATCTGTAATTTTTCCATCAACAAAATAGGTCAGTTCCGGCAGTTCAAAATAATAAATTTTATCCAAACGCTTACGTCCGCTACCTCTATTTGATGAAAAATAACCCTTTTTTTCTGTTCCCAAAAATGTTATTCCAAAATCGTCAGAAGAGGAATTTATCGGCGGCATCATATTTTGCACAACCCAATTTCCTGTTGAGTCAATTTTTGCTGAAAAAATATCAAGTCCGCCAAACCCAAAATGTCCGTCAGAGGCAAAATACAATGTGCCGTCTGCACTGAAAGATGGAAACATCTCATTACCCGAAGTGTTGATTTTATCGCCCAAATTTTCAGGCACACCGTAATTGTCTCCCAAAATTTCTGCTCTGTAAATATCTTTTCCTCCAAAACCGTTTTTTGCGTCAGAGACAAAATAGAGAAACTTTCCGTCAGGCGAAAGTGCGGGGTGGGCAGCGGTAATGGAACTGTCTTTGAACAAGACAATGTTTTGCGGCTCTGTCCATTGTCCGCCGCTGCGGGTGGCTTTCATAATTTCGCCGCCGCGAGTTGCGCCCGCCTCGCCCCAACAGCGCGTAAAATAAATATCTCTGCCGTCTGCCGATAAACAGGCAACGCCGTCATCATCGGAGGTGTTAAATTCTGCAATATAAACGGGTTTTTCCCATTTGCCGTGTCTATCTTGTTTAAACATAAAAAGGTCAAAATTGAATGCACCCGTGATTACGCTAATTTTTTGCTTTTTGGAGTTATCTCTGTTTGAGGTAATAATCACTGAATTGCCGTCTGTATCGGCAAAAGCGGGGGAAAAATCAGACCCCTTGCGCGAATTAAACTCATTTGCAATCCGAATTTTGTATCTTGTAGGACTTTTCAACATCTCCCTTGCTTGCAAACTTGACGACAATCCGGACAACGCCTCTCTGTGTAAAGGGTTGTTTTTCAAAAAGATAGTGTAATTTTTTGCAGATAAATCGTAGTTGCCCAAAAAATGATATGCCTTTGCAAGGTTAAGATATACGATACTGTCTTTATAGTTGTTTTTAATCGCTGTGTTGTATTGTTTTATCGCTTTCTGCATATCAAAAAGCAGGCGGTTGCACTCGCCAATTTTAAATGCAATTTCGCTTTTTGTTTTTTTATCTTTTGCATTTACACGTTTTTGCAGTTTTTGATACTGTTGTGCAACCTTAAAATATGCACCTTCGGCATAAAGTTTATCGGCTTTTTTTAATTGAGACGATAAACTGCAACCAACAAACGCAATACATATATTGCAGATTATCAAATATTTAAGTAAAGTATAAAATTGTTTTGACATTTATAAAAGAGATTTTTGAAAATCAAAATTTAAACGGCAAATTTACAAAAATATTGTGAAAACAAAAACAACAAAGTTTTGAGAGTGTTTTTTAGGTATGAATTACATTTTTTTTTAACAGTAAAAAAATTATAATAAAAAAATGACATTTTGACAGTAAATTTTTTACTTTTTTTTGAAATAATCTGCCAAATTTTCAAAAAATATTTTTGGTATAAAATTTGATAAAAAACAAGAACTTTGATTTTAATGATTTTATGAATTACTATGATTAATAAAAAAATCAAAGTCAATCAATTAATCATTACAATCATAGTTCTAATAATAATAATCTTTAAACATTTAATTTTATGAATATCAAACCATTAGCAGACAGAGTGCTTGTTCTTCCTGCACAGGCGGAAGAAAAAACAGCAAGTGGAATTATAATTCCAGACACCGCAAAAGAAAAACCTCAACGCGGTAAAGTCGTTGCAGTTGGCAACGGAACAAAAGACGAGGAAATGCTCGTTAAAGTAAATGACACAGTGCTTTACGGAAAATACGCAGGCACCGAACTCGAACTCGAAGGCGAAAAATATCTTATTATGAAACAAAATGATATTTTAGCAATAATTTAAAACAATTATGAATTATAAATTATGAATTATGATTGTGTGCAAGCAGGTTTCAATCATAATTCATAATTAAAAATTCATAATTAAAAATAATTTATAATTCATAATTCATAATTAAAAAAATATGTCAAAAGTAATTTCATTTAATATTGACGCTCGTGAGCAGTTGAAACAGGGCGTTGATGAACTTGCAAATGCAGTTAAAGTTACTCTCGGTCCGAAAGGCAGAAATGTTATTATCGAGAAAAAATATGGTGCGCCGCAAATAACAAAAGACGGTGTTACCGTAGCAAAAGAGATTGATTTGGACG
>Ga0209628_10000713_pt1 | contig 20655 bp, 9 predicted proteins | sample TergutCu122P4_FD_187285 | JGI IMG/M metagenome (GOLD analysis project Ga0209628, IMG submission 187285) | Cubitermes ugandensis P4 segment gut microbial communities from Kakamega Forest, Kenya - Cu122 P4 (SPAdes) (version 2) | ecosystem: Host-associated > Arthropoda: Insects > Digestive system >...
AACTGGAGTGTTGGAACGGGAATTCATGGAAAAACCTCCGTGTTTTACGTATTTTGAACTGATTTGGGCTCGAAACAAACGAACCATCAAAACCCTATACGTAAAATTTTCATCGCTGTGCGCTTTTTTTTACTTTGCAATCGTCTTGCGGACTGCTTGGGAAGGAAATTTTTGCACTTGCCAAAAAAATGGGAATTTGGTAGACTCCCCAATCCGAGTGAAGTCGGAAATAGTTGCGCTGCGCAGAATGCGGCGGTTCAATTGACTGAATTAACTCCCTAACACCTGAAAAATATGTCCTCGGAAAGGATACCGTCGACAGACGAAACGATGCTATCGGCCCCGATTACGGCACTCACACGCTTTTGTGTGCGGCATCCCGTAAGCGTGGTTTTTCTCTCGCTCATTCTCGCCGCCTGGGGAGTGGTCGCCGCTATCGGGCACCTCGGTTTCAAAGCGAGTCGGCTTGATCTCATCAATCCCAACAGCGGTTTCAACCGGCTTTGGTTGGAATACATCGAGGAATTTGGGGAACAAGACGACCTTATCATTGTCGTCGAAGGCAAATCCAGTGCGGAAATCGCACCGGTGCTCGATGAGTTGTCCGAAAAAATCAGCCGGTTTCATCACCTTTTCCGATCCGTTTTGCATGGAGTCGATGTCTCGAAAATCCGGGAAAAAGGGTTGCACTATGTCCCGGCGGAGGACTTGAGAAAAATTGCGGCGTTCACCCAGGAGGCGGGAAACATCGCCCGGGGACAATGGGAACATTTGAACATCGGCTTCTCTTTGATGCAGCTTCAAATGCGCCTGATGTATCCGCAAGAAGTGATGAAACAGCCGGTGTTCGTCAACAGCGGCCTGTCCGAAGAGCAATTCCGGCAAATGACATTGCACGAACTCGACCTGCTCAGTCGCAGCTTGATGCAGGCATTTGATCCGAAACCGACCTACGGTTCCCCCTGGCCCTCGATGCAACAAGGGCAACAGGGATACGCCGGAATGCCGGACGTCGTTGCCGCTTGCAGTCAAAATGAGACCGGGTATTTCATTATTCCCGGCAGTGACGGGTTGGATGACAAGGCGGATTCCAGGACCAACGCAATGGGGTTTGCACTGGTTCAGTTGGTCAAAAATGAAAAGGCCGAAAAAAGTACAAGAGGATCACTCGTCCAAAACACGGAAGGAATCGAAAAACTCCGGGAATTGATCCGGGAAACGCAGGAGAATTATCCGGGTCTGACAATCGGCCTGACCGGACTTCCGGTGATGGAACATGACGAAATGCAGGTTTCACAGGACGCGATGAACAAAGCGAGCCTTTTAGCGTTTCTCGGCGTTGCCTGTGTCCTTTTTCTCGGCATGGGGGGATTTCGATACCCGGTTATCGCCAATTTCGTATTGCTGGTCGGATTCAGTTGGACCGCCGGTTACATTCTCCTTTCCGTCGGCCATTTGAACATCCTGAGCGTTGCCTTCGGGGCGATTTTGATCGGTTTGGGAACGGATTTTACGGTTCATTACGTTGCCCGGTATATGCTGTTGCGTCAAACGGTCCGTTCACCTGCCGAAGCGATTGTTCAAACCGGTTCCATCGTCGGGCCAGGTGTGTTTACCGGTGCGATCACGACCGCCGCCGCGTTTTTCATGGTCGGTTTCGCCGAGTTTACCGGAATCGTCGAACTGGGAATCATCTGCGGCGGGGGGCTTATGCTTTGTTGCCTTTCGACCATGTGCATGATCCCTTCGCTGTTGCAGCTTACCGACGGAGCAAGACCGATGCGTTTTGTTCCGACACCGATCAACATTGACTTCTGGATCAAGCCGCTCATCAACCGTCCGCTGAGAACGTTCCTCGGCAGTATGGTTGTAACAGGTTTCCTGCTTTTTGGGCTTTCAAAAGTCTGGTACGATCACAATCTCCTGAACCTTCAACCGGATGGGTTGGAGAGCGTTGAACTCGAAAAGAAGTTGCTCAACATCGGCGGCCAAAACGTTTGGTACGCCCTCTCCATCGCCGACGACCGGGATGAGCTGTTGTACCGCAAATCGCAATTCGAGAAAAAGTATCCTGAGCTTCAGATTACGGAAATCGTTTCCATGATTCCCGGCTTTGATGAAGCGAAACGACCGTATATCGGAGCAATTGCCCAGTCGCTTCAAGGGATACCGGACCAGCCGCCGATCATTCCGCCGTCCCGTCCGGAGCAGATTGCGGAATCGCTCATGCAGCTAAGTGCCATGCTTGAGAATGATCCGTTTTCGCAGCAAATCGCTTTGCAACTGAAGCAAGCGATGCAATCGCTTCAACGAATGTCGGAGGCGGACTGTTACAAACGGATGCAGGATTACCAATATGCCGTTGCCGGTGATTTGTTGAACCGGCTCCACAGTCTTCGCGGCATGGCGAACCCGAACCCACCGGACCTGACCGACCTCCCGGCACCGTTCGTTTCCCGATTTTTGAGCAAGAACGGCAAACACCTGATGCGTATCTACAGTTCGGCGGACATTTGGAATATGGACGAGATGAAAGAGTTCGTCCGCAAGGTGCGTGATATTGACCCCAAGGCGACCGGCAGTCCGCTGCAAACGTATGAAGCGTCGCTCCAAATGCAAAAAGGGTTTCAACAAGCACCGCTGTACGCACTGCTTGCGATTGTTTTCCTGTTGTTTTTCGACTTCCGAAGTTTACGGGATACGGTTATGGCGATGGTTCCGATGTTTATCGGAATGGTCCAGACCTTCGGCGTTCTTGGATTGTTGGGTATCTCGCTCAACCCGGCGAACATGATTGCGATTCCGTTGATTATGGGGATCGGTATCGACGACGGCATTCACATCATTCACGACTATCGGGCACAAAAGGGAAAGCGATACCGGCTCAATCCGTCCACTGCCGGGGCGGTGCTCATTACGTCGTTGACGTCGATCATCGGGTTCGGCTGCATGATGATTGCGTCGCATCGCGGCCTGCAAAGCCTGGGACGTGTTCTCGTGATTGGAATGAGTTGTTGCCTGTATTGTTCGGTCATTTTACTGCCGGCATTTTTAACCTGGTGGACGCGAAACGAGGCGGAAACAGAAGCGGATACGGAAGTCGAAGAAACTGCTCAAGCCGCTTGGGAGGAAACTCTTGCGGGCACCACAGAATCCCATTTTGACCGAATTCATGGAATTCAAGCGACGGACCCGCTTCCGGTTTCCGGGGAGGAGGAATACGACTCTTCTGTTTTTCCATTTTATTCAGGAGAGCGGACAACAGAGGAAAATTCCGATGGGACCACTTCGACAAAAACGAAACGGCTAAAGCGTCGCAGTGTCGCTTGATACGCCGTAAAGAAAAACACGCCTTACAATCATTACAAACAAAACAGTTTTCCTTGTCATAAAAAAAATAGTGAAAATTTCGAAAAAAAGTTTTTTTTATTATAAACTTTTTTGGCAAGGTTATTGTCAATTACGTGGACTTTAGTTATGCTAACCCGTTATTCTCTCAGTTTGGGCGATCTCCCGAATTCGGAAAATGACGGACTCAATTTGGTTTTTTAACACAGTTTAGGGGTATCCCTTTTCATTTTTAACAGAGAGACATCTCCGGAGGTTTTACACATGGATTTTCTGAATTTCTTTAAGGGTCGTAACGAGCAGTCGCAAAACAGGAAGAAAACGAATACTCCGCAGCGGTCGCAACTTAAAATTGAACCTCTCGAAGAACGTTGTCTTCTTGCACTCGCTCCACTACCGGCGATTCCGCTCCTTACCCATACGGGAGAGGTGGTAAACGGTTCCGATGGAGATTCTTTCATCGTTACGCTTAATACCCAGAATGCCAAGCCCGGCGCAAAAGATGAAGTTTACCTGACGTTCAAAGTGGAAGCCACGGCATTAGGAGGACTGTTGAAGCCTTCGGATATTGAAATCAAGCACGTGGTGAATGGGACGCCCTATTCGCTTCCCGATAATAATCTGATCGACACACAGGAGACAAACCCCTCTGCCAGTGCCCTCATTGCCAAACTGAAACCGGGTGAAACCTACCAAATCACCGTCAAGGGGGACGGGGGTTCCTTCGGTTCTTATCGTTGCGACGTCTTTCTGCCGGGTGTCGATCCGAAGGCAAGCGCAAACAATGTTGTTACGGAGTCGTCCCACATTTTGGCCGAGGCCGCAATCGTGCAGCAAAACGGACTTTGGGACAACGCCAAAGCGGCCATGTATTCCAGCATGGTGGGATGGACGATCAACGGTACTCTGGTGAAATCCAACGGAGACGGTCTGGCCCAATATCTTGACATCTATCACGACAGTCTGAGTCCTCCCAGTGTAACGTCTGCGGGGCTCAATTCGGACTTGGACATTATCACGACAAACGCTCTGGCGGGTTCCGTGTTCGTTACGCCGGAAGTGGATACGGTTGCTCCGACGTTCGCTTTCGTTATGCCGACCGATCCGAAAGATCCTCGCGTTACGGTAAAATTCATCGACAGCAGTCCCATCAATAAAGATTCCTTCCAAGTTAGTTTCGACGGCGTTACCTGGACCCCGATTTCGCTCCCCTCCAATTTGGTGAAAAGCGTCGTGTTGGATGCAACGAACCTTGCCGGTATTCCGGGCAGTCCTTACAGTGCCTCCGGTAACGTCTACACAGGCACTTATCAGCTTTATGTCCGTCTGAAAGATACCGCCGGAAACGAAGGGTTCGGCAATACGGTTCTCTACCAAGCCGAGGCGATTGCGCAGAAAACGACCGCGAAAAGTTTCTCCATCAACAATGTTTCCGAGTTGACTTCAACGTCGATTTTGATTGTTACCGCTACGAATTGTACCGATCCGAACGCCGCAAATCTGAATAACTTGCTGATTTACAGCGGCGCAACGAACTTCACGCTCAATGGTGTCCCCGCCTCTGACTTGCTTGCACATATTAACAAGACCGCCGACGGCAAGGGATTCACGTTCTCGCCTGCCGGTTATACCTATTTCAATACGTTGCTCCAGAGTCTGGGGGGGACGGCAACGGTCACGTTCGATTATAAAGTTGCCCATTTCGCTTCCGGTATTCCCGTTGTTGGTACGGAATCCGACACGTACACCGTTACGCTCAATATCGTTGCCGTCGGTAACAAGCCGGCTGCTCCGGCAAGTTTTAGTGCCGCACAAACCGCATCGGGAACGGTGGGGCTTTCCTGGAATGCCGTAACTTCCACACCGGCTGTAACGGGTTATCGGCTTGAAGTCAAGGCACCGGGTTCCTCTTGGGTAGCGTATCCCACGACCACTGCAGTAACTCAGTCGGTGAATATGTTGCCCGATGGCGTCACGCCGTTTGTTGTCGACGAGACTTACGAATTTCGGGTTGTTGCGATCAACATCAAGGGTGAAAGCACGCCATCAACGGTTGGCAGCGTTACGATTAGCGATAGTGTTCCGGCAGCTCCGACGAACGTTACCGCCACGCCGGGTGTCAATTCCGTAACGCTTAATTGGGTACATGGAACGGGCGGTGCAACGAGAACCAATTATCTCATCTACTATTCCACGGTTCAAAGTGATGTGGTGAACAATATTGGCACTCCGATTTCCGTGAGTGCTTCGACAACCTCGCACGTGGTTCCCGGATTGACCGCCGGTACGACTTATTATTTCAAAGTCGTTGCCGTCGCCGGTACGCAGACCGCGGCGAGCGCGATCGTTAGTGCGGTTCCCGATCCGTCCTCGACGACGCTTGCCACACCGGTTATCCAGAGTCTGACCAATGCTGTTGCCGATCCGACAAAGGCGACGTTGACCTGGAATGCCGTAACCGATGCAGGAGGTTATAAGGTGGAATACAGCGTGGACAATGGTACCACGTGGATTCCTGCCACCACAAGCAATATCTTGTCGGCGGCAATAACCGGAATCACGGCGAGCTTTATCAATTTGAATCCCGCTTCGGCTTACAAGTTCCGGGTCTGCGCCACGGCGACAGGCAAGACCGATTCCGGCTGGGCCGAGTCTGCGATCTTGGTGGCCGTTCCGAACAGTGCTGCGCTTGCACCGGCGATCAGTTCCGTTTCTTCAGATGGCGTAACGCTGACATCGATTCCGAACTACAATACACGCAAGTACAACGTTTACTACTTGGAAGACGTTCCCGGCTGGGACGCTCCTCTTCCTACAGTTTTGGGGTTTGCCGGGACGACGACGATGGGTAACACGACTTTTGACGTGACCGGTCTTGATCCGAACAAACAATACAAGTTCTTCCTGAAAGAGGTCAATGCACGTGGTGAAACGTCCAATGCCACCGAGAATTACACCCGTACCATTCCGGCCGTTCCGGCCATCATTTCACTGAATTGGGGCTACACGCTTGACCCATCGAAAGGTGATTCGGAAGTGACCCTCACATGGACCGCCGCCATATTCGGTGAGACGTCGTTGGCGATTGAATACTACCACGAAGGGGTTTTGAAAACCGTTGATGTGACTGGCGTGACGAGTAAAATCATCACCGGCTTGAAAGCGAATACGGAATACGAATTCTTCCTTGTCGCCAAGAATGAACGTGGAGCAGGCAGCAGTACGACGACGAAAGAGGTGCTAACCTATCTCTCGACGGTTGGTTTCACCTACGTCAATCTCGGCGACTTTGAGGCGACGCTGGAATTCCCGCTCGTTCCCGGTGCCGACCATTACGAATTCCGCAATTCGGATGGTTCCCCCATCACCGACGCGAACTTCACTTGGGATTCTGCTTCCAAGGTTACTGTGACTTGGACCTCTGAAATGACGTACAACTGGGTGCTTTTTGCTTATGACGCCACCGATACCGTTGTTAACAAATCCGTCATCTTCACCTGGACATTGACGGAAGATGAGTCGACTGCACCGGATCAGATTGACAAAACCACCATCGAGGTCAAGGCGGGAACCGGTCCAGCAAGCATCGCGATTGCGTGGGATGTGCCGTTTGACGGTAATGCGTCGATCACGGGATACGAAATCCGATACGCCAAGGCGGATGATCTTGGCGAATTCGATTTCGACTGGGATGATTTGACTAACGGATATGTGGCGTCAAAAACCTCCACAACTCCGAACGTGACGGTCAGCGGCCTGGACGCGGACACCGAATATGTATTCTGGATCACGGCAACCAACGCGGCGAACCTTACCAGTGTCCCGGCGATTTCCGATCCGATCAGCACTTACGCCGCTGTGGTGTCAAATTTTGAGGCGGAAGTCGATGTTTGGAGTATCAAAGGCAACGCTTACAAGGTAAAACTGACGTGGGATGCGTACGTGGTGCAAGCCGGTGAAACGGTTTCCTACGTGATCGAAGTCTATGACGCCGCCGACGATGCCCTGATTAAAGAGATTCCCGGTGTGAATGTGCTCACTTGGACATACCTCCAGCTGGCGGAAACGACGTATTACTATACCGTGAAGGCCGTGTTCGGTGCCCTCGAGTCGGGCTGGGCAACCAGCGGCGACGTGGAAACCGATGAGGAACCGATTGTAACGGATCAGATTGAATCTCCCAATTGTGCCCCGAGCTGGTTCGGTGACATCACCGTAACATGGGATCCCGTGGCGGATTGCACAGGTTACCTCGTCGAGTGGTATAACGGCGACGAGCCGGGAGATGATGACTGGTCACAGTTCGGCAGCATACTGGGTGCGAGTGAAACAAGCGTCACGTTCTACGTCGGTGTGGATTTCAATTTCGGCGATACGGTTTGGTGCCGCATCACGGCCCTCGGCAACGATGTGGATGTAAAAGATGCCGAACCGGTCGTGATCGGACCGATCGAAACCGTTGTAGACAATACGACGGCCGCTCCAACCAACGTGGACGTCGCCTCGAAAACCGATACCTCCCTGACGGTTACTTGGGACAAGCCGGTCAACGAGTACGCGGATCCCAGGTACGAAGTCCAGGTTCTTGACGACGCCGGCGTTCCTGTTGTTGGTGTCACCGTAACGGTATACGACTTCTACGCGAAAGTATCCGGTTTGGAGCAAAATACCGTTTACACGTTCCGTGTTATTGCGATTTACGAAGCCGATAGCGGTGCCGATTTGTCGGCAGCTACGGACTCGGCGGAGGTTCTGACGTTCCTGACAGCACCAACCGTAACCGGCACAAGCACGTTCAAAAATGACAGTTGCAGTTACTTCTACGAAGTCGAATTGTCCTGGGACAGATCGACCGTTAATGGTGCCATGTACATCATTGAAAAATCGACGGACGGCGGCGCAACTTGGAGCGGCGCAAGCGGCTCGATTGAACAAACCGCCACGCTCATCACGTTCACGGAAAAGGTTTTACAGGGGCATGGCGAAAACGCCATGTATCGCGTCATCGCTATCATCGGCGACTACAGCGACCCGGACAATTGGGTCAACTGGTCCACTAACTACGAAGACGGCACGATCCATTACGAGTTGAATACCGCCGCCGCGCCGGTGCTTTGGCTTGGAAAGATTTCCGGCGATGGCGAACCGTACACTTACGAGCTTGAGCTTGAAACCGCTTCCGACACCGCCTTGCTTTACCGCTGGGGTGGTGTCACCGATCCGACGGAGGCCGATGTCGCTGCGTTGGTTCGGGCAATCATCGCCGCCAAAGGGGCCGTCGTTGGCAGCTTTGACAACTGGAACATTGTCGGGAAAGATTCCGAGGACCGGTGGACATTTGACGACCTGTTAACCGGTGAGTACGCCTGGTTCGTCGCCGTGGAACCGGGAGTCTACGATTCGGTCAACGACGTCTTTGAGGTCGTTCCGGCAAACTCCCACCTCTGTATGGTGAACGGCGTACAGTTCCTGGCGGAAACGGGCGATACGGAATACAAAGTTACCAGATCAGAGATTGAAGGCGAGGACTTCTGCAAAATTAAAGTCGGATATTTCGTCACAATTTTTGACTGCCCCGCACAATTTGAAGCGTGGGAATTGGTCAATGTTGGACTCATTCCCGGCTCTATCGCGGATACTGGCGTCTTCGCCGATTTGCTAGCCCAATTGGCGAGTGCCCTTTCCATTGGTTCGGACGGTAAGATTACCCTGGATTTGAACATTCGTGTTACGCCCACCAGTGGCCCCTCCAGTGGGATTGAAATCACGCTCGGGCAATACTTCTCGGAAATTGACGACCTCGACGAGACACCGCAATTTACGTTCAACATTCGCGGTCTGTTCTTCGGCGGAGAAGCCTCTGCGACAAGCTCGGACTTCACGCTTACCGTCGACGTGTTCGCACTTGACACTCCGAAAAACGTGAAGGTGGACGATGTGGACGCAGAGTCTGCGACGATTTCCTGGGATCCTGTGGATAACGCGGATGGTTACGAAGTCTTGGTTCGCTCGAGAGCACGGGGAGCCGACGATTTGGCTTGGGCATCCGCCACGCCGACCATCTCGTACACTGGAACCCAAGCGGAAATTTCCGATTTGGATCCCGATTTGGAATACGAATTCAAGGTCATCGCAAAAGGGGACGGCACCAGTTCGCGGGATTCCAATCCGAGCGATCCGGTCTTTTTGGAAGCCGTACCGGAAACACCGGACGCACCCGTGTGGAGTGCCGAGACTGACGGCAATGGAGAGTCCATCACCATCCCGGCAGGCGGATTCGGCATTTGGATTGCAAGCACCGACGATGCTTCGTCGGCCGTTGAAATCGAGTTCAGTGACACCGAAACTTCCGGTACGATTACACTCGGCACTGATGATATCGATTGGGAATTTGTCGATGGTAACATTATCATCACCGGCCTTGAATCCGATGTCGCGTACTATCTGTTCGCCTCTGCCACCAACAGTCGCGGCACGGTCATCAGCGATTCGGCTGAAGTGATGCCATTGGCGGCGGCACTTGACGCTCCGGAACTGGATTCGGTAACCCATAATTCCGTAACGCTTGACATGACGGAACTGGTTGCTGGTGTCGAAGCGGGTGTTACCTACGTGATCGCCGTTTATGACGAGGACGGCGCGGAGGTGGATCGAGTGGATTGGGACGGCGTGGAGACCGAAGTTGTCGTTACAGGTCTCCTTGCTGAAACGACCTACTCCTTCCGTGTTCTCGCAATCAATCTACGTGGAACGAGCGAGGGTGATGAGTCTGATCGCATAACGACCCTGGAAGAGCCCGTCATCACTCTTGATGCACCGGAATGGGTGGTTGGTTTCCCGAAAGCGACTTGGAACGCCGTAACAACATGCTACGATGTGGAACTGCAATGGGAAGGCGATTGGGCGACAGACCCGATCAAATTTATCGTTCAAAATTCTTACGACGGTCTGTTTTGGGCTGATTTGGAGGAGGTCACCGACACCAGCGTTACCGTGCCACAGTCCCCCGGTTGCACCACATACTACCGTGTTATTGCGGTCTTCGACGTTGATGGCGAAGACGTGGAATCCGAGCCGTCGACAATCGCGACCATTACAACGGATTCGGTGCTCGACGACGCCCCGCTCCTGACTTATGAGACCGATCCTTTGGAGGTCACGACAGTAACCACCTCGGTGGATTTGACGTTTACGATCACTGCGACTGATTTGACCGCACTGACGGACTTGGGTGCTGAGAAACTTGAAGTGAGAATCGGCGGCGTCTTGGTGGAGACTATCGATCTTACGGCACTGACGGCGACCGGTGATGAATTCACCGTCACCTGGACGGATGTGCCTGCGACGGCTGGTGACGTTTCCGTTACGATTACGGCACTGGACGACGAGGATAATGCCGTAACGAACGAGACGACGCTGGCACCGATTACGGTGGTGGACCTCGCATCGGCACCGGGTGCGGTGACGGATGTTGCGGCTACGGGAACGTCTTACGATTCGATTGAACTCACATGGACGGCGGCGGTCGATGGAACGGATGAACATGGCGATCCCTTGCCGGCGGACTCGTATGAAGTGAGGTACGTGAGGTATGAAGAGTACGACAGCGAATTTGACTGGGCGGACGCTGATGTTGCTACTGGAGCAACGGCAACGGGAGTTACGGTTTCCGGCCTTGACTCCGGCACCCGTTACGTGTTCCAGATCACGGCTTCGAACGCTGCGGGTTCTGCGTCGTTCGTATATGACGACACAGACGCAACGACCTGGGCAAGGCCGACGCTTGAGGTCGAAAAAACCTACATCATAGTCGATAGTGCCACGGGTTATTACGTCGTGATTACCGCAAAGATGTCCGGTGATTTGGCGACAGACACAATGACGATCTACCAGTGGGATGGCGTTGGAACTCCCACGGAAGCGGATTTCGAATCGTGGGTCGCCGGCGGAATGACGGGCACGGACTTCTTTGAACTCACCTACAGCAGCGGCGATGAGGTCATGGCTGATATCAGTAGCTATGATGGCACCTATTATTTCGTTATTGTTGACTCCGATGGCACCGACGAAAGAATTGCCCTGCTCTCTGTCGAGGTCGAGGCATACACCCCCTTCGCTGCTCCGGTTGTCACGGCCACGCCTTCGCTTGATGGCAAAACGATTACCGTTACCTGGACCGAAGAGGATGATTTCGAATACGTTTGGGAGTTTGAAATCAACGGTAGCTCCCCTATTGTAGGAACCGATGACACGTTTGAAGGCGACTACGGCGACACTTATACTGTTCGCGTCGCAGGTACTTGGACGGATCCCGATACTGGTATCAAGTACGGCCTGATCGGCACGACAACCGGGACGATTGAGGCTCCGGAAGCCGGTGTTCCGACGCTTACGGAAATCGAGAAATCCTGGAATTGGACCGGTGTCGGGACCGGTGTTTATGGCTTCATGCTTGAAGCAACGGCGACCGGAGATTCCACGGACGGGGGCACGGAAGTCTGGGAATGGGATGGAGTTATTGGTGGTGATTACATTGATGCCGCCGACGCTTACGACGCTTTCAAGACTTGGGTGGAAGACGGCATGGCTGTTGGTGAGGAACCCAGCGGTTGGGGACCTCTTGTGATACTGGAACCTCCCCACACGATAGGGTCTGGTGGTGACGACCGTTACTTTGTTGCGGTGGAATCGAACGGGCACGGCGACTATAAAGTGTCCGCATCGCTGACGACGATTACGCCTCCGGCCATTACGACATGGGACAGTGGCGAGTGTCCGAACGTTACGGTAACGGTGAGTGGTACGAAAGTAACGGTAACGTGGGACAGTGTTGTGGGTGCCGAGGGCTACCATGTGCAGTATTATGATGCCGCCGATCCGTGGGACGTTATCAATGAGCCCGTCGATAATTCAACATTCGAGTTCGAGTTCACGGGAGATTACGACGCAACTTACTGGATCAAAGTCAGAGCGTTCGTGGTGGAAGGGGACGTTACGGTCTACTCGGTGGTTGGCGAGGATTCTGTAACGACACCGTCGGCTCCCGCCCTTCCGACCGGCGACTTCCCAATATTGGAATCGTCGTTCGGAGTGATTTCGTGGACTGACGATTTTACCACTATGGCTTCTGATTGGTACATTACCTGGGTCATCGCTGAAGATGCCTATAATGCCGGCGAGCTTGACAGTGCTACCGGTAATTTCGGCGAAAGATACGTGATGATAGCAACAGGCGTGGCGAGTGGTAGCTTTGAGTCCTTCGACATCAGGGATCTGAATGGACTGATCGCGGCACAATCCGCCACCAGTTTTGGCATTCCGTTGGTCGAGGGATCGACCTATTTTGTCAAGATCGTATCGCATAGTTCTGCTGATGGTCGTAAAGATTCGGACGTGATCGCAATGAAGCTTCCGGTTCCCGGCGATATTGTTGCGACGATAACCGAAGGTACGGCTGTCGTGCTGGACGCTATGGATGTCGAGCTTGAAGTACCTGGCGTGGATGGTTCCAAGACGAATGTACCTGATCCCGGCAATCCCGGTGTTTACGGTTTCCCCGGTGATGCGATTGATGATCTTCGTGCGATTTCCGGCGTGGTGGGTCTTGAGGTGAACATTGATATTCCCGCCGGTCAGGAAGAGACGCTTTCATTGGTGAAGATTACAGTAACCACGTCTGACGGTGATCTTGACACAGCCTACTTGTTTGCAACGGACGGTGCTTATACCTACGAAGTAATCGCGACGGGTTTCCTGGGTGATACCACAACGGGAACGAAGGCGGAAGACCTGGCGACGTTGAGTTCGCTGACCTTCTTTGCGAAAGAGGGCGGTACTTACACGATTACGTTTGAGTTGTTGGCGTTCAATACGGATGTGGATACGACACTTGCGAGCGGTATTCTTCTCGCAAGCGGCAGTCTCGACGTTGAGGTTTTGACACCAGTCTGACTGACCCCGCGTTTAACGTACACCGACGTCTGGATCGGGGAAGACTACGAGTTCACGCTTGCCGTGGAGTTCGTCGGTCCCCCTATCCCGGAACACTTGATCTACCGATGGACCGGGACGGAACCGCCCGATAGCGGCGATGTCGAAGAGTTGCGGGCAGACCCCGAATGTCTGGGAGTCGGATATTGGGAACTGCTCAGTCCGGTTGTCCCTATCACCTCGGAGTCTCCCGTAGCGGGCGACGAGTTTTACTTCGTGGTTTTTGAAAAAATTGGTGGCGACTGGGTAGGCTCGCCTCTCGAAGCCGTTACGGTTCCGGAATTCGGCGAGGGAGAGGTGACCATTGGCACCACGACACTTGAAACCGGGCCAGGTTCGGGGCTTTACAAAGTTCAAGTGTCCTGGACGTGGTTTGACGTCGAACCGGCAACGCTGATTCCGGGTACCTTTGTCGTGCAATATCGACAAGACGGCGGCGAAAAATGGACGGACGCCGTGCCGAATGGTCCTTTAATGTTCGATGTCCTTCCCACAGGAGGCGACACCGACGCAACCGGGTATGAAATTCGGCTTCTCTACAAAACCGCGGACGGCTGGTTCGCGGTGGAGAAGTAAAACAGGGCATCGGGAATCGGGCATAGGGCATACTTATCACTTATCACTTATCACTTATCACTTATCACTTGTTCCCGATGCAACCATTTTTTGAGGTCGAGCAGGAAATCACGCCGCTTTTTTCCGCCGGTTCGCTCGTAAGCGAACCGGTGTTTGCGCTTGACACGCCGGTTGCCGGGACGTTCCAATCGGAATCGTTCGCTCTTTTCGAGGCCGGGGAAATTGTTACGAAATTTGACACCGCCGCCGAAATTGACAAAATCGTTTACGTTCCGTTCAAGAAAGGGACGACGCATGCCGATATGGAAGCGATGGGACTTTCCGTCGCGGATAACATGAAAGTTTTCCGTAGCACCACGGCAACCGAGACGTTTTTCGCCGACGTGGTTTCCGAAGAGGATTTCGACCTCGCCTGGGCCGTAACACCGCAAACGGATCGGGCGCACGACCTGCTCTTTGCGGATTACGAATTGTAGTTTTTCACTTCTCGTTTCTTGTTGAAAATGAACAACGTTATTTGTGTGAAATGGGGCACGAAATACGGGCCGGAATACGTTAATATCCTTGCCGCAATGGTTCGTCGGAATTTGCAAACGCCGTACCGCTTTGTTTGCTTCACGGATGATGCCACCGGATTTGATTCACGGATTGAGGTGCGTCCCTTGCCGGAAATAAAACTCTCGACGAATTTTCCCTTGCGAGCGTGGAGAAAACAGACCGTTTTCAGGGAAAAATTGGACGATCTTGAAGGGACTGCTCTGTTTCTCGATCTGGACGTTGTGATTCTGTCCGATTTACAACCATTCTTCGATCACCCCGGCCGGTTTTTGATCGTTCACGAATGGGGTTTCCGCGATCCGGTGATCGGCAACTCGTCGGTATTCCGTTTCGAAATCGGGCAACATGCGGACCAGTTCAACCACTTCGTAAACCACACGGACGAGGTTCGCGGACAGTATCGAAACGAACAGGCTTACACTTCTCATTCCATGCACAAGAAAGGGATTTTGGAGTATTGGCCGAAGGAATGGTGCCTCAGCTTTAAGCGGCATTGCATGAGATCGTTTCCGATCAATTATTTTCTTGCGCCCGACAAACCGGAAAACGCGAAGATCGTGATTTTTCACGGCAATCCGAACCCGGACGCCGCCCGGGACGGCTGGACAGGGCATTACGGTTTACGTCATGTCCGTCCCACAAAATGGATCGGAGAAGCGTGGAACGAGTAGGGCTGTAGGGCTGTCCGGGAATCTTGACACCGGTCGGAATTTGGACTATATTGAGACCTGTTCAATTTCAAACCGTTAAGGAAAATGTCTGATGAAACCGTCCGAACGTATCAAGCCGATCAGTTACGTGAAATCACATGTTTCTGAAATTGTTGGTTCCCTCTCAAAACAGGGGGAACCGCTCATCATCACACAAAATGGGGAAGCCAAAGCGGTCCTCCTAGATTACGACCACTACGAGCAAACGCGGGAGACACTCGCTTTGTTAAAAATTCTTGCGATCGGAAACAAGCAAATAGAGGAAGGCAATGTTATTAGAGCCGATCAAGCGATTCGTCGTATCCGCAACCGACGGGAGACCGCCTGATGCCGCGCACCCACACAGTCTTTCTCACGCAAGATGCAATGGACGATCTTGAAGCGATTTACGATCATATTTTCCATCATGACTCACCGCGAAGAGCGGATTATGTGGTCGGTAAAATCGAAAAGACCTTTGAGAAATTGACCCTGTTTCCGGAACGGGGAGCTTATCCATTTGAACTTCTGGAAGTTGGGGTCAAGGAATATCGCGAAGTTTTTTTCAAACCCTATCGAATCATTTACCGGATTCAGTGTAACAAGGTTTATATCATGATGATTTCTGATGGTCGCCGCGATTTGCAGACTCTTCTCTTGCGCAGGCTGTTGAAATAAACAAAAGATCAAAAGAGGGATAATCCTCCTTCTGCTTTTTCAAAAATCGAACAAACCGCCCCTTTTCCCGGTCATTAAAACCTCGTCAAATTCCGTCCAATCGGCCAAAACACGGTCGGTTGCCCGCTCGTACAAAGCAAGCGTCGCAATATCACTCGCGGTTTCTCCTTCGATGAGAAACTCCACGTTCGCTTCTTCCCAGAAACACCGGCAAGCGGCTTCTTTGGCTTGCTCCGAAAAGACATCGGGCAAAATTTCGTTCGCAAGCGGTGCGGACAGCACAACCGTTTCCATCGACAAACCACTGGCCGCCGGTTTGGTCAAAACCTGAAATTCCGTCAATTTGAAAGTACGCACATCGCCGAAAAACGAAGTCGTTTCCACGAAAACATCGTAGGTTCCCGTGGCCTGATAAAGATGATGCAGGAAAATTCGATTTCGCGGTCCGCCGTTAATGACGGTCTCCATGGTGTCACCCCAGCGAATAATCCATTTCATAATCGGATCGTTTTGCGTGTTTTCCGCCTCGATTACCCAATAGTTTGCTTCCCGCACGCCAAAAGAGGTGTTGCCGGAAATGGTGTATGTCGGGGCTTCCACAAGAATATTGATTCCCAACTGATAGGGATCGCTTCGTTTGCCGTCCGTTTCGATGATGAGCCGGATCGGATACAAGCCGGGTTCGGGAACGATCCCTTCCGATAAAAATCGTACGATTTCCCCGAATTCGTCCCCCTGCATCGCCCAGTCGCCGATTTCGCCGAAAATTCCGTTGTTGTTGAAATCCCAGAGAAGTTTCCGGCCCGACAAGCTCCCCCCCCCGCCTGGAACGAATTTCATATCCAATTCCTGTCCAAGCCGGATCGTTTGGGTCGTTTGGCTGGTTCCGGCAAGGGTCGCCTGGATACTCCCGGCGAGATTCGTCTGGTATTCGCAAGCCCCCATATCGACGGTGGCCGGCGTGCCCGCGATTCGAGCGTAACCGTTGCCGCGAACATCATACACAAGCGTCTCGGTTCCACGGCCTTTGGAAAGATCATTATTTCCGGCGTTGACCGCCGGAGAACCGCTCGAAAGCGGATAGATCATCTGCCCGTTGTAATAAGACGGACCTGAGAACTGGGGATTGATCGGAGCCGTTGCCGTTCCGATTTTGTTGTTTTGGCTCGCGCTCGTCGTCAACCCGCCATTCAGGCCGGTATTGTTGCCGATCAGATTATTGCTTCCCAACAAGCTCGCGTTATTGGGATCGCTCCCATTGAAAAACACTTCCACATCGGGCGAGATGTACGAGAAATTGTCCGCAACGATGGAATTGTTCATTTGCACTTTCGCCAGTGGACCGACCATGATACCACCGATATATTCGCCGACGTTTTTCGTAACCGTCAAATGGGTCAATCGCACCGTCGTGTCACGAAGAGCCAGCCCTGCTCCGAGCGACGCACGGTTTTGGGCAAACGTTGCGTTGGAAATGACTGAGGTTCCATTGGGGGAGGTCATAAAAAGACCGCCGCCGTCTTCCCCGGCGTTGTTCTGGTAAACCGACGCTCCGACGATAATCGCGTTGGTCGTATTCAGGAGCATTCCGCCGCCGGAAGCCGTTGCGGAGCACCCGGACACGACGATATCTGTTGCGTCAAACGTTGCGTTTCTCGAATAGAGACCGCCGCCCCCTTCCAAACCGGTGCTCAGGCTGTTGCGAATCGCAACTTTATTGAGCGTAACCCTGGAGGAATAAGCCGCCACTCCGCCGCCGTTGACGGGGGAATAGCCGTGCTCAAGCGTGATTTCTGAAATGTTGAGATTAATGTTCCCGACCGCTTTAACAACGGACGACTGATACCCGGCATCAATGCTCAGGTAATTCATGGCTCCCAGCGAACTGACGTTACTGCTGAGCGATGTCGTCCAGCCGGAAATTTCCAGACCGCCGTAAACTGTCAGAGCTTTTCCGTTGAGATAAATCGTTCCGGTCAACCCGTCTGCGAATCGAATCACATCCGTTTGGGTGAACGAACCGGCGGGAGCGTTGCCGACCGGGATATTACGGTTGGCCGCTTCGAACGCCGTACGGAAGGTGAGCGGTTCGGTCCCGGTGCTGATCTTGTCTTCGAGGCTCGTAACAATGTACGTTTGTCCGCTTCGTTCGGGAGTTGCCGTATCGACGACGCCGATTTTCATTCCTTTGCCGAGAGCCGGGCTTCCTGTGAGCAAGGGGAGCACGAACACACCGTTTCCGGAATCGGTCGGTGCACCTGCTTTCGGATCAAGCGGCGAAGCGGTCGTCCCCACTTGGTTTCCCTGCGAGCCGTTGGCGAGGGTTGGTTTCGTGGAAGTGCTTGGTACGGTGGGAATTCCGGTTCCGACACCAATCACGTTATTGCTGCCGGAAAGGACAAGCGTTGTCTTGGGACCGCCTTCACTTGCCGATTCACCGAAAATGTCGTGCCCTTTTTGCGCCGTTGATGCCGTGTTCGCCGCAACGATTGACGCATTCAAATTGAGCAGGCCGGAAGCAATATAGACTCCGCCGCCGGTCGAACGAGCGACATTTTTGGAGACCGTCAAATTCGCGTAAGTCGATTCCGCCTTGGGACTCTGTCCGTCTGCGTTGTTGGAAAAATAGATTGCTCCACCGAACCCGGCAACGTTGTTTGCGAAGGTGGTTGACGAAATATTCATGACGCCAAGTTGGCAAATCCCGCCCCCTTGTCCCGGATCGGAATAACGGCTCGGCGCGACATTGGAGATGAAGGAAGAATTGGTAATCGTTCCAGTCCCGTCGGCTTGCAGTAAACCACCGCCGTAAATTCCCGTGTTGCCGGAAAAATGGGACGCGGAAACGTTGAGCGTTCCTGCACCCTGGAACAATCCGCCTCCACCGCCGGTACCGGTCGAGTTGTCGGCAAACACGCTTGCTTGAACCGTTAAGGTTCCGGACGCCAAATGGAGACCGCCGCCGTAACCGCTCGCAAAATTTTCGCTAATCAAGCAGCCTGTGATAATCGTTGTTCCGCTGTCGATGTACACTCCGCCGCCATTACCGGCGTTGTTGGCCCGAATGTTCAGGTGATCGAGCGTAACGTTGGTACAGTTGGTCAAGAGGATGCCGCCGCCGCTTGTCCATTCGGTCGGCCAGCCTGACGTGGTTAGCGCACTATTGGAATAAGGCTGTGCGTTGCCGCCGGTAATCGTCAAGCCTTCCATCGTGGTTGCGGTGTTCAGGTTGGCACCATAGAGAACCGTATACGCATTGTCCTTGATCGTATCGGGATGCCCCAGATCGTCGTTACGTCCCAGATCGCCGCTGAGGATCGTTCGATGCACGTATTCTCCGTTGACCGCGACACGTGCTGCTTTGTTTGTTTCATTTCCCGCAAAACCGCCGTAGATCGAAACACCGTTGACCAGAGAAAACGTTGCGCTGCGGGGATCGCTTGAATGAGTGAGCTTGCTCGGCGTATAAGTTCCTTCGGCGACCCAGATTTCCGTGATATTTCGACCGGGAACCGCCGCAAAGTCCAGAGCTTCCTGGAGCGACTTGACGGCATTCCCCCAAGTGGTTCCGTCGCCTCCGGTTCCCGTGAGATTCGTGTTGACATAGCAGACGGCCAAAAGAGTACGGTCTTCCAGTGGTTCGATCTGAAGCCGTCGTGGCCGGGGAGTTTTTAGGCGATCCGAAGAATTTTTTGAATTTTCCGCCCAACGAAACGTACTTGCGATTTTGTCGAAAAAGGGGATTAGGGCCATAGGTCGAAAAAATAAAAAAAATGAATCGGCTTCGCCAAAAGTTACAACCCGCTCGGCAAGATTATACGGTTGGAACCGATTATATTCAATAGGAGATTCAAAAGGAGGGCAAAATTTCAGGAGGATTGCAAAGTCGCTTTTTTCCTGGGAACGCAGGCTTCCAGCCTGCCAGTGAGTTCGTAGGCATCCTACCTGCGTAGGGCTGAGACTCCATTCCGCAACCTTCGCGCAGGCTTGAAGCCTGCGTTCCCAAGGATTTTGCAATCCTCTTGGGCAAAATTTTCAAACCCTTGAAACCACGTAATCACAGGGTATAATGAGCGGGTCTGGAAGAGCTTCAGTACCATCCATCAATCGAGACACTATGACTGAACAAAATACGAAGAAAAGTACGGCCGTATCCGGTTCTGCTTGTTGTTCCACGCAGCGGCGGAGTTTTTGCAAATCCGTTGTCGCGGCGGGTCTCGGGGCGGTCGCAATCGCTCCGCCGGTCGCTTCCGGAATTCGCGTGGTACTCAGTGCTCCGGAGCAAAAAGGGGCTGCCGGAAAGTTCTACCAGCTTACGACCGTCGATTCGCTTGGACAGACGCCGCAAAAATTCCTGATTACCGACGATATTCGTGATGCCTGGATGACTTCACCGCGGCAAAAGATCGGGGCCGTGTTCCTTTTGAAAGACGGCGACGGAAAAATCCGTGCGATTCACTCCGTTTGTCCGCACGCCGGTTGCACGGTTGAAGCGGACGTTCAAAAGAACCCGAAAACCGGCACCGAAGAGTTGATCTTTTACTGTCCGTGCCACGCGGCGCATTTCGACTTGAACGGGGTTCGTTTGGACGAAGCGTCCCCTTCGCCGCGGGATTTGGACGTTTTGGAGGTACAAATTGAGGACGACGGAAAGGTTTTGGTGAAATTTGAAAATTACATCACCGGAACCACGGAGAAGAAAACCGGCGGGTAGGCAATCGGCGACATCGGCGATCTGTTTCCCGACGGCGACTCCGCCAATCAGGGACGGAGTTCCGTTGAAATGCTCCAAATCGCCTACGAGTTGGTTCGCAAA
>Ga0209628_10000714_pt1 | contig 20641 bp, 31 predicted proteins | sample TergutCu122P4_FD_187285 | JGI IMG/M metagenome (GOLD analysis project Ga0209628, IMG submission 187285) | Cubitermes ugandensis P4 segment gut microbial communities from Kakamega Forest, Kenya - Cu122 P4 (SPAdes) (version 2) | ecosystem: Host-associated > Arthropoda: Insects > Digestive system...
TGTTATTGTAGCAGGGTTGGATATGGATTATCTCGGTAATCCTTTCGGTCTGATGCCGGAACTGTTAGCAACAGCCGAACACGTTTCCAAAGTACATGCTATTTGTATTAAATGCGGGAATCTGGCTCACTTTTCGCACCGCATAGTGAATAGCGACAAATTAGTAGTACTGGGCGAAACCGACAGTTACGAGCCTCTGTGCCGTATTTGCTACCAAGAACAGATGAATAATGAAGTTTAATAAAATTTATTATAGATTAAAGTTTAATAAAGATGAAGAAGTTTTTTTTACCACTATTGATGATTGCAACAGTATTAGTTGCAGGATGTGGACAAACATCGAAAAAAAGTTCCAATGACCCTGCCACAGAGCAGTCAAAACAGATTTCCGCTAAATATAACGGGATGTATCAATTTAAAATCACCACCAAATTTGGCGCCATGACGGGTGTGTTGTACAACGAAACACCCATTCATCGCGACAATTTCATCAAACTCATTGGGGAGGAATTTTACAATGGACTTTTGTTTCATCGCGTCATTTCCGGATTTATGATACAGGGAGGCGACCCCGAATCGAAAGCAGCCACTCCCGATGTAAGCCTTGGTAACGGAGGACCCGGTTATACCTTACGGGCTGAAATAAATCCGCAGTTTATCCACAAAAAAGGCGCTTTAGCAGCAGCACGCACTGCCGATTTTATGAATCCGGAACGCGAATCATCAGGCTCACAATTTTACATCGTACATGGAAGCCCTATTACCCAAGACCAATTAGATAACGCCGTATCACAAGGCATTCCATATACAGAAACACAAATGGCGATATATAAAAAAATGGGCGGCGCCATGCACTTAGATATGCAATATACCGTTTTCGGTGAAATCATTGACGGTTTCGACGTCATTGATGCCATTGCAGCAGTACCGAAAAATTCGCAAGACCGTCCGTTGGAAAACATAGTAATGAAAGTTGAACTAATTAAAGAATAAAAAAAAATGAAAAATTTAAGTATCACATTAATTTTATTATTGGCAATGAACATGAACACATTCGCACAAAAACCCGTAGAATTTATTATCGAAACATCCTACGGCAACATCGAAGGATTCCTTTACGACGACACACCCCTTCATCGCGACAACTTTATTAAGTTAGTAGCCGAAGGATGGTACGAAGGGTCTGAATTTCACCGCGTTATCAACAATTTTATGATACAGGGCGGTCATAACAAAGACGGTAGAGTTGACCCGGGCTATACCATTCCGGCAGAAATCACTACCAAGCATTTCCACAAAAAAGGCGCTTTGGCAGCAGCCCGCATGGGCGATCAGGTCAATCCGGAAAGAAAATCTTCGGGATGTCAATTTTATATCGTACAAGGCAACGGTCCGGTAGCGCAAGCAATGCTGAATTCTGTAACGCGACAAACCGGAATGACCTATACCGAAGAACAAATCGAAATTTATGAAGGAGTCGGAGGAACACCTCATCTGGACAATCAATACACAGTATTCGGTGAAATAACAAGAGGTTTTGATGTAGTTGATGCAATATCCAAAGTAAAAACCGGAGCAATGGACAAACCGGTGGAAGCAGTTACCATGAAGATAAAAGTCAAAGAATAACACCTTTTTTTCACATCTCACTATTTCATTATAATGAAAGAAAAAATAGAATCTTTGCTGACGCAGGCGCAGGAATTGAAAGCCGAAACAGCAGCCGAATTAGAAGCGCTGAAAGTGAAATATCTCGGACGTAAAGGCATCGTTCAGGAACTGTTTCAGGATTTCAAAAACGTACCACCCGAAGAAAAACGCGAAACAGGACAAAAACTCAACGAACTGAAAGAGTCCATTCAAAACAGCCTCAATGCCTTAAAAGAACGTTTGGAAAGTAAAACGACACAAAGTAATGCCACCAACGATTTGACTTTGCCTGTTGATTTTTCAGATTTTGGAGCGCGACATCCACTTTCTATCGTAAGAAACCAAATCTGCGCCATCTTTGGAAATATCGGCTATACCATTGCCGAAGGTCCGGAAATAGAAGACGACTGGCACAACTTCACTGCCTTAAATTTTCCGTTGGAACACCCTGCCCGCGATATGCAAGATACTTTCTTCATTGAAAAAGACCCCGACATAGCCCTGCGCACACACACCTCTTCAGTGCAAATAAGAATGATGGAACGCAACAAACCGCCCATCCGCTCTATCTTTCCCGGACGTGTCTATCGCAACGAAGCCATTTCGGCACGCGCACACTGCCTCTTTCATCAAGTAGAAGGACTTTATATAGACCACAACGTCAGTTTTGCCGATTTAAAACAAACCCTTTATTACTTTGCCAAAGAGATGTTTTCGAGCGACACAAAAATACGCCTTCGCCCTTCCTATTTTCCCTTCACCGAACCCAGCGCCGAGATGGATATCTCGTGCAACATCTGCGGTGGAAAAGGCTGCAACATCTGCAAAGGAAGCGGATGGGTAGAAATCTTGGGCTGCGGAATGGTTGATCCTAACGTACTGGAAAACTGCGGCATTGACAGCGCTAAATACACAGGATTCGCTTTCGGAATGGGAATTGAGCGCGTTACCATGCTCAAATATCAAATCAACGACCTGCGCCTGTTCTTTGAAAACGATGTGCGGTTTTTAAAACAGTTTGAGGCAGTGTAGCGTAAAAAAAATTAAATATGATAAAAAATGATTCGTATCACATTAGTAACAATAATTATAATGCTGTCTATGACAACATTTGCGCAGCAGAAAGGCAGCATTGAGATAAACACCGACAGTAATGTTCGAAGGGCGTTGGAAGCTTATACCCAACTGACGTTAGAAAACCCCGGCATGGAAGGATTTCGAGTCCAAATCTTCGTTGACTCAGGAAACAATTCAAAACAGGCCGCTATGAACGCTCTGAAAACATTTGAAACACGTTTTCCAGAAATTGAATCCTACATATCCTTTGAAGAACCCAACTACAAAGTCAGAGTGGGAAATTTCAGAACCAAACTTGATGCCGAAAGATGTCTTAAAAAGATAGTTTCAACCTATCCCAACGCCTTTGTAGTGCCGGATTTTATCGAACTTCCAAAAATAGAAGAATAACATCAAAACTAATAACAATCATGTACGTTTTATTTTTAAAAGAGATAAAAAGTTTTTTAAATTCGTTGATAGGATACATCGTAATAGCCGTATTTCTGTTGATTAACGGATTGTTTCTTTGGGTTTTCCCTATGGATTTCAACATCTTAAACTTCGGCTATGCCACACTCGACAGTTTGTTTATCCTGTCGCCCATTGTTTTTCTGTTTTTGATACCGGCGCTGACCATGCGCTCATTTTCAGAAGAAAAACGCGTGGGGTCCAATGAAATTTTATTTACAAAACCGCTGACCGATACACAGATAATAGTAGCAAAATATTTATCGGGACTTTCGTTGGTTGTTTTTTCACTTTTACCAACGCTGGTCTATTTTTTTTCGATTTATTATCTTGGATATCCTAAGGGCAATATTGATATAGGCGGGACTGTAGGGTCGTATATTGGGCTGCTGCTTTTAGGGGCTTCGTTTGTTGCCGTCGGAATCTTTTGCTCCTCATTGACCGACAATCAAATAGTCTCTTTTATTGTAGCGGTTTTTTTGTGTTTATTTTTATATATGGGTTTTGAATTTATCTATGGACTGTCTTTATTTGGAAAAATTGACCTTTTCATTCAACAACTCGGAATACACGCTCATTACAGATCATTAAGCAGAGGAGTGATTGATACGCGAGATTTAATTTATTTTTTAAGTCTGATAACACTGTTTTTATTACTTACCCATTACTCATTACAACACAACAAACGTTAAAAACTATTCGAAATGAAAAAACTGAATTTCAACTTTTTATCAAAAACAAAACGCCCGCTAGTGCAGTTAATTATTGCCGTCATCATATTGATATGTATAAATATAATCGGACACTATTTTTTCACCCGTATTGACCTGACAGCCGAAAAAAGATACACCCTTACCGCCGCGACAAAAAAAGTGTTAAAGAAATTAGACGATGTTATTTACATAGAAGTCTATCTCGAGGGCGATTTCCCTTCCAATTACAAACGTCTTCGTAATGCTACCCGTGAAATGCTCGACGAACTGCGTGCCTATTATCCCGACATCGAATACGAATTTGTAAATCCATCCGAAAGTCCCATTGAAGAAGAACGAATCAATACCTATCGTCTTTTACAGGAAAAAGGATTACAAGTTGCAACCATCACCCAACAAGGAAAAGATGGCATCACCCAACAAATTATCTTTCCGGGTGCTTTCATCACTTACAAAGGACGGAAAATGCCCATACAACTGCTTCAAACACAAATTCGCGTCAGCGAAGAAGAATATATCAACAACTCCATACAGAACCTCGAATACACCTTTGTCAATGCTTTTAATAAACTTTCGAGATTCCAAAAACCACGTATCGGTTTAATAAAAGGTCAAGGAGTACTTGGCGACCGTTTTCTGATAGATATTGCAAATACATTATCAATAGATTATTCCGTTGAACAAGTAGAACTTAACGGGAATATCAACGCCCTGATCGAACGTAAACAAATAGATTCTATAGAAGAAAAATATCGTTTCCATAACAAATTCAATACCATTATCTTTGCGCAACCTACACAAACATATTCGGAAAAAGATAAATTCATCATTGACCAGTTTATTATGCACGGCGGAAGAGTATTATGGCTCATTGACCCTGTTGGAATCAGCATGGACAGCCTGCAAAGCCAAAATGTAACACTGGCTGCTCCGTTGAATTTGAATCTCGAAGATCAACTGTTCGGATACGGAGTGCGACTTAATTATGATTTAATTGCCGACCTGAATTGTTTGCCCATTATGATGATAACCGGATATTCGGGCAATACACCACAGTTTAATTATGTCCCGTGGTATTTTTTCCCTTTAATAACACCAACCACCAACCACGTCATTGTACGAAACCTGAATGCACTCAAAACCCAATTCGTCAGTTCCCTTGATACTATTGAAACACCCGGAATAAAAAAAACCATTCTACTGGCTTCATCTGCCTATTCAAGAAGTATGAGAACACCCGTTGTCGTTGACCTTAACATGGCACGACAAAAACAGGACGAACGTCTTTATAATAAAAAATTCCTGCCCGTTGCCGTTTTATTGGAAGGAAAGTTCAAATCCCTATATACCAACCGAATGGCTCCTGAATTGACCGAAAATCCAATCATCGGTTTTAGAGAAGAGAGTAAGCCAACCTCCATGATTGTAGTATCCGACGGCGACATCATTCGAAATCAACTAAGTAGAAAAGACGGTACACCGTTGGAACTCGGATACGATCAGGATACACGTCAATTCTTTGGAAATAAAGACTTTATTCTCAATGCTATAAGCTATCTCACCGACGATGACGGAATTATTTCTATTCGTTCTCGTGAAATAAAAATACGACTACTCGACAGAACACGTATCAGTGCATCAGAACTTTTCTGGCAAATATTAAACGTGGTTGCTCCCATTGTGTTGATAGTCATTTTCGGAATAGTTTGGACTATTGCCAGAAGGCATAGGTATGCGAGAAAATTGTAAATACAACAATAATTTTTCTCCCATCTCTTGCAAATAACAATAAAACGTTGTACCTTTGCACCCAATTTTTCCTCAGAGGCTTTTGCAAGTTTCATTGTTGATAATGAACGCCTTAGGGTTAATATTTAAAAAAATATTAGAATGTTTGCTATTGTAGATATTGCAGGACAGCAATTTAAAGTAGAAAAAGGAAAAAGTTATTTTGTCCATCGCTTGCCTAATGCAGTTGGAGAAAATGTGGCTTTTGACAAGGTTTTATTACTATATAACGAAAATGATATTCGTGTGGGAACACCTTTGTTGGAAGGAATAAGCATTGATACCAAAGTATTGGAACATCTTAAAGGCGACAAAGTTGTTGTTTTTAAGAAAAAAAGAAGAAAAGGCTATCGTGTAAAAAACGGACACCGTCAGTGTTTTACAAAAATTTTAGTTGAAACCATTGTCCTTGATGCTGAAAATCCAAAGAAAAAAACAGCAAAAAAAGAAGTTAAAATGGAACAACCCGTTGAACAAATAGTAGAAAATCCCGTGATAGAAAACACAGTTGTAGAAGAAATTGCGGTAGAAACCATTACTGTTGAAAAAGAAGCGCCGAAGAAAAAAACAGCAACAAGAAAACCGGCAACAAAAAAGGCAGTTGACGTTGAACAACTTGCCGATGTTGAGCCAAGTCCGGTAGAAACAGTTACGGAAACAGCAGTGGAAGAAACCACAGAAGAAACAGTTTAAATCAATCAGTTATTAACAAAAAAAAATATAAGTTATGGCACACAAGAAAGGAGTTGGGAGTTCAAATAACGGTCGTGAATCGCACAGTAAGCGATTGGGCGTAAAGATTTTTGGCGGACAAGCAGTAAAAGCCGGAAATATCATCGTTAGACAAAGAGGTACGGTTCATAATCCGGGTCTCAACGTCGGAATAGGAAAAGATCATACGCTTTTTGCCTTAGCCGACGGCGTTGTTGCTTTCAGAAAGAAAGCCGATAACAGATCGTATGTAAACGTAATGGTGTAAATCTAATTTTTCATCATATTGTAATTTTATTGGGAAGGGCGTCCTAAAAGACGTCCTTTTTATATATAGTATGTAATAAGGGAATCAATAGTAGAGGTTTTTTTCTATTCAGAGAATTGTTTGTGATGTATAATCGCAAAAACGAACCGTACATTTTTTCAAAACGAACCGTACATTTTTTTACACTGCAAAGGTACAAAAACGCTGGTTAATCGCACATCTTTTTCACCCTCTCCTCTGCTATTTTTACATAATCAGCATTCAGTTCAATTCCTACGTAGTTTCTTCCAAGTTCCCGCGCCACAACAGCCGTCGTTCCGGCACCCATGAACGGGTCCATCACTACACCATCAGGTGGACATCCTGCTTCAATGCAAGTACGTATTAAGTTGGGAGGAAACGTGGCGAAATGCGCCCCTTTAAAAGCCCTTGTTGGCACCGTCCATCACTGTTTATCTTTTTACTCTTCATATCTCAATTACCAACAAGTTTCAATTTTAACTCCTCAACCTCAATACGCAATTTCTTATCCTCAAGCGTCAACTGCGCAACCTCTATCAATAACTCCGCATTTTGCTTCTTAACCTCAGCAACCTCCACACGCAACAACTCCTCTATAGACGCTAAACGTTTAACTTCCGTCACAAGTTCTGCATTTTCTGTTGACAGTTTTTTTATTGTACTCTTCATATCACAACCCTCACCACGCGACGCCACAACCTCATCCAACAACCTACTGTTAGCAACAACCAAACGATCAATCGAATTTTGCATCTCCTGCAATATATCATTACGCTGCTTCCTACGCGCCGACTTCCCAACAAAAAAACCCGCAAAGCCCGTCACAAACGACGGCAACACATACAACAACATCATCCAATCCATATCAATAAACCATTAAAAATTAACATACCCAGCCGGATCAACCGCAATTCCGTTAACATGCACCTCAAAATGCAAATGCCCCCCTGTTACTAATCCAGTTGCACCAACTGCCCCTATCTGTTGACCCCTTGAGACCATCTGCGACTGCGTAACGCTAAACGCCGACAGGTGCATAAAAACAAATGTCCGACCACCACTCAGCACCCGTACAAAATTTCCCTCCAACGGCGAAAATCCCCGCGCTACCACCTGTCCCGCCTCAGGACAATAAACCGGAGTACCTACCGGAGCCGATATATCAACCCCTTTGTGCATACGCGGCGCTTTCGTTACAGGATGCACTCGCACACCAAAACCACTCGTTAACTTACCTTCTACTACTTTCATAATTCAATTTTTATTACATCTCCTACTATATCAATCCTTTTTACAACTATCTTTTGAGTACGCAACATCTCCTTTGCACTCCCGCGCCAAAACGGATCCACCGATCCGCACAACATCCCCCCAACATGAGCCCCAACCGTCGCAACCTCCTTAAACTCCCCCGGATAAGCACGTAATACATGCTCCGCAATCTGACCATCTACCTCCCCAACCGTCATTGCAGGCAACAACCCGCAACCTCCTAACTGCAACATCAGATCTCCATCATCTCCTAACATCATTCCTTTCATGTCTCAAATCTCAAAATCCCATATCCCAAATCTCATATCCCATATCCCATATCTAATTTATAACCCCAGTTCCCGGTCCCGTTGTCGCTCCGGTTTGTGCCGTTGCACTCCCTGCAGTCGCAACAGGAATACCTACTGCAACCGTTACCGTTCCCGATTTAACAAACACATCTATAGCCGCTGCAATTGCCTTTGCCATCCGCGCTCTCGATTCAGACGGCTTTACATCCTTGTCACTCTCGTTGTCAAGTGCAGCCCGTATCTCCTTTTCTAATTGTACCTTATTTAATGCCATTATTTTAATAAATTTTTAACCCGTTGTGAAATTTGCTGTAGCACCGGAACGTTTGGACTTGTCCCTTGCACCACGATAATTTTCGACACCTCAGTAATAAAATCAAGCAATATTTTCTGCAAACTTTCTGTTTTATTTTTCATACTAATAGTACCCTTTTCAATAACACACTCAAAACCGCTCACATCCGAAAACGTTACCTTCTCAATATCCGAATACATCCCAACAAAACCATCCGTCTCACTCAACATCACCACCAAAACATAACTCCCAACAATAGGCGTTATAACCAAGCCACCACCCCCGCATTAAGCCGAACCCCCTTCACCGGGGCAAGAGCGTCGTCAACTGGCGTAACATCACAGCATAACCCATCCACACTATCAACACGGCAAACCATCGCCAAATCAGCCCCACGCTTATCAACTATCCCTTTCAATATCTCTCCTATACCCATCACACCCGAGCCCCCAATTTTATTTTTTGTCTGTAACCACCCTTACCAAACATATATTCAACCCCCTCAACAACAAACCGCTTGTCATTACACTCCGCTCGCAATCCCTTCTCATCATCAAACAGATGCACAATATCCCCCTTCCGAACAAAAGGCAATCCAAACGCCGTAAAATCCCCACTCATCCTGTCAACACAAAACGTCTTCAAACGCTCCGCAGCATAAACCTTCAACTCCCCAACCGTCGTCGCACCAGGAACCAAAAAAGTACGTACCTCACAACCCGCACCATCCGCAGGCTCCTTCCACTCAATCTTCTTGTTCCCACGCAATATCGCCTTCGCAACAACCTGTATCCGTACATCTTCAGCCAGCGTATAAACCAAATTATCACTGATAATATTCCGACCAAATCGAAACTTAACCACACGTACCACATCCCGCCGCAACATCAACGAACCCGTCATCACACCATAGAACACACCGTCCCGAAAGAAAAACCTGAAAGGATAATGATCCATAAAATAATCAAAAACCTTCGCCAACGATGTGTACTCATTTATCCGTACCTCTCCCAAATCAACATCCACAACCTCAGTATCATACTCCCCCATATACTTCCCCACAAAATCCCTCAAATTCAACCTCGGATAATGAACCGCACTCAACTTCCACTGCTTCAACTCCCACGCCTCATTCTCACAATCTATCACCACCGGACGACCACTCGAAACACCCTTTAAATATCCCTTAAATACCGTTTCAAGAACACCATCATATCCAAGTTCAACACATATCCTGTCCCCACGCCTGAATATCTTCGTAATATCCCGCTCATCCTTCCCCCCACGAGAATAAATCCTCGGCAACGTCAACCGACACGTATCAGTAAACGTCTCAACAGAAGTACTAACAACCACCTCCGCAACATTCCTCAAACGAACCGATCCCCCCTCCTGCCTTTCCACCACTATATTGCAATTTAAACGAAACATACTATCTTTGCAAAAAAAATTATCATGAAATTTATTGCCTTTTACGCCGCCTTATTAATTACATTCCTCACCACTCCCATTGGGAGTACCCTCTCCCCTGTGGGCGGGGAAGGAGGAGAGTCACCAATCCAAAACTGCAAATGCAAAGAAATAAACCTATACGGTAAAGTCCGTATCGTTAACACCGGCGAAACATTCAAAGTACGAATCTCCGACTTCCCAGACCTCAACGTCCTCATAACTCCACACCCCCTCAAATGCGGAGAGTGGGAATTCGTCGAAATCGGCGAAAACTTCTCCATACGATTCGTCGAAATCGGCGAAGACTTCTCAATCAAATACTCAAACTTCCCAGGCACAACTAAATAATATCAAGTTCAACTCCCCTATCACTCAAAAAATTAACCGAAAACCGCTGCTCATTCACAAACCTGTTCTCACTCTGTGGAAAACGATAACCCTCCATCACAACCCTGTCTATACCCAACTTGTTCAAAAAAACAGAACCCACTGCAATCTCTCCCTCATCCTCCAACACATCAACAAACTGACACATATCATCCAACGGAAATCGACCACGCATACCATCAACCAAACCACCCGACACAACTATCCGATAATCATCAGCGCTAACATACTCCTTAACCGTACCCCGCATACCCGTCAACACAGTCCTCACTATCGTATTCTGCAACGTAACATCTATCAACACATCCCGCAACAACATCACCAATCCATCCCTCCCCGACTTAAAAGCAACCTCATTCCTACCCTCCAACCCAAAACAACCCCAATGCCGATACCCCAACGACAATACATCATCATCCCCCAAAACACCCTCATAATATCCCACATCCGTCTTCATACCCAAACGGTACAACATCTCACGACCCCTCAAAACCGAACTCCCAACACCAAAATACTCCACCCCCCTGCCCAAATTTCCAACCAGCCGACCATCATCAACCCGACGCGGTATATACACCTCAAGCATACCCATTCTCAACCACCTCCATAATTAACATCATTCAACACCAACAACAAAGCACTACGCAACTTCCCCATAAAATCCTCACCAACACCAACATCGCTCACCCCCTCAAAATAATTATTATTAACCCCTATCAAACTACCCAAATTTATCACTATATTCCTCATCCCACGTCCACTTCCTCCTATATTACCCGATTTGGACGACGATCCTTCATCCGTAGAATCAGTAGTCAACGGAATAATACCACCCGAAAAAACAAAATCCCCTTCCGAAGTAGCAGCCTCTTTTCTTAAATTATCTATATTGGAGTTTAACTTTTGCACTTTATCAAATAATTCCAATGCATCCCTTGACCGGAACGTTTGTCCCCCCATAGTTACTTTCAGAGAGTCCATAGCACCACCTTTCCTGTACAAAGAGAAATTTGCTCCCTTCCCCGCACTCACATAGCACACAACTATATCAAACGGAGCAATATCCTGCAATCGACCCGTCAACGTTGCACCCCGTATAGCCTCAACAGAACCCTTCAACAATGTAATACTCGCCGACGCCTCTATACGACCATATCCCCGCGCAATTGGATACTGACCAGCACCATATATATTCTCAACATTCTGCTTGTCACCAAAACTAACTGCAGTAATCCCAACCTCCACAACACCGGCAATATTTACCGTAACACTCGCCCATCCATACTCAATACCGTTTATCAACGGTATATGTCTAATACCATTCATAATATCATCCCAATTTTGTAGTGAAACTTATTTTAACACTCACCCTCCGCATAACACCTACAGGAACCTGCTTTACCACTATCTCCAACTTCGAAGACGACAAAACATTCTGATCCGGATTTATAACAACCTTATAGCCGCTCAACTCACGCGCACGCTCCATATCCTCCAACTGACGACCAGCAACCTGCTCCAAATACGTTACCGTATCCGCCGACAACTTCCCGCTCACAGAATCCACATACAGCGGACTGCTCAAATGTGGCAGCAAATACGTCCGAACACCGCGACAAACCTTGTCCATCGTCCGAACTCGCTCAATAGCATTATAATCACTCGTCCCAATATCCATCGTAAACGAATCATTATAAAACGAACCCTGCAAACCGCCATACGTCCGCAGAAAAATAAAACGCTTATCATTCAACCCACTCACAACTCCCGAATCAACACTCTTTACCAAAGTGCCATCCGAAAAAGCAGGAACATCAACGCCAACCGGACACTTCGCAACCCAAGCAATACTCTCATGAACCGACACCTTCGACAACATCCCAATAAAATTGCCCGCCAAGCCAACGCACTTTCCACCACCGGCAGCAAACAACTCCTTAGCAACACCCGATCCCGACTGACCGATAATCACACTCACATTCCGCAATCCGATAGTCGCCATCGAAGTCAACCCCGAAATATTACCAATCTTCGGAACATACCCTATCGAAAGAGGCATATCGGTAGCCTCCAAGCCCGTCGCTATACCCTGCAGCAAAGTCAAATCACCAGCCGCCAATACACGATTAGGCGCATATACAACAACCTGACGGATCCGACCCTCAGCAAAATTCTGCATATCCTTAATACCCGAAAAACTGCTACCACTCAACTCCTCCTTAAACAAACCAACCCATAGCATTATTGCCGGATTAATCCGAAAAGCCTCACTCAAATGATAATGCAGAGACCGCAATATCCACACCGACGAATCAGCCTTTATACCCAATCGCTCAGCATACTCTATCGTCGAAATCTGAATAATCCGATTCGTAACACTAAAACCGTCAACACCAGCATCAGCCACTGGCATATCAGTATCATCCAAATACACCAACAACCCACTGTAGTGATCCTCACCCGGAAGCGTAGCAGGTACGCCCCCATTCTGACGCAATATCTCAATATTATTTAATCCCATATCTCCTCCCGTTTAACAAGCGTCATACCCGATTTCACCTGCGAAAAATAACAATCAACACCATCATGATACAACCTGTCAACTCCCGGAAAGTTCGCAAACGCCGACCGCAACTTCTCACCAATCTCAGTAGCCGAAACCTCCTCAATCGCAGTTACCGACCCGACGTTTTCGTCCTTTTTGTCCTTTCCGTCCCCCAACTGGTTAGTAACCGCAGCAGCAGCGTCAATCCCTGTTTCAGACCCGGAAACATTGTCCTCTTTGTCACCCATGTCCTCCTCCGCAGCCCCAACAGCAGCCACTTGCTCCTCCGCAGCCTTCGCAGCAGACTCCGCTTTCGCAGCCTCCCGTGCAGCCTTCAAAGCCGCAGCAGCAGCCTTCTCCTCTTCCGTTAATACTCTCTTTGCCATAATTAATCAGTTATTCAATTATTCAATTAATCAGTTACTCATTACGCCGCCGCCTTCGACACAATAGCGCCAATAGCCTCATTCTTCAATGGCAAACAAATACTGTAATGACGATGTTCAACAAATTCTGCTGATGCGTAGGATCGCCCGAAGCCTCGCTAAAATAAGCCTTCGTCGTACCATTCGCACGCATCATACGCGGCGCATAAAACGCAACCGACGCCTGATAATCTCCCGCTCCCGGTACAACTCCCCAAGCCTTCTTAACCTTCGTCGTAGCAGTAAAATACGGACAGTCAACATACTCATATACCTCAAAACTATACAAATTCGCAATCTTTCCGGTAGTATAGTTATAATACTGCTGTACAAACTTCTGATCATTATCCAACAAATCATTCACATGATCAGGACACAACACCAATACACGTCCACTCAAAGGAACTTTCAACTTGTCAAACGACTTCTTCAGCGTAATAATATCCTTCCGCGTTATCATCGCACGTCCACCGCCATCGTTCAATCCCGACGTCAATACAACAGGCGTCAAAGACGAATCACCAGCCGGCGCCAACGCATGCAACGCACGCGAATACTTCACCTCAGCCATCTTCTCATGATGCCGCTCTATAACACTGCCCATCTTATCGTACGAAATAGCATACAACTCATCATCCGTAACAGGAGTTACCTCCGTCTGATACTTGTCCAAACTAATCGGCTTGTCACTATCTCCCAACGCCACAATAGGTATCGGATACGTCGTGTTATTAATCAACACATTCGGATCGCCCCCTATCTGTACAAAATGAATAACCTCATTATCAACCTTGTCATCATAACTCCTAATCTTACCATACCATCCAAGCGCTTCGGCAGCATTCCGAAACTTCTTAATCATCTCGCCAGTCCATACCTCAGTATAAATACCAGCGCCCAATGCGCCGTATGGAATACAATTCCCAAACACCGCCGCAAGACCATTCATAACAACCGCCCCATAAACAGGCGACACATCAACAGCAGCAGCAATAGCCCCGCCTACCAAGCAATTAACCAAAATTGCCAACATAAAAATTACCCTTTTCATCTCTAAAAAAATTTAAACATGTTAATCAAAAAAATCATAGTTCAGACAAACTACTCAATCTCCGGCTTAAATCCATACTCAGCCTCAAACAACTTCTCATAAGCCTCCCTGTCATCATCACGCAAAGACTTACGCTCAGCATCCGACAAATCAGCCCACTTCATTCCGCCAACCGAACCCGCCAGTGACCGGCTCGAACCGCCCGAAAGTACATCCATCGGCTTTACCGACCCATTCATCGACGACAACGTCGTCCCCAATGCCTCAACGCCCATCTTCTCACCGATACTTACAAAATGCGCCTTTTGATCAGCAGTCAACTTCTTCGCAGCAACCGCCTCATTAACCATCTTCTCTATCGTCTTCTTTTCTGCCTCAGCAGCAGTCGCCTTCAAAGCAGCAATCTCAGTCTCTTTCGCAGACAGTTTCGTTTGCGAATCCTGAAGTTCCTGAATCTTAGCCAAAATTTCGGCCTCCGTAGCACTCTCGCCAAGGCCAAGTTTCAATGCAATTAATTTCATCGCTTCTCCTTTTTTTACATTATTATTAATAAGACCAATCACGCAATCTACGCTCTCAGCCGTCAACTCTATCGTTTTTCCACTCGAATCGTATAAAGCAACACAATTCGCATTCGCAGGAATATCCGTAACCGAAACCTCACGCAATATACAACGCTTTACAGTCGAGCGCGTTTGACCCTGAACAACATCCTCAGGCATATCACTACGCTCCAATACCTCAATCCCTATCGAACACGCGCGAATAAATCCCTTAGAAGCCGTACTTGTAAGCCAGGTAAACGCCTACGACAAAAACACAAACCCCGCATGGCAAGAAAAATGGAGCAAAGACGAACTCCAACAAATGGAACTCATGATGGGATACCGCTCATTCCAAAAAGAAATGATGAACAACCCCATCACCGAAGGCGCCGTTTTCCGTAACGAATGGATACGATGGAAAAAACCACTCCCACTCAACAAATACGATAAAATAATAGCATACTGCGACCCCTCTTTTAAAGGTAGCACAAAAAACGATTACAAAGCAATAAAAGTATGGGCGCAATCAGGTACCGAACTTCACTGCATCAACGCGTTCTGCCGACAATGCTCCGTTACCGAAATGGTACGATGGTTCTACGACCTACACGAAAAATTTAACGGTATCATCTGCGACTACTACATCGAGGCAAACTTCCTGCAGGACATCATCCTCGACGAATTTACCACCGAAGGTAACCTGCGCGGTTACCAACTCCCTATCCGGGCGGACCACCGTAAAAAGCCCGACAAATACCAACGTATTGAAGCCATCAGTCCACTATGGGAACGCGGCTTTGTTTTCTACAACATAGACAAACAAAACGACCCCGACATGCTCGCGGCGCTCGAACAAACACTCTCCTTCGAAAAAGGAACCCGAACACACGACGACGCTCCCGACGCAGACGAAGGCGCAATATATATCCTCCAAAAAAGCAAACGCTTAGAAATCTTTAAACCCGTCTTCGGTCAACGACATAGACCTGATAACCTATGGTAATAACGTAAGGGCGAACCTGCGTGTTCGCCCAATATAAATAAAAAAATATGATCAAATTTATCAAAGCACAAATATTCGACCTCCGCTTCAAACGCGCCTGCAAAAAAGCCGACAAATTCAAAAAAACAACAGGATACAACGCATTAGTCCTTATGATCGGCAGTAAGCCAATAGTCAAATACCGGAAAGTACTCAAAGAAGAAATTCGACGCAAACAATGGAAATGCCGCCTCGAAAAACTCGAAAAACTCGCCCTCTACAAAACATACTAAATTAATCAAAGTAATCATCAAAATCGTATTAAAATCATGGTTCAGACATTTTTAACCATCCAAGAATTAAAAACCGTCATCTACGACTATCAACTCAACGAAATAGTCGAAGACGACAACACCATCGCCGAAATGGCAATACAGGCTGCCATCGAAGAAGTGGCATCATACCTCCGAAGTCGCTACGATACGGAAAAAACATTCTCCGCCGAAGGTGCTGATAGAAACCCGCTTGTCCTTGAAATAACCAAAGATGTCGCCCTGTGGCAAATCATACGCCTGTCTAACCCCGATATATTGCACGAAAGAGTAAAAGACCGCTACGATAGAGCAATAGAATGGCTCGACAAAGTGGCGCGAGGATTAATATCACCATCCCTGCCTATAATCCAAAACGAACAGGGTGATGGAGACACATCCCCCATAAAATTCGGATTCATGAACAAACAAACATACGACTATTAATGTAAGGGCGAACCCGTGTGTTCGCACTCTATAAATAAAGGTAATAATAAAATCATGGCAAACAACAAGCACAAACTTCTGGTCGAAATCAAGCAAGCAGCCGACAACATGACCAAAAAAGATATTCGCACCTGGCGCAACGCATGGGAAGCAGCCGCACGCCCGGACAACCCCAACCGTGTCGCACTCTACGACGTGTACAACGACGTGATGGTTGACCTCCATCTCAACGGATGTATCCGCCAACGTACCGACATGGTACTGAACAAAGCGTTTAAAATCGTGGCAAAAGACGGAAAAGAAAAACCCGAAATAACTGAGATGTTTGAGGCAACATGGTTCAAAAAGTTTATGGAACTCGCTATCGAAAGTATTTACTACGGATATTCCCTCATCCAGTTCAACGACCTTATTACAAACGGAACAACGCGATTCGACAGCGCCGAACTCGTACCAAGAAAAAACGTTGTCCCAGAATACGGCGTAATCATTAAAAACGTTTACGACGACCCCATACGCCAAGGTTACAATTATCTCGAAGGAGACTTGGCAAAATGGTGTATCGGTATCGGTGAAAAAAGAAACCTGGGACTCCTCCTCAAATTAGCGCCGCAAAGCATATCCAAAAAAAAACATGCTCGCCTACTGGGATGTCTTTGGTGAAATATTCGGTATGCCAATCCGCGTCGCAAGAACCGCAAGCCGCGACCCCAACGACAAAGCGTCCATCGAAAAAATGATGCAACTCATGGGTGCAGCCGGATGGGCGGTGCTACCCGAAGGAACCGAAATAGAAATCAAAGAAACAACACGAGGCGACGCCTTCAATGTGTACGACAAACGAATTGAACGGTGCAACTCAGAAATATCCAAAGGAATACTCGGACAAACCATGACAACCGACAATGGCGGTTCCCTCGCCCAATCAGAAGTACACTTAGAAATCCTTAAAAACATCATCTTCAAAGACTCCGACTTCCTCCGAGACATCATTAATTGGAAACTGCTCCCCTTTATGCAAATGCACGGTTTCCCAACGCAAAACTTACGCTTCGACTGGGACGAATCTGTTGACTGGACTCCCGAACAGCAACTCCGAATTGAACAAATGCTACTCCAAAACTACGACATAGACCCCAAATACTTCGCCGAAAAATACAACATCCCCGTTACCGGTGCCAAGTCTCCATTAAAGTTTTCCATTCCTCTTCCTTCCCCCTGTGGGGGAAGTCCCGAAGGGGATGGGGGTGAAAGCGTTGGAATTGACCGTTTTTTCGTATAGGGGCAACTCCAGCAGTTGCCCAAAAAGCAGATACACAATATAACGACTTCCACAAAGCCCTGCAATCCCTGTACGGGCAGCAGAGCGGGGATACCCTCCCCCCTTTAAATCCTTCACCTTCTTCCTTCCCCCTGTGGGGGAAGTACCCGAAGGGGGATGGGGGTTTGGGAGCTGGAGGGAGGCTATCCCAATCGTCCCCCAAATTCTCACCTAAGGTTTGGAAAGCCCTCACACAATGGATCCACTCCAAAAAAGACTATAAACCCCAATACCTCTCCGAACCCGAACCACGATCCGCCATCAACGAAACATACCGGATCCTCAATATCCCTCTACAAAACATCTCCGTCAAACAGGAAATACCACACGAACTCACCGCCGCACTTGAAAATAACACCTTCTTCTTCTCCGGACTCAAAACACACCACCAACTCGTAGAAGCATCAAAACTGCTCAAAGACGAAAACGGTAATTTTAAGCCATTTAATAAGTTTTTAAAAGACGTTGCAACAATAGACAACACCTACAACCGAAACTACCTCAACGCCGAATACAACTTCGCCACCGCATCATCCCAAATGGCGGTACAGTGGAAAGAATGGGAACAGGACGCAGACCTGTTCGACCTCCAATACCGAACAGCAGGTGACGACCGTGTCAGGGAAGAACACGCAGCCCTCAACGGAACTACACTCCCACAGTCCGACCCCTTCTGGAAATCTTACCTCCCGCCAAACGGCTGGAACTGCCGCTGCACCACAGTACAGGTACATAAAGGAAAATATCCGCAGTCCGACTCCGACAAAGCCATCGCCAAAGCAAACGCCATGACCGACACCCCAAAAAAACAAATATTCCGCTTCAACCCCGGCGCTCAACAAAAAATATTCCCACCAAAACACCCTTACTACAAAGCGCCCGAACAGGTAAACGACACCGTCACAAAAATCGCAAAACAAACAATAGAAACATGGGAAACAGTCGAAACTCAAAAAGGAACAGTAAAAGTCAGTTCCCTGCATAATAAACCGGAAAAAATAAACAATATTGAAATTGCGGCTACTCTTGCTAACAAGCATGGGTATGATATTGATTTAATCGCTACAAAGCACGGAGAAAAAACTGCAGATTCCTTTAATAAAACACTTGACATTTATCAGGAGTACAAAACAAATAAAAAATCTACGTTCAGTGCAATAGACGGTGAGTTAAGAGATGCTAAAAACCAAGCAGACCACATCGTTATTAATGTGAAATCAAAAATAAGTAGCGGAGATGTTACAAACGCCGTAAAAAGCAGAGTAAAAAGAGCCGGCAATATCAAATCCGTATGGATTATCAAAAACAATTTTGATAAACAATATCTAAGAAAGGAAATTTTAAGCGACAACTTTAAAATACAATGGGACTAATTTCTTACGAAATCAGCCCCAAGGCGGGGTCGTTGACGTATCGCCGACCGCTGCAAAAATACAAAAAATATCAATACAAAAAATAGTATGAACAACCCAACCCAAAACATATTAAGAATCCTCAAAGTCGAACTCCACGATAAGTTCGACCAAAACTTCTCAAAAGGAGGCTTCTTCGGCAACCGCTGGAAACCAAAAAAAGACGGCAGTGCATCTCACCTCATCAAACGCGGAATACTCCGCCGTTCCATCCGTTCTCATATCGAGGGCGACAGCATCATCTTCACCTCCTCCACACCATACGCCACCGTACACAATGAAGGCGGAAAAGCCGGACGCGGTAAAGGATTCACCATGCCAAAACGACAATTCATTGGCGAATACCCAGGTATGCAAAAAACCGTACAACGACTCGCAAAACAGGAAATAGAAAAAGAAATACAAACCATAATCAAAAAATTCGTGTAATAAAAATTTATGTTAATTCGTGCCATCCGTGGCACCTTAAATATCAATAACAATGAAAGAAGTATTTTTATCAATTCAGGAAAAACTCGCAGAAATTGCAGAGTTAAAGCACATCGACAAAAACTGGGGACAACTGCTCCACGAGCAGCCTCCGGTAAAATTCCCATGCGCACTACTCGACGTCGCAAACGTCGAATATTCGCAATTAGGACTCCTCGCTCAGTTTGCCACAGCAAACGTCGAAATCACCATCGCAAACCTCCAACTTACGCGCAGTTCCGGCAAAGCACCGCGCAAAGAAGATGCCTACTCCGTACTCGACATCATCGAAAAAATTCACTGCCACATCCACGGCTACAGCAACGGCGACTTCCACCCGCTCATCCGTATCAACCTACAAAAATTAGACGCCACCTTCGCCTACGAAATATACAAGGTTACTTACAAAACTGCTTTTCCTATGTAATGCTGCCCTTGAGGAAGATATTTTGAGTAAGAGCCCCAATTATCTGTGAAATAATGCTTAATGGGAAGATGTGAAAGGTAGAAATATAATTTCAGGAAATCAGCATCAGTTCTTCCTCCATTATGCCAAGCCAAAATAATTCCTGATCGTTTGTCCATAGCGTACCAGGTCCAACGTTGATTGTGCTTGTTGCCCACAAAAGACCAAAATTCGTCCATCTCTGCCGTATAATAAATCTCTATTTCTAATGATTCCAATTGTAATTGTTCTGTCATATCTAAGAGGTAGGGGTTAACGTGTGGCGTTTTTTTTTAACTCCGAGCTAACCGTGTT
>Ga0209628_10000716_pt1 | contig 20627 bp, 14 predicted proteins | sample TergutCu122P4_FD_187285 | JGI IMG/M metagenome (GOLD analysis project Ga0209628, IMG submission 187285) | Cubitermes ugandensis P4 segment gut microbial communities from Kakamega Forest, Kenya - Cu122 P4 (SPAdes) (version 2) | ecosystem: Host-associated > Arthropoda: Insects > Digestive system...
GATGAGTGATGAGTGAGTGTGGAGAAGTTCCGTGCCCCCGGTTACTTCTGTTGAAATAAATAAACATAAAATATTGATGCTAACAATGCTTGAATCACTAAATTATAGTTTCAGAAACCCAAAAAACATAATTTGAGTAATCTACCGCATCAAACAGTTGAGAAATTACAAAAAAACCATGGGGTCCTCCGAAGACCCCAGCTTGGCAAACAACGTTGACGAGCTAGGCTTGGTATAGTAATAAGTGCCGCTAAGTGCTCGCAATTATGGTCGTATGAGCGCCAGTACGCACATGAACCTAACCGATCGTGTGATTCATGGTTTTGTGTGTGTAGCCGTGCGTTTGTATGTCCCAGTATGCCGACCAGCACCCACTGATTACTATAGTATTGGGTTCGATCCAGTCACGAGGAACAGCCATCATAGTGTCGGAGGTTCTTTCTGGAACAGGAACTAGGAATGTCTTCCGGACTCGCGCTCAACAACACCGAACACCTACTGCCCCTTCACTTTGTGACTACTATAGTACTTGCGCCCACCGAACTTGCTGTCGTGGATTTCGACGATCTTGTTAGGACCGCCGATTTTCTGAGAGCTTCCCAGCCCATTCCAACATGACCTCTCTACAGAGTTTGTTCCAATCAGTAATGGTCACAAAACTGAACTGATGCCCTTGTTGGATAGTGTGAGCAGGAACGTGGCGATCGATGTTGTACGTGAGAGGCACAATGTCCATAAAGTTCAGGTTACTCTGCTAAAACCTTGTACCGTGCCTAACTGAGGTTGAAGCACAGCATGTGGAAGCAGGTATGGCCCTCAGACATTGCCATCGGAAAATGACCGTAACACTAGAGCCGACGTTTCAGGACATTTGTGATCCGCACTTACAGCACACCATACTAGTTAAAATCAGCCACAAATCCTTCAAATACTGGACGCCAACGTCGTGGTCACTAAACAGAATGCTATAACAACTTATTTGGAACACCAGTGTCGCCCGTCCGTATGTTGTCGACGGAACTTATAGTTTTGAAGTAATATATTGCTGGTATGTGGTAATTATCGACTTCACTCTTTTATCCGTCATTGTACCTTTATATTTTCATTTTTTCTTATAAACAGAACACAACACTCGGACAACACAACACAGCAATCCATTGACAACGTTAGGCGTTACTCCTGTGCTGGCAACAAATAATAAAGTTTTGCAGGGTTTGTTCATGGACAAGAAGGAGGCGTGGCAGACTTGCATTATTACCGTTAATCGATATGAGCGCGACAGTCGAGAGATAGGAATGCCAAACACGGCAGACGCAAAGATCTAAATACCATTATGCATGATCTGTGTTCGAAAGTAACGCCAGTGGATCCATTATGCCCGGTACTGACATGACACAACCGAAACAACTGTAGATCATTCCATTGGAGAACCAACTATTATTCATTTCCCAGTCCTCTCTCTCTTAATGTCCAACTATTGAAAAATTATGAAGTCCAGATGCTACACAGGGACTTGTCCGTCTGTTACACTGAATTATGTTCCCGTAAACTGGCGTCACCAGCTTCATTTCACTTCAGATCCTGGAAGATTCTCACATGAAGAGTTCCTGGCCAAACAATCCATCCAACAACACAGGCCAAGGAAATGGTGAGAAAAGGTTTCATTTATTGCATTCATCTTAAAGTCTGAAACATGTTTGGAAAGTTATAAATGGAGTTTGTGTCAAGAAGGCTCTTCTTTACTTTTCATGAACTAGGCTCTTGAATTTTCATGTCACAAAATTAACGATGGATGAATAAAATTCCACATTTTATTAAGAGAATACATATCATATCTTATGGAAAAAATGTGTAATAATATTATCTAGGAACTTAATTATTGTGTTTTTAATTCCCATATTCAAACCATTCCCTTCCATTCAACACATGCATGCTTTCAACTTTTCAGGTCTTCACAGAAGGTAATTCAAAATTACAGTCTTCTGGGATGTGGCACCATATTCCTGGGCAAGTGGTTCATGAAGTTTTGAAGTAATACACTGACATCATGCTGAAGTGATGACTTTTTCTGTGTCAAAAAGAACCCTTCAGGATAAGGCCACTGTGCTGCTTCAGAATGGATAGGGGCCCATTCCCCCACTTTCTGTGTGTCAGTATTTACTAGTTTATAATGACATGTATAATTATGGTTATCACTCGTCAAACACTGGAGTTTGGGAGGGCAACTACACTACTGGGTATAACCATGTTGGATAAAATTCTTACAGGAAAAGCAGGGTGTTGATAATGCTTCATTAAACAAAGAGACTCACTGCTACACATTTATTGGAAATGAGCGGTTTGGATAGGTGATAAGCACCATCCTCACAGGAGAATTTTGGAACTGCAAATTTTTGGGATGTGGTGAATTTTTTTTTCCCACCCACTCCTTGCTGTCACTTTGTTACAAGATCATCCTCATAACGCCATGACTGGTAACCTGTAACTTTTTTTAATTCTCATCTTCTGCCGTGGACAGAAGGTCCTGAAATGATGCAATCCATTCCTGTTTCTGTTCTGTCAATGTGGGAGGAACAAATCTTAAACACACCTTCCCTTCCGTAAATTTTGCACCACTACTGTAAACATGACACACATCATGGAGGAAGTGCAGCCAATTCCAGCACCATCATTCACGTCCTCCCTAAATTCGATGAAATGAGCTTAACACTGGCAAACTTTGCAGACAGAGCGCAGTACAGCAATATGCCTTCAGAACATATGCAATGTTTTTGTAACATATTTAGGGGCTTTTACGCAAAACATAATTACAATTATGGTGCATAAAAAGTTAATTTACACCAACACATCACAGCTTAACATTGTAGACTGAGGAACCTAGCCACGTGTTCATCCAAGATTTATACTAAACAGTCCCAACATTGTCTGGCAGATGGTGCTCATATAATTGTTACAATAAAAACGGTCTAAAAACTTTTCACACGCCTTGTGCATTACAGCTGTTTTTTTTTTTAATTTATTTGCTGCCACTATAAACTGTGAGATATCAGACATGACTAATTATCATCCTAAAAAAATATGATGCAAATTCAAATTTGTGGCACTTCAAAAAAAAAGTCTCGATATAAGTGCCTGTAGTTTCCACAGATAAAAAAAAAAGTATTTCCTTTTTCCTGCGGTTATCTTAATGCCAGCCTGACCAATATACACAGTGTTAGCTGGTGGTATTGATTGGAACTGTATGTCATTAGGATACAGATTCAAAGTAAGTGATTTATTGCGATGATAGACAAGAGGTGAGGAGATAAAAGATTTGTGTGGAAATTTACGCCTGGTGACTGGGCAATTCCAAATACAAAGCACATTTAATTGCTTGTGGTAATGAAGGACACTTTGTTCCATCTGAGTGTAATGTACTGTTGGAATTTAATGCTGAGCATCTGCCAAAGAAGTATTTTGTGTTCAAAATTTGTGGTAGGAATATTACATGCACTCAGTAAGTACACAGAGGATCAATTAAAATTTTACAAACACAGAATTCGTACTCCTTTCATATGAAAGTGGGTCTCTGTCTGAATGCATAAGAGTTTATATCTGAAAACAGTAAATGTCTACAAGCAATATATGTTCAAGCAATCTACCTCAAATCTATGGATGTCTCAATTAAATCTTACTGAAATTTCACAATTTGGGAGATCTGAGACTTAGGTTTTCAAGTCTTCATAACAGTTGTTGTTCATGTGATGGCTACTGACATGAAGTAGTGACGTCTGTTAGTTCTGATGTCCTAAACAAACTGCCTCAAACTGCTCTATGTAACTGACACATTTTCTTCCCACCCATCCCTTCAACATCCACCCGGATTAAGTCAGTCACCCTGAAGCTGGAGGCCGTACATTCCTGCGAAACACTGGAAATAACAACACTCATTATGCAATGCAAAAACCAAAAATACAATCACAATAATGAGTTGTTTTCATTTTTGTTTTTAACTGACATTTTCATTTTCTAATATACCTTAACTGCAAGCATTTAACTTTTTTACAATTGCAAGCACAGCACTCATTTTCCCATGCATACTGGAGGTGCAAGCCTTCAGAAGGTACGGTAAATTGAATGTGCTGAATTCAGTCCAGCCACCAACACCGTTCAAATCCCCGTATGGGAACCTTAAAGCTACTCTCAACTAATCATATAATAAAATAATTAGTTTGATCTAGAGGGGGGTGATAAAATTTGCCTACATTATAAATAATACCTGCAGCTTTGCAGAAAGAAAAAAAGTTTAAACATTACAAACTTAATATAAAAATTTAAAAATACACTGCGCTCTGAAGATCATTTGAAAATCCTGTCTCAGAACTTAGTTTTAAAAATACACACAGCTTTTATAAATATGGAAGTCCTTTTTCCTATTCATGCTATTTTGTATGCTTAAACATTTCATAAACAACTACTCTCCATTGATGCATGACAACTACAACTATCCGTGTGTGCAAGAATTTGAGTTCCTATTGTAGTGTTGCTACAAATTAAGTCCCCTACAATGTTGTGCTGTACCGTTCAATAAGCAGTTCCTCACATTTTGAATACACTATAATCCTTTGCAACATCAGGAGCTACTTGTCCAGTGACAAAGCATCACATCCCAGTAGATTTTAATCTTCCACTCTTTGTCCGATATCTCAGTCTTACCATATTGGAACTTCCCTTCCTTAATTTTAAACATCTCAGTTTCACTTCAGTTACTTTCCATATAAGTTTCAGTATAGACTTTGGGCATCTCCCATCCATCTTCATCATCATAATAGTGGGCATGGTGAATAATGGGATGGCGCAATGTACTCTGCATAGGGTGGTGGCGCTCCAAAAAACAGTTAACCTGAGACCCTTAATGTTCTGTGGCTGCTGTCATTATCTTCTCTGGTTCCTTCCTACATGCTGACCCGTTTAGCAACAGAAGAAATACATAAGTACTGTATTGATATGAATGAGGGGAATAGTGACCAGGTTATGGGGTAGACAATCTGGGTCAAATTCCTTGTAAGTACAGATGATTTTTCACTTCAGCAAAACATTCAGACTGGTTCAGAAGCCAACCCAGCCTCACATTCAATGGGTAGCAGTTGTTCTTTGTCTGATGGAAAAGTGGTTGCAGCATTAAGAAATCTGACCACTCACCTCCATTTGAAGCTACCATTATTGGTGTAAAGCAGTTCCTCTCCATATGTGCCATCCTCTTGAGCACAAGAAAAGCTTACCTTTATCTTTATTGGTTTTGTCCATGTAAAATATAACAACACAACACAGTAGTCTGTGCAATGGCCTAACCAAGGATCAGGGATCATCCCATGACTCAACACAATGTAATATTGTGGGACAGATAAAAGGACAGAGTAGTGAAGCTAGTAGATGCCAGAGCAATAACAGAATGTATTGTATCCATATGTATTTTGTTCTCCAGTCACTAGTCACCAGAATTAGTCACTTCAACTCAGAAATGTATCAATTATTACAAATATGGAACCATCCAGAGGATCTGTATGTGGAAGAAGAAGATTGTGATGAAGTGGCTGGTGATTGGGAAGAAGAAATCGAGTTGCAACACGAAGTTGGACACTGAAGGTGAATAAGATTTTGTGCCAACAGCAGAATTAATTACCTTGTAACATGTGCAAACAATACTCCAAATATTGTGAACACATTACGATACCCAAGCTTTAACTGTACCCTAAAAACAAACAGTTTACTGTCCATCGAATACTAACTTTTATCTGGAACCAGCTACATGTCACTCGTTAACAGCAAATATGGGGCCATATTCTAAAATTTGGTAAAATGCAATATATATTCACTATACAGTTTCACTCTTTGGGTTCCCAGAAGTGTACTCTGTTAATTACAATACGAAATTGTAAAATGTGGTCTTACAGTAGCTTATGGTTGCAAAATTATTTTAGGTCTCATTAAATTGCATAATAGTTAAGATAAAATATTAAGTTGTAAGATAAAATATTTTATTAATTATCATACAACTTAATATTTTAAATTAACCATTATACTTCTTAACAAGACCTAAAATAATTCTATAACAATCAGCTACTACTGAGCAAATTTCATAATTTCATATTGTAATATACACTGTAAACTAATGCAATGCCATAGAGTGAAACCATATGTTGAATACATATATATATATATTTATTTATTTACTGCATTTTACCTTATTTTAAAATACTGTATTATGGCCCAGTGGTGGTCATAAACTACAGCAATATGAAGCTGTTTCTCAATAATGACAGCTGTGTTCAGACTGACAGCAAACAATATGTTTTCAAACACTGCACCAACACAACATAAGTTACGCTATTCAAATTCACACTCTGCATTTAATGTGTTGAATATGATGATGGGAATAGGGTATAAAATGGAATGATGACCACACAGCTTATGAATCTTTACATATACATCAAACTGCACCTGCCAGAATGCATACAGCATAAGCAAAGCCTGGTTCCACCTCCCTACAACACCCTCCATTCAACCAACTTCTCTGAACCACCCACAGATTCTCTGCTACTGCCAGGAACCTGCTTCACCTCTTTTCATGATTGCAGACTCCAGCATCATTCAATTGCCTCTGTGATTTTCTCCAAAAAGCTTGAATCTTTTTGTCACTTCTTGTCTGCAACCAGATATTAATGCAAGCTGCAGACAGTAAGTGCTTTATGGAAGACGAGATATTTCTAAAAAGTTACGAAACGTGTGTATTATCCAGTATATGTGACTGCTGTGAAGTAAAATCTGTCTATATTGACATCCCAATCTTCTGATATAGGATGCCATGTCACTAAGTCCATTTTCAGACTATTTCAAGAAACCATCCACAATTCACGCAACCAGATCTTCTTTAATACTACTGTCAGGCCCACAACTTACCTACTTATACTGCTCTAAGATATTATGTATGAAATACCATTAGCAATTAAAAATTACCAACATGTGATGATGTCAAACTTTGAGGTTATAGCTCACAAACACTACATATAAAGAAACTACATTACCGTAGCAAGTGCTAAACAAAAACCGTATTTCCCAGCCCATAAGACGCACAGTGATTTTTTCATTAGGAATTTTAGAAAAAAGTAATGACAAATGTATTTTAATTTTAGTAATTTATTGGAAGAAAACAGGATTGCTATGTACCAAAATTAGCAACCATAATATAATTTATTCAGCACAGAAACCCAGAAAATCGTCATCACTTCCACTAAAATCATCTTCATGGTTGTTTTCACTTGATTTTCTTCATATAAAATGTCATCTTCACTTCCATCTAGTGCATTGCTAATGCCACATTTTTTTAAAGACTTTACAATATTCTCATATTTAACTCACTGCCAGGTATTTTCCACCCACTCGCAAACATTAGAAATCGACAGCCGTTTCACTCTTCCTGCTGGTTAATGTGATGAGTTGGTGCCTCAATCCACTTTGCCCATTCCACATGCATAAATCCATTGAACGGTTTATTAACTGAAATGTCCAGAGGCTGTATAATAGATGTACGGTTATTTATAAGTTTGGAAATAATGCTTACCCTCGGCCCATAAGACACAGGTCGAATTTAGGTTACATTTTTCAGGGAAAAAGTTCATGTTATGGGTCGGGAAATATGGTATTTACAAAAGGGCCATCAATACTACTAACACATACACGTCTTTCTCAAAATGAATACTGTATCAAATAAACCATGTCTGCATTCAGGGATACCAGATCAAACCTTCTGCCTCTCCAGTACATACATTTTAATTTCCAGCCAGTATTCTTTCTTCTGTACATGTATCCTTATGATACTGGGGTTTACATTCTGTCCCTAAAGTTCAGAAAATCTGTGTGAAATCACAACACTGGTGGTGTGCATCCCTTTTAACTTTGTTCCATGCTAATCCTCTGTCATCATACAGCAGCAGTTTCTAATACCCTGCACACACACATATGTATATTGGAATACATGTAATGGTAAATACAACACATATTTATTTGTAAGATCACAAAATATGTTTTCACTAGTTGGAACTTACATATGAAACCTATTTTCTTGGAGTAGCTTACATCTGTTTACTTAAATTTGTCTAACATTAATTTATAAGTGAAAATCATAAACATAAACTACATAACATAATTGTAAATGTGAGGTCTCACTTTAACAAATGCAACTGCATATGTTTTTAAATGTTTTATCCAGTATTGGCCTGATGATTACCCTTTAGAGTCAAAACATGTTGCTGTAAAAATTACCAAAATTGTTTTGATGATTTCTAATTAATGAATAATTAAATGGGAACACAACACAATGTCTAACTTGAACATTGTCTGACAGTATTTGTACAGCTGCTGCTTACACAGTGAGACTCTTGCCAGATTGGAATACTGTGTTGAAAGGAACAATCACAATATGCACATTATCCACTGTACTCACAAACTTCATACACAGTATTTGCAAACCTGGACTAATGTGATTATTAAAAAAAAAAGTCAAAATTATGGACAAGGACCAAAAGAAATCATTATAACACAAAAGATATACAAATAGACTGAAAAAACGATATGTGAACTCATCTATCCTCAAACTTCCAACTCAGAATCTCTAGTGGACAGATTCTGAAGTGTTTCCAGGTGCCATTTCCAGAACTTATACAATTACATATCCAATTTCCACACTCAAGAAATGGGTAATTAATAAGTATATGGCCTATAAAAAATTCTTCTACATGGGGGAAAAAATGAGAGGTGTTAACAATTATTCATAAACAACAAAGTCCATCATTTCAAGACACCTGAAATACATACATACTCCTAAATCCCAAAATATTCTCACACTACTGGAGTACATGACTTTTGGCCAGAATATGTCTCTTTAGAACACTTTTGAGACTGAATGTTTTACTGCAAACATCACAGCGATATGGACGCTCCCTAGTATGTACACGGAGATGTATTTTCAGATCTCCCCGTCGCCTGAATGTTTTCTTACACACATCACAGCAATATGGACGCTCCGCAGTATGTACACGCTGATGTATATTCAAATCTCTCAGTAGCTTGTATGTTTTATTACAAACATCACAGCGATATTGACTCCCCCCAGTATGTACACAAGCATGTTTTTTCAGACTATATGTGTCCCTGAATGTATTATTACACGCATCACACTGATATGGACGCTCCCCAGTATGTACACGTTGATGTATTTTCAGATAATACAAAGACTTGAATATTTTCTTACACACATCACAGCAATATGATCTCTCCCTAGCATGTACATGTTGATGTACTTTCAGATGTGACTTTTGAGTGAATGTTTTATTACACACATCACAGCGATATGGACGCTCCCCAGTATGTACGCGTTGATGTACCTTCAGATGTTGCTGTTGCTTGAATGTTTTATTACATACATCACAGTGATATGGATGCTCCCCAGTATGTAAACGCATATGTAACTTCAGATATTGCAATAGCTTGAAAGTTTTATTACACACATCACAGCCATATGGACGCTCCGCAGTATGTACACGTTGATGTTGCTTCAGATTATTTCCGACACTGAAAGTTTTATTACACACATCACAGCGATATGGACGCTCCCCAGTATGTACACGTTGATGTAGCTTCAGATAATTTCCGAAACTGAAAGTTTTATTACACAAATCACAGCGATATGGACGCTCCCCACTATGTACACGTTGATGTATCTTCAGACAACTTCTGACACTGAAAGTTTTATTACACACATTACAGCGATATGGACGCTCCCCAGTATGTACACGCCGATGTTCTTTCAGACTATTTGTGTCCCTGTAATTTTTATTACACACATCACAGCAGTATGGATGCTGCTCAGTACGTACACGTTGACGTCCTTTCAGATGTCTACGTTCTTTGCATGTTCTATTGGACACATCAGAAGGACATGTACGTTCCACAGTATGTATCCTCTGGTGCTGTTTCACAGCACTCTGCTCACTAAATGTTCCATTGTAGGCTCCCTGTTACAAAGAAAAAAGGAAGTAATATTACTATTTCAAAAAGAGCTAGAAAACATCAAAATTGAGTTATAAATTAGTTACACAAGTATCATATCACAAGATAAGTGTTTTTAACAAACTTCATTAAACATGTTGTCTATTGTGGTGTGTTAACAATACATTAATCAAATACTCGTTTTCCTCTCACAAGACACTAGTTCAGAATGATGTGTGATAAAGCAATTTCCATTAAGCACTACACATGTAGTCTATAAGAGATCAGGTCTCAAAACATATTCAATTTCAGCGTGTCTTTCCATCAGGAGAATGTTAAATGGTCGAATATAAATGTGTCCTGTGACAATCTCGGAAAAATTGTCTAGAAGCATAAATTCACATAAATTCCCAGGTCAAGCGATTAGTCCTTCTTCCCCTACTCAACATCTCTGCAATAGGTCCAAAAGTTCCTTCATCCCTAAAAACCACCAAACATGACACTTTCAGCTTCTGATACCACATAAACAAAATCCACAGACATAGATCAACCAGCTTCCTATAACTGCTAGGATACTTTCACAGCCTGGCATACAGTTGCGTGTGGCATCTGTAGCTGTTCAATCATGGCAAACAGACTGTCATGGACTGCATGAAAGGCTTCCTTGGCTTGATCAACATTCGGGTCTCATCTCAACATAGATCATAGATTAGAAAAATATTCCAGTTACATAAAGGTACAGTAAACCTGTCACCCAGGTAGCTAATGTGTAAGTGTTTAACAGCAGGGGGCACTGCCCTTTGTCAGCATGCAATCCAAAATGTGGCCGTGCAATTATACACAGGGAACAGAAGTGATATTTCTGATGACTGTGATAAACTCTCTTATAAAACCTGCAAATAATTTGGGACGTTTTGCAATATTTGATATAAAGGTACAATACCGCACTGGGCTTTGTAGTTTCAGGACGTCTTTCTTTAACTCCTTGAAAACCGATTATGAGGCCAAAGAAAACTGACTGCAAGTGGCACAACATCTTTTTGTACTGGTTCCTCCAAGGTAGACTGAGCCCACACTTCAGTACTAAATCTCTGTGAGTAAGAACAATGATTGCGCAGGTAGTTACAATTACAGTAAATCCCAATACACTTCATGGTGTCTACACAGTGCAGTAAAGTTTAAATGAATGTTGCAGAATTCACTGAGTGGATTATTGCAAAGCAGTCTGTAAATGCAAAAAATACAGCAGATACACAATTTTTTTTCTAAAATTCCTACTTATGAGAGCATATTCACACTAAAATTCAGATAGTCTAACCATGTGTCTCATTTGCATAAAGATTAGACATTTTCCTACACCCACTCACATCCAAATCCATGCCTCAAATATTGCTTAATCTGCTGTATTCATAAGACAGATAGGTAAGAACTGTGGAGTCATGAAACCTAGTATGTGGATTATATGATGTGGTTCCAATTCAAGGAAACTTCGTACATTCATGGCAACATCGTATGTTAGTAATAGGGCAGCCTGACAAAACGCGCACAGAACTGAGAAACAGTAAACGAAGCAGAGAGTTATATGCTGTGTGAATGAAGATTCTCGTCAGTGGTTTGAATCAGGAATGTTTTGAATCTTGTGTTTCCACTCTGCATGTCCTAATGCTTGGCAAAGGTACCAGATACAGCAATGACACTGCTTAATGCAGCCTTCAGGTGGTCAGTACCTTCACAAATCATTGTCACTATTACCTCGGGCTTTGTAGCATCATACTACAACCAACACTGCAGTTTTTCTTGAAGAGTGGCCTCTTCAAATGGTATACGAAGTTTCACTCTCTAGTGCAATGAGAACAATATAACAAACCACAATTCAAATTTCAATAAAACCAAAGGAGCTTAAAAAATATAGTACAATTACTTCAACATGGAGCTGATATTCCAAAAATCCTGATACTTCATAAAACAGCCCCTCATTCCAGAAGCTCTGGTGCTGGTAACTTCCAGTGCACATACTGATACTGTGTTTTCACGTTTTATAATCTGGATTTCATTGAGCCCACTGAGAGCTATTATAATGGCTCCCAAAAAAACCAAAACAAGTAAACAAACAGCTGCTGGTATAACAAGGCACATAACATTCACAATTCCAGAGACACTAGAAATAATTAAGACCATGTAAGGGCTACATGCCAGAGTGTCATTATGGCAGAATGCAAGATTGGACTGTTGACAATCTACGGTTCAAAGAAACACAAGGAAAAAATTACATGTAAGAACTTAGGTCAGAAAGGGTACTGTTTGATGACAAACGGAATGTTTAATAGTCTGGTACCCCTGCAGTTCTGTGGGTGCCAGAATAAATAAATTCTAATGTATAAGCACATAAATTGTCTGGCCTTTAGGATTCATCCTGTGGATAAGCAATTTTAACTACATGGACATACGGACATACTATAATCTTCTCTGCAATTACATGAAGATCAACCCATCTAGTATAGACCCCACCACCAGAGCAAAACATTTCATTCTCATCGGTGGAGCTTTTTCAAGTGGCCACAAACACTGACATAAAAAAAAACTAACAGTGATGGACACTGGTAAAATGTGTCTAATAACAGACATATGCACACATAACTCACCTCATCTGGTTCTGACTTTATATCAGGAAAAGTTATATCTCTAGGAATCAACTCTTGTTTGATGCCTATATCTGCTTCTTCATTTACAGCTATGAAACCATCTTCTATTATAACTACGTCCTCTTCTACTTCTATATTGCTGAAATTACATGCACCATCAGATGATGTTGCACGTGACTCACTAGACGAAGCTGGCAAAATGTGCAGAGAGTCTGTGCTGCTCTGTAAAACCAACATAACATTAATGTGACCTCTGTCATGACAAGGAACAGTATACACTTTCACCAAGGCTGATAATACTGCAGGTGCTTTATACATATTCAACACTAGCACAATCAAATCATTACAATGAATAATAACCAAAGTCACAGTGAAAAGTCCTTCCCAAGCAGCCAACAGTTGCTCAGGTACTCATTCAATTCCCTGTCTTTTACACAACACATGGGTTCATTACTATTTTCATCACAGCCTCACTCACATCCTCTCGCCTAATTTATTTAGCCCATCCACCTCCTGTTCTCACATATATTATTCACAGATCAACATCGCTATCAGGTTCCATATCTTTAGCGCACTTCAAACACCATGCTCACATGCCAAAACTAGGGACAAAAAAAGCGAGACACTGACAAATAACAGAACACCTGACCTAACCTATTGATCTTAAAATTGCTCAAACAACACACACCTAAACTCAAACCACAAACATCACCAAACATAACCTAAACTACATACATTAATTTAGAACCAAACAAAAAACTTAGTCGACGATGACAAACACAACCCGCAAACTAAGCTGCCTGTATTAAACTGGCACCATCGGACACCTAACATAACCACAGTAGAAATGTTAACACTGTTGGTACAGTAACTGTTTAGTATATCTCAGAGAGCGAATTTAGTCACCTGTAACAACAATGGCTCTGTCATCATGTCTGTAGCACGGTGTACATGTAGGCCCCTAAAGTAAGAGGTGATCGTTTGTTATGATCAAGGATTTCTGATAATCCTGTATGCATGCCTCATGTCACATGCACTCTACATGACCCAGCCAATCATTTTCCTTTCTTCCTTAATCCTAATAATATCTGGTGGCAGGTATACATTATGCAGTTTTCTCCAATTTCCTATTACTTTCAGACATAAAAGTCTACAGAGTGATCACCACTGTTCCCGAACCCAGTCTATAGTCTTTCCTCAGTGTCACAGACCAAGTGTCAACCCACAGCTATAAAAGACGACATAAACATACACATGTTTATACTGCAATAGCTAGTTTCTGAAAGGAGGAAGGAGAGCAAAACATTATGAAGCTGCAGTGTGCATTTCTACAAATTCACTTCTTCTCCATTTTCTCACTCTCCAAACCTTATTGCTTAATGCCACCCTATAATACTTCAAGTTCCCCTCCCTACCAAAATTCCAAACAATGTATCAGCTAGGACACATTTTAATGGTGTGAAATCCCCACTGTGACTCTAGAATATATAATAAGAGCAGAAATTTGGCTCGTCTACGGACAACTTCTATGTAGGAATTATAAACAGCAGCTACATGTTTCAGCTACAAAGTAGCCATCATCAGGCCGTTTAAGTGAGAAGTATAAAAGGAAATTATATACCTGCAGTTTACATAAAGTTACAAATGAGTAGTGACAGATACGTTGGCCTTACATATAAAGGTATGTGATTGTTACACATAAACAAGCATTTACAATATAAAAACTATTGTATAAAATTAAACAATTAAGTCATATAATTTCATAAAATGAAAGTTAAAACCTTCAGCAGAAGCCAGGGTTGTAAATTAGTTACGCTAGTTTAGTAAGCATCTTGTGGAGGCAATTGTAACTGTTGGGAGTGCGAGCTGATATGATTTGTCTTCTTATATAAGTGATAAACTGTGTAGTTCATCTGTGGTGTCAGGTATCTGATGGTATTAGTACATGTAATATCTGTAATAACGACGGAGTATAAGACAGCTTGTAAAGAAGTGTGTTATCAAGTGAACAGACTTGGCATACATATTTCTGTGCTCTATAGAACAAACTCCTGACAGCAACCTTATACAGCTCTGAATATTTATTAATCATGCTTATGTTTCATCCACTAAATCACTATCACAATACGAAAGAAATTATTGCATCATTCAGATCCAGTTCTTCTAACTGCCCATTTCAACCTATTATAATATCCAATCTGTTAGAGGAAAGCAACGAAAGAGGAAGTCACTCAGATTCAAGCATTCACCCAGAACATGTAACTTTTGTTGTAGCTAGAATGTTTTCAACCCCTAGACAAATAAGAATTTGCCTACACCCACTCTCACCCAAATCAATGCCTGAAATATTGCTAATGCTGCCATATTCATAACACAGATAGGTAAGAAGTTTGCAGTAATGAAACCCAGTATGCAGATGATATGCCATGGATCCAATTTATCAGAACTTCATATCTTGGTGGCCACCACATACATTATTAATATGTGTGCCTGAAAAAAATGCCCAAGACGTGAGGAACAGTAAACGAAGTACACAGCTATCTGCTACATCAATCGAGATTCTGGTCAGTGGCTTTTATAAGGAATGTTTCTGAATCTTGTGTTTGCATACTGCACATCAGAGCACTTGGCCAAGGTACCAGATAGAGCAATGTCAATTCTTCATTCCTACCCCAGCCCACACTTCTTTCAGAGGCAACCGTCACCCATAGGCTTGAAATGCCACTGTTGTATCAGCCTTCAGACATTCAGTACTTTCACAAATCTTGTTCTCTGTCACCTTTGACTTTGTAGCATCATACTAAAACCAATACTGCACTTTATGTTTTACAGAGTGGCCATATAAATTGTTATTTGCAGCAACACTCTCTAGCACATGGAGAACTATTGCTCTATGGGGAAATATAAGTCCCCTACAAAACATCACAATTCACATTTTAAAATATCTAAGGGAGCTTCAAAAAATACAGTACAATTCTCTCCACATGAACTTGATACTCCAAAAATCCTGATACTTCAGGAGTTGAGGAAAATAGCCCCTAATTCCAGAAGGTCTGCTGTTGCTATCTTACAATTACATACCGGTACTGTGTGTTCACATTTTGTAATTTGGATTTCACTGAGCCCACTGAGCTATTGTAATGGTTCTCAGAGAATACAGAATAAGTAAACAAGCAGCTGCTGGCATAACAAGGCACATAAAATTCACAATGTCAGAGAAACTAGAAATAATTTGGACCACATAAGGGCTACATACCAGAGTAACATTATGGCAAAACACAAGATTGGATTGTTGACAATCTACGGTACAAAGAAACACAAGGAAAAGGTTAGCTGTAAGAACTTGGTTCAGTACAGTTACTGTTTGAAGATAAATGGAATATTTAATAATCTGGCACATCTCCAGTTTTGTGGGTGCCAGATTCAATAAGTTATAATGTATAAGCACTTAAATTTGTCTGGCCTTTAGGAATCATCCTGTGGATAAGCAATTTTAACTATGTGGAGATAAAAATATATTTTCATCTTCTCTGCAATTACTTGCAGACCAACCCATCCACTACAGACCCTACCACACACCCCACATCATCACCACCACCACCACCACCACCACAATAATAATAATAATAATAATAATAATAATAATAATAATAATAATAATAATAATAATAATAATAAGCAGAAGACGAAGAAGAAGAAGAAGAAGATGAAGAAGAGGTAGAAGAATAAGAAGAAGAGGAAGAAGAAGAAGAAGAAGAAGAGGTAGAAGAATAAGAAGAGGAGGAAGAAGAGGAAAAAGAGGAGGAAGAAGAAGAAGAAGAAGAAGAAGAGGAGGAGGAAGAAGAAGAAGAGGAAGAAGAAGAGGAAGAGGAAGAAGAAGAAGAAGAAGAAGAAGAGGAGGAAGAAGAGGAAGAAGAAGAAGAAGAAGAAGAAGAAGAAGAAGAAGAGGAAGAAGAATTTAATTCCCATAACTGTAGCTGTTTCAAGTGGCCAGAAATACTGACAGCACCAAAACAACTGACATTGCCAGACCCTGGTAAAATGTGTCTACTAACACACACACACACACACATACAACTCACTTCATCTGGTTCAGACTTTATATCAGGAAAATTTATATCTTCAGGAATCTTCTCTTTTTTGATACTCATATCTTCCTCTTCATTCATAGGTAAGAAACCCACTTCTATTACATCAACATCCTCCTCAACTTCTGTATTGCTGAAATTACACGCACCATCAGATGATGTTGCATGTGATTCACCAGAAGAACCTGGCAGAATGTGTAGAGAATCTGTGTTGCTCTGTAAAACCAACATAACAGTAATGTGACCTCTGTCATGACAAGGAGTAGTATACAGTTTCATCAAATCTGATAATACTGCAGCTGCTTTGCACATTCTCAACATTACAACTGTTAAATCATTACAATGAATAACAACCAATGTCACAGAGAAAATTCCTTCCCAAGAAGCCAAAAGATGCTCAACTACACATTCAATTTCCTGTCTTTACAGCACATGTGGGTTCATTACTGTTTTCACCACAGCCTGACTCACACCTTCTCACCTAATATTTTACTCCAACTATTTTCTGTTCTCACATTTATTCTTCACAGAACAACATCACTATTAGGTACCATATGTTTAGCGCACTTCAAACGCCCTGCTGACACACCAGAATGAGGGACAAAAAAGTGAGACACTGACAGATAACAGAACGCCAGACCTACCATTCTTAAAATGGCAGAAAAACACCCAACCAAATTCAAAACACAAACATCACTAATGGTAACCTTAATTACTTACTTAATCCATTGAGCAGAGTCCTTCTTGAGAAGCTAACTGCTTCTGCACCTAGTCAAGAGATTCCCTGCATTTTATGGAACCTGAAAGTTCATCACCATACTCACAAGTGGCCCCACCTGTCCCTATCCTGATCCAACTCCATCCAGTCCCCAAAAGCCCCTCCCACTTCCTGAAGGTCCGTCTTAATTTTATCCTCCCATCTACGTCTCGGTCTCCCCAATGGTCTCTTTCCCTCAGGTTTCCCCACCAAAACCCTGTGCACACACCTCCCAACCCCCCATACGTGCCACATGCCCCACCCATCTTATTCCTCTCGATTTTACCATCCGCACAATATTGGGTAAGGAGTACAGGTCACTAAGCTCCTCATTATGTAATTTTCTCCATTCCCCTGTTACCTTGACCCTCTTAGGCCCAAATACTCTCCTCAACACCCTATTCTCAAACACCCTCAGCCTATGTTCCTCCCTCAATAACAGTGATCAAGTTTCACACCCATACAGAACAGGCAAAATATAGTTCTATATATCTTGATCTTTAAATTTTTGGATAGCAAACTGGAAGACAAAAGATTCTGCACTGAATAATAGCAAGTATTCCCTAACTTCAATCTGCTCTTAATTTCTTCCTGAATAGACATTTGATTTGTTAACGTTGTTCCCAAATATTTGAACTCTTCCACTCTTTCAATGGAACTAATATCAATCTTCATACTGTGACTTTGTCCTGTATTCTGATCTCAAAACATAATCATGTATTTAGTTTTATCAGCATTTATCAGCATTTACTTCCTGTCCAATCTCCTTAGTAGTAACTACTAAAGCTCCTACATTTTCCTTTACAGTGTATACACTTCCTCCAAATACATGTTCTTGGATGCGGCTACCCTGACTGAGGTTTTTCCGTACTTTTACCTCAGTTGTAAGGCAAATGCCAGGGTATAAATAGCCAAGACGGGGCACTGCCCGCCTCTCCCAAATTGTTGTGTTGTTCTATGTATTGTTTGTTTTGTGTCGTTCTGTGTATTGTTTGTGTGTAAATGTGTACTGTACTACTGCCACCGGGTGACAACCCAATTGCAGTTAACAAAGATATCATATCATATCAATATATTAACATCGTCGGCATAAGCCAGAAGCTGGTAACCTTAAGTACATATATTAAATTAGAACAATCAAACAAAAAACTTTGTCGACAATGACAAACAGAACTCCAAGCTAAGCTGCCTGCATTAAACTGGCACAACCAAAACCCTAACATAACCACAGTAGAAATGATAAAAATGGTACCACAGTGACTGTGTTGTATATCCAAGAGAGCGAATTTAGTCATCTGTTAACAGCTTTGGATACATCATCGTGTCAATAGCTTGGTATACATATAGGCCCCTAAATGTGGAGATGATTGATTATTATGCTTAAGGATTTCTGACAACCCAGTGTGTATCGTCATGTCACATACACACTACATTACCCAGGCATTCATCTTCTTTTCTTCCTTAACTCCAATAATATATAGTGGCAGGTACAATATATGAAACTATACATTATGAAGTTTTCTGTATTTTGCTATTACTTTCAGCCAACGGTCTACAGACTGATCAGCACTGTTCCCGAACCCAGTCTACAGTCTTTCTACATTGTCACAGAAAAAGTGTCACACCTACAGCTGCAAAAATACTTTGTAAAATACACATGTTCATACTCCAATAGCAAGTTTTCTGAAAGCAGGAAAGAGAGCAAAACATTATGAAGCTGCACTGTGAATTTCTCCAAATTCATTTCCTCTCAGTTTCTTTGCCCTTAAATCTTTATTCCTTAATGCCAATCCATAATACTTCCAGCACCCCACACTTCCAAAATTTCAAACAATGTATCAGCTTGTTGCATTTTTATGGCGTGTAATCACCCTTGTACTTCTAGAATACATACTCGTAGTAAGAGAAGAAACCTGCCCGTCAAAGCACAACTTCACCGTACAAATAAGAAATGGCAGGTACATGATTCAGCAACAAAGTAGCCATCAAGCTGTTTATGTGAGAAGTATAAAAGGAAATCATACACCTGTATTTTATATATAGTTACAAATGATAAGTGGAAGATATTTTGGAATTACATATAAAGGTTCTATGCTAGTGGTATCAGGCAACTTGTGTTGGTAAATGTAGCTGTTGAGATGGTGAGCCAATATTGTTTGCCTTCTTATATAAGTAATAAACTGTGTATTTCATCTATGGTATCAGGTATTTGATGGTATTATTATATGTAATACCTGTATTACTTACGGAGTATACAACATCTTATACAGAAATGTGTTATCTAGTGAACAGGCTTGGCATAGTTTTCTGTGCTTTATAAACCAAAACTCCTGTCAACACCTACCTAATACAGTTCGGAATATTTATTACTAATGCTTCTGTTTCATCCATTAAATCACAATCACGATATAAAAGAATCTTTTATGTGTCATTCAGTTCCAGCTTCTCTATGTGCCCATTTCAACCCATTATAATATGCAATCCTTTACAATAACGCAACGAAACAGGCAGCCAGCCAAACGCGCGCCAGCACCTACATGAAATTTTGGTGGTGAAAATACTTGTAACGCATAAGTCAATTTAGAACAGACTTTGCCGAGTGCGGTACACCATATTCCCAGTGTCAGTGTACTACAAAACAAAGTAACAACTTGCAGTGACAATTTGGTTTTGACTTACCGAAATAGAGCACATTTTCTTTGTCCCGGTTGTATGGAATACACAACAGCTCATAATGAAGGGCGCACTCATAGATCATCTACATCCTAACCATAGGTTATATATATCACAGATTATATATACACAGAGTAAAAACTCAATGATATACGGTGGCCAACAAAGAGTGTGCTGCCATCTCTGAGTCGCAACAGAAGTTAAAACAACGAAGACGCGACAATACGCCCCCTGCGCCCAACGTGTGTACTAACTCCTCCAATGTAGCCAGATCGGTCGGTATTGCAGCCAACTACTAATTACACTTACGGCATGAAAATCAACAAATGTATTTGTAGAAAATATGCTTCATAACGTTATTAATTGCCACCATGTTTCCATCGCTTTGGCGATCATCATCGGGGTAGCTTTACAAGAGTACAATAATCTGCCACATGTAAT
>Ga0209628_10000717_pt1 | contig 20595 bp, 17 predicted proteins | sample TergutCu122P4_FD_187285 | JGI IMG/M metagenome (GOLD analysis project Ga0209628, IMG submission 187285) | Cubitermes ugandensis P4 segment gut microbial communities from Kakamega Forest, Kenya - Cu122 P4 (SPAdes) (version 2) | ecosystem: Host-associated > Arthropoda: Insects > Digestive system...
GGTGAGGGTGAAATCCTCGACCCGCGCCAGTTCGATCTTGGGCATGTTCAGCAGATCGAGGAACTTGGCCTCGGAGGCTTTGGCAGCGGCCGCGTCCAGTGTGTAAAGCGGCCGGAATCCGGCTACCGCCATGCGCCCCATCTCGCCGCGCATGGCGGGCGTGAGCATCTGCAAGCTCTGTGAAAGTGAAAGCGGTTGCACGGACATGGACGAACCCCATTGCACGGAAGGGCTGCGATTTTAAGCGCCGGTTTGCGCGGTTTTCGTTTTCAGGGTGCGGGTTTGGCAACGGATTTTGTGGCGCCGGATCGTGCGGACGGCGAGCTTGACTTCAGCCCAACACGGGCGTATCTGGCAGTGCAGCAATCCCGGCTCTGGCGGCATCGATATGTTGACCAAAAATGCCCTTCTCATGCGGAAGTATGTTGAGAGATTCCCTGGGAATGTGGCTTTGAGGTCACGCTATTGCACCAAATTGATGCACTGCAACATAAAGATGCAAGAATCGTGCGCTGCGTCATTGAATGATTAGTAACAACCCTTATCATTTGAGTCATGCTATCCCCAAAGACCATTGTTAAAGCTTCCTTGGGTGTGGGATCCTTCCTCAAAGTCCCAGGGACCGATCACGACCATGCGAAATCGCAGCCGGTGCTGGTGCCGATCCGCTCGATTGGGCCAAGCGAGCAGCCGCGCATCCTGTCCCACTTGATGGGGCTGGAGCAGCATGATCGCTATTTGCGCTTCGGCTACGCCGCATCGGACGAACAGGTGCAGCGCTACGTCGATGGGCTCGATTTCGATCGCGACGAAATTTTCGGCATCTACAACCGGCGGCTCGAACTGATCGCGATGGCGCATCTTGCTTTCGCGCCCGACGGGCAGTCCGGCAACTGTGCTGAGTTCGGCGTGTCGGTTTCCAAACATGCGCGCGGTCGCGGCTATGGTTCGCGCCTGTTCGAGCGAGCCGGGGTGTCGGCGCGCAACGAAAACGTCAGCATGCTGTTCATTCATGCGCTCAGCGAGAACACCGCAATGCTCAAGATTGCGCGCAAGGCCGGCGCGACGGTGGAACGCTGCGGCTCCGAGTCGGAGGCTTATTTGAAGCTGCCCGAGCCGACCCTCGACAGTCGCGTGAACGAAATCGCGCTGGACCAGTTTGCCGCGGTCGACTTTCAGCTCAAGACGCAAGCCAAGCAGTTCTGGAGCTTCTTGGGAAGCTTGCAGGAAATTCGCCGCGGCATGCGCGCCGCGCGCGAGAAGAGCGCGGCCTGAGCCTTGAAACGGCAGTTGAACAGGCTCTGAGCGTCAGCTTTGGCGCTCCATGAACAAAAGCGGCGCTTGGCGCCGCTTTTGTTTTTGGGGTGCGCCGGTTGCTGCGTGGGTCTGTGCCCGCAATCGCGGTGCGGGCCGCAGGGCCTCCCCAGGTTTGAGCCGTGGGTACGATCCGGTATCCTTGCATTCTCCCAACTCTGGTTTCCGTCGCAGTGGCCGACCCTCATCCTGAACGCGTCCCTCCCGAAAGAGAGGACAAACGCAGTTTTCTGCAAAAGCTCGTCGAGTTCATCCATCCCGGGCCGGACTCACGCGATGAGTTGATCGAAACCCTGGCCGATGCCGAAAGCAACGAGGTGATCGGCGTCGAGTCGCGGGTGATGCTCGAAGGGGTGCTGCGCATGGCTGACCTGACGGCCGGGGACGTGATGGTGGCCGCGCCGCGCATGGATCTGCTCAATATCGATGCGTCGATCGATGAAATCATTCATCAGATCATCGATACCGCGCATTCACGCTTTCCGGTTTACGAAGGCAAGAAGGAAAACATCATCGGCATCCTCCTGGCGAAGGATCTGCTCAAGCTGCAGCGGGCGCCGGAGCTGAACATCCGCGCCCTGTTGCGCCCGACCACTTTCGTGCCGGAAAGCAAGGGGCTCAACGATCTGCTGCGCGAGTTCCGCGGCAATCGCAATCACCTGGCCGTGGTGATCGACGAATTCGGCCGTGTGGCCGGCCTGATCACCATCGAGGACGTGCTCGAACAGATCGTCGGCGAGATCGAGGACGAGTTCGATATCGCCGAGGATGAAGGCGATATCTTCGGGCTCGCCGACCACACCTACCGCGTCGCGGGAGATACCTCGATCGAGCGCGTGGCCGAGGCCTTCGGCATCGAGTTCGATGCCAAGCAGCGCAGTGAGGATTTCGACACCATCGGCGGTCTCATCGCGCACGAAATGGGCCACGTGCCCAAGCGTGGCGAGCGGCACCAGATCGGAGGCTTCAGCTTCGTGGTGATGCACACCAAGGGTGGCGCCGTGCGCTGGTTCAAGGTTTCGCCGGCGCCCAGCGGCGACGCGAACACTTGAATACCGTGCGTTTGCGTCTGGGCGCTTGGCTTTGGCCCATAGCCGGGGGGCTGGCGCAGGCCGCTTCCATCGCCGCGCCCTGGAACGGCCGGCCGCTGTGGTGGCTTCAATTGCTTTCGCTCGCCGCGCTCGTCTGGCAGCTCGATGCCTTGCGCGCGAGCAGCGGCAAATGGCGCGGCGGCGCGGTGTCGGGCTGGCTCTTCGCGACGGCGTGGCTGTGCGGCACGTTCTGGTGGCTCTTCATTTCGATGCACACCTACGGCGGGATTCCGGCGCCGCTGGCCGCGATGGGGGTTTTTGCCTTGTCGGCCGCGGTGGCGCTCTATTACGCCCTTGCATGCGGGCTCTACGTGGCCTTCGCACCGGCCAACTCCCTTGGCGCGGCGGCGTTCTTCGCCGCGCTGTGGACGCTCGCGGAATTGGCGCGCGGAAGCTGGTTCACCGGCTTTCCGTGGGGCGCCGGCGGCTATGCGCACGTGGAAGGGCCGCTGGCGGCTTACGCGCCGTGGGCCGGGGTGTATGGGATCGTCGCCGTGGCGGCTGCCAGTGCGGCGATTCTTGCGACGATGATTGCGGCGTTCGTCCGCGCGGCCATCCGCCGGGTCTGCGGGCATTCTTTCGCGATGTTCGCTACGTTCGCGACCCACGCGGGGTTGGCGCTGGGCCTGCTGGTTTTGCTGTTCGTGCCGGCGCTTCTGGGCGCAATGCGCGGCACGGCCGTCGATGAAGCCGCGCGTTCGCACGGGCGTTTGCGCGTCGCCTTGCTGCAGGGGAACATTCCTCAGAACGAAAAGTTCATCCCGAACGGCGGCATCGCGATCGCGCTGCGCTGGTACGGCGAGCAGCTTCAGGAGGCCACCGCGCCGCTGGTGGTGACGCCGGAAACCGCATTGCCGCTGCTGCCCGCGCAATTGCCGCCGGGGTATCTCGAAGCGATCGCGGCGCGTTATGCGCAAGGCGATCAGGCGGCCATCGTCGGCTTGCCGCTGAGCGACGGCCGCGGCTACAGCAACGCGGTCATCGGATTTCGCCCCGGCGAGCCGGCGCCGTACCGCTACGACAAGCACCACCTCGTGCCCTTTGGCGAGTTCGTCCCGCGCATGTTCCGCTGGTTCACGGACATGATGCGCATCCCGCTTGGCGACTTCGATCGCGGGGCTCTCGCGCAGGCTCCGTTCGTCTGGCAGGGCCAGCGCATCGCGCCCAACATCTGTTACGAGGATCTGTTCGGCGACGAGATCGGCGCCGGCTTTCGCCGCGAGGCCGAGGCGCCGACCATTTTGCTGAACGTGAGCAACATCGCATGGTTCGGCGACTCGGTCGCGATCGACCAGCACCTTGCGATCTCGCGCATGCGTGCGCTCGAATTCCAGCGCCCGATGGTCCGCGCGACCAACACCGGCGCGACGGCTGTCATCGACCATCGGGGCCGTGTCACGCACCAGTTGCCGCGGCTCACGCGCGGCGTGCTGCTGGCCGAGGTCGAGGGGCGCAATGGGATCACGCCCTACGCGCGCTGGGTTTCGCGCTTTGGGCTCGCGCCGCTGTGGATCGCCGCGTTGGTGGTGGTGATGGCCGTCGCGGCGGCCGTGATGCGCCGGCGCCGGGATTTTGCGCACCGGCAAGACCGGCAAGACTCATAAAATAGGTGACGCAGACTTATTCAGCCTTGCCTCAAATCCGCCGCATCATGGGGCCGATCCGGTTCGTCGCGGCGGCCGTCCACAAGCTACAGTCCCCATGCTGACCTTCCAACAGATCATTCTCAAACTCCAGTCCTATTGGGACGCCCAGGGCTGCGCGCTGCTGCAACCCTACGACATGGAGGTCGGCGCCGGCACTTCGCACACGGCCACCTTCTTGCGCGCGATCGGCCCCGAGCCGTGGAAAGCCGCCTACGTGCAGCCCAGCCGCCGCCCCAAGGACGGCCGCTATGGCGAGAACCCGAACCGCCTGCAGCACTATTACCAGTACCAGGTGGTGCTCAAGCCGGCGCCGTCGAACATCCTCGACCTGTATCTCGGTTCGCTCGAGGCGCTGGGCTTCGATCTGAAGAAAAACGACATCCGCTTCGTCGAAGACGATTGGGAAAATCCCACGCTCGGCGCCTGGGGCCTGGGCTGGGAAGTCTGGCTCAACGGCATGGAGGTGACGCAGTTCACCTACTTCCAGCAGGTCGGCGGCATCGACTGCCGCCCGATCACCGGCGAGATCACCTACGGGCTGGAGCGCCTGGCGATGTATCTGCAGGGCGTGGACAACGTCTACGACCTGACGTGGACCGAAGGCTTGAGTTACGGCGACGTTTATAAGCAGAACGAGGTCGAGCAGTCGGCCTATAACTTCGAGCACAGCGATGCCGGTTTCATCTTCGATGCCTTTGCCGCGTATGAGCGGCAGGCCAAGTACCTGATGGAACAGCGGCTCGCGCTGCCTGCCTACGAGCAGGTGCTCAAGGCCGCGCACAGCTTCAACCTGCTCGATGCGCGCGGCGCGATCAGCGTGACCGAGCGCGCCGCTTACATCGGCCGCATCCGCAATCTCGCGCGCAGCGTCGCGCAGAGCTACTACGACAGCCGCGAGCGCCTAGGCTTTCCGATGGCGCCGCGCGAATGGGTGGCACAGCTCGACGCCACGGCGAAGAAGGCTGCCTGAGGAAAAGGCGGCGACGCGCGATGCCGACGGTTTTTTCCCACATTGCCGTACCGGTGGCCGCGGCCATCGGGTTGGGCGCGCGGCGTATTTCGCCGTGGGCGCTGGCGGCAGGCATGCTGGCGGTGGTCGCGCCCGATTTCGACGGCATCGCCTTCAAGCTCGGCATCGCCTACGGCGGCATGAGCGGGCATCGCGGCTTTACGCACACGCTGGTGTTTGCGCTGTTGCTGGGGCTGGCGGGTCTGGCGCTCGCGCCGCGCTGGAACATGCCGCGCTGGGCGGGCTATGCGTGGATTGCGCTGTGCACACTCTCGCACCCGCTGCTGGACATGATGACCAACGGCGGCGCCGGCATTGCCTTGTTGTGGCCGCTGGATCGGGAACACCATTTCTTTGCCTGGCGGCCGATCGAGGTGTCGCCGATTTCGCTGCGGCGCTTTTTGTCGTGGCGCGGGGTGCAGGTCATACTCAGCGAACTGCAATTCGTCTGGGTGCCGCTGCTTTGCGCCGCTTTCCTCGCCATGGGGATGCGGCGCCTTTTGTCTTTCACCGCGCCGCGCGGCGCGACTTCCAATTTCTGAACCATGCCTTTTGCTTCTCTACTCGTCGAACTGTTTGTCGAGGAACTTCCGCCAAAGGCCTTGCGCAAGCTCGGCGATGCTTTCGCGGCCGCGCTGCGCGATCAGTTGCAGGCGCAGGGGCTGGTTGGCGCCGGTTCGGTGCTGACCGCTTACGCCTCGCCGCGCCGCCTCGCCGCGCACCTGACGCAAGTGGCCGGCAAGGCGGCCGACAAGGCGGTTTCGCACAAGCTGATGCCGGTGTCGGTAGGGCTCGATGCGAACGGGCAGCCCACGCCGGCGCTGCTCAAAAAACTGGCTGCCCTCGGCGCTGATGCCTCGGTGGTGCCGCAGCTTCGCCGCGCGGTCGATGGCAAGGCCGAAGCGCTGTTTTTCGAGAGCACCGCGCGCGGCGCGCTACTGGCCGACGGCTTGCAAGAGGCCTTGCTCGGCGCCATCGCCCGGCTGCCGATTCCCAAGGTGATGAGCTACCAGCTCGAAAGCGGCTGCGAATTGCCCGGGTGGAGCAGCGTGAGCTTCGTGCGGCCGGCGCACGCACTGGTGGCGCTGCATGGCGGCGAGCTCGTGCCGGTGCGGGCCTTGGGCCTGACGGCCGGGCGTGAAACGCATGGTCATCGTTTCGAGGCGGCCGTCGATCCGGTGGTGCTGCGCGATGCCGACAGCTACGCGCGGCAGCTGCAGGACGAGGGCGCGGTCATCGCCGATTTCGACGCGCGGCGAGAAGAGATTACGCGCCAGCTCGCGCAGTCTGCGCGCGAGGCGGGCGCGGGCCTGCGGCCGATCGAGGACGAGGCGCTGCTCGACGAGGTGACGGCGCTGGTCGAGCGGCCCCACGTGCTGGTGTGCGAGTTCGAGCGCGAATTTCTCGAAGTGCCGCAGGAGTGCCTGATTCTCACGATGAAGGCCAACCAGAAATACTTTCCGCTGCTCGACGCGGCAGGCAGGCTGACCAACAAGTTTCTCGTCGTCAGCAACATCCGGCCCGACGATTCGAGCGCGGTGGTCGGCGGCAACGAGCGCGTGGTGCGTCCGCGCTTGGCCGATGCCAAGTTTTTCTATGATCAGGACCGCAAAAAAACACTGGCTTCGCGCGTCGCATCGCTGGACAAGGTGGTCTATCACAACAAGCTTGGCACGCAGGGCGAGCGCGTCGAGCGCGTGGTGCGCATCGCCTGCGCGATCGTCGAACTGCTCGGCGGCGGCGCTGAACTGGCGGCGCCGGTCACGCAGGCCGCGCGATTGGCCAAGGCCGATCTGTTGACCGACATGGTCGGCGAGTTCCCTGAATTGCAGGGCGTCATGGGCCGCTACTACGCGCTGCACGACGGGCTCGGTGCGGCGGTGGCCGATGCAATCGAAGATCATTACAAGCCGCGCTTCGCCGGTGACGTATTGCCGCGCGCAGAGGTCGGCGCCATCGTCGCGCTGGCCGACAAGCTGGAGACGCTGGCAGGCATGTTCGGCATTGGCAACTTGCCCACGGGCGACCGCGACCCCTTCGCGTTGCGCCGCCATGCGCTGGGGGTGATCCGCATCTTGATCGAAAAATGCCTGCCGCTCGAACTGGATGCGCTGCTGCGCCATGCCGGGGACGCGTTTGAGCGGATCGAAGGCTTTGATGCGGGCCGGGTGCGCCGCGAGCTGTCTGAATTCATCTTCGAGCGTCTGGCCGGCAGCTTGCGCGAGCAGGGCGCGAGTGCGCAAGAGGCCGAAGCCGTGCTCGCCTCGCGGCCGCAGCGCCTGGCGCTGGTCCCCAAGCTGCTCGCGGCCGTGCGCGTCTTCGCGGCATTGCCCGAGGCGCCGGCGCTCGCGGCGGCCAACAAGCGCATCGGCAACATCCTCAAGAAATCGCCTGAAGCCGATCCGCACGTCAATCCCGCGCTGCTGCGTGAAGAGGCGGAATCGGCCCTGTACGCGGCGATGCGGGAAACCGTGCCGCGCTCCAATGCGCAGTTCGAGGCGGGTGATTACACCGGCTCGCTGCAAACGCTGGCTGCGCTGCGCGCACCGGTCGACGCCTTTTTCGATGACGTGATGGTCAATGCACAAGAGGAGGATTTACGCCTGAACCGGCTGGGGCTGCTGGCTTCGCTGCACCGCGCGATGAACCGCGTGGCGCAACTCGAACGGCTGGCGGCTTGACCGCTGTCTCAGCCTCAGTCTTTGTCTCAGGCGTGGGCATTCACCATGAAACTCGTCATTCTTGATTGCAACGGCACGATCAACGTGCGTCTGGAAGATTACGTCAAAAGCGAAGTCGAATGGACGCCGCTGCCCGGCGCGATGGAGGCGATCGCGCGGCTCAATCATGCGGGCTGGCACGTCGTGATCGCAACGAACCAGTCGGGGCTGGGCCGCGGCCTGTTCGACGTGGCATCGCTCAACACCGTATACGCCAAGATGCACAAGCTGCTCGCAGCCGCAGGCGGGCGCATCGAAGCGGTGTTCTTCTGCCCGCACAGTCCCGATGAGGGCTGCGACTGCCGCAAACCCAAGCCGGGCCTGTTCCGGCAGATCGCCGATCGCTACGGCATCGATCTGGCCGGCGTGCCCGTGGTGGGAGACAGCTTGCGCGACTTGCAGGCCGGCGCCGCGATGGGCTGCGAGCCGCATTTGGTGCTGACCGGCGCCGGTGCGGCCTGCCGCGGAGTCAATCCGCTGCCGCCCGAATATCCGCCGGGCACGCGGGTGCATGCGGATATTTCGGCCTTTGCGAGTTTTCTTTTGAATCGAGAACAAGGTGCCGCGTCCAGCGCGCGTTGAAGCTGCATGAAGTCTTCACAATCTTCCACCGCCACGGCGCGGCCGGCATCCGAATTCGGCTGTATCGTCCGCTCGACTTTGCATATGGCGTTCATGCTCGTCACCGTGATCCCCTGGGCGATCGTGATCGTGATCCTTTCGCTGCTGATGCGCGGCGAGGCGCTGTATTGGGTCGCCGTGCGCTGGGTGCGGCTGGTCATTAGGGCCTCGCGGGTGATTCTGGGCATTGAGAATCGCGTCACCGGTCTCGAAAACCTGCCCGAGGACAAGCGCGCCGGCGCGATCTTGCTGGCCAAGCACCAGTCCGCTTACGAAACCTTCCTGATTCCGGTACTGATACCGCACCCGGCCGCCTACGTGTTCAAGCGCGAGCTGCTGTTCATTCCCTTCTTCGGCTGGGCGTTGGGGCGGCTGGACATGGTTCACATCGACCGCAGCCAGCGTGCGCAGGCCTTCGCCAAGGTGGTCGAACAGGGCAAGCGCCTGCTGGGCCAGGGGATCTGGATCATCATGTTTCCCGAGGGCACGCGCGTCGAACGCGGGCAGTGTGGCAGCTACAAAACCAGCGGCGCGCGACTGGCGGTGCAGACCGGCGTGCCGGTGATTCCGATCGCGGTCACCTCGGGCCGTGTCTGGCCGCGCAAGGCTTTCATCAAGCGCCCGGGCGTCGTCGATGTGTCGATTGGGGCGCCGATTCCCAGTGCAGGCCGCGACCCCGACGAGCTGATGCGCGAGGTTGAGGAATGGATCGAGGCCGAGATGCGCCGGCTCGACCCCGAGGCCTATATCTGACGCTGACTCTGACACCGACGCTGACACGCCGCACCGTGCAAGGCCTGCTGCAATTCACGCTCGACCTGTTCGACGACCTTCCCGTGCTCCGGCGCGTACCCAAGGTGGAACGCCCGCCGCAACGGCCGGCTGCGCCGCCTGAATTACCGCCCGCTCAGGCGCCCGCTCCGTCGCCGTCGTTGTCCTTCGAACACCCGCACGCGACGCGCGAAGTGCTGCTGGGCCGTGCGCGGGTGGTTTATGAATTCGTCCGTTCCCGGCGCCGAACCATCGGATTCGTGGTCGATGCCCAGGGGTTGAGCGTTCGCGCGCCGCGCTGGGCCTCGCTGCGGGAAGTGGACGAAGCGCTACAGGAAAAGGCCGGCTGGATCGTACGCAAGCTCGACGAAGCTGCGCAGCGCCAGGCGCAGTCCGATGCGGCGCGCATTCACTGGCGCGATGGCGCCTGCTTTCCCTTTCTGGGGGGAATGATGTGTGTGCGGCTTGACCCGAGCCATCGTCTTTCGGCGGCCGATGCCGCGCCTGAAGCCTGCGCAGCCGAAGATGGAATGCGTGTGCTATCGCTTGCGCTGGCGCGTGATGCCGAAGCGGTGCAAATCCGTGACGCGGTACAAGCATGGCTCATGCGGCAGGCGCGGCGGATCTTCACCGAGCGGCTCGACCACTTTGCGCCGCGCTTGGGTGTGCACTGGCGGCGCCTCACGCTGTCCAACGCGCGCATGCGCTGGGGCAGCGCGAACGCCCACGGCGCGATCAGCCTGAACTGGCGGCTGATCCATCTGGATCTGCCCATCATCGACTATGTGGTGGCACACGAACTGGCGCACCTGCGTGTGATGGACCACAGTCCACGCTTTTGGGCAACGGTCGAGGCGGTAGTGCCCGATCATGCGCTGCGGCGGCGCCAGCTTAAGGGGGCGGCATTGCCGCCTTGGCACTGAAAGGCTTATTCAGATTTTTGGGTCACTTCAGATAATCTGATACGACCTTCCATTTGCCATTCTGGATCTGCGACAAGCGCGTAGTATCGCTACCCAGGCGCTTGGTGGCGGTGAAGCTGCCCTCGGGCGATCCGAAGATATTTGACGGAATCGTCATGCCGTCCATGGCCTGGTTGAAGCTGTCGGTCGTCAGGTTGGCGCCGGCTTTCTGCGCGCCCCTGGCGAAGGCTTCGATCAGTACGTAGCCATTGGCCGAGTACGAGGTAGGTTCCTCGTTGAACTTTGTCTTGTACTTGTTGGCCCAGGCGCGCAGGGGCGGCGAGTCATCATCCAAATAGGGATTGGCCGTCAGCATGGTGGCGTACAGCCCGTCCAGCGGCTTGCCGCCCAGCCTGTGGACTTGATCGGAATAGCAGGCGCTGGTGCCAATGAAAGTGGGGTTGAAGCCGTTCTTGCGCGCCTCGGTCACGACACCGATGGTTTCGCGGATGATCGTTCCAAGCACCACGAAGTCGCAGCCTGCGGCCTTGGTTTTGGCAACCTGGGACGAGAAATCTGTCGCGCCCCGCTTGAAGCTGACTTTCTCGGCCAGTTGTATACCGCCCGTCTTAAGGCCGGCCTCGGTGCCGCGCAGTACTTCTAGACCGAACTCGTCGTCTTGATAGATTACGCACAGCTTTTTGGCCCCTTTTTCTTTGGCCAGTTTGGGTACCGCTACCCGCAATTGGTCGTAATACGGAGTCGCAAAGGAGTATTTGAGCCGGTTCGGCGGCTCGAACATTTCGCGCGCGGAGGTCAGGGGGAAAAAGCTGATCACGTTCTTATCGAATAAGACCGGGAACGTGGCAATGGTCGGGGCCGATCCCATGCTGCCGGCCATGATGAAGATTTGGTCCTGGTCAACCAGCTTTTGCGCCGCGAGCACGGCGCGCTTGGGGTCGTAGCCTGAATCCTCGACCTTGAGCACGAGCTTGCGGCCATTGATGCCGCCCTGTTCGTTGATTTCGTCCACGCGCATCTGCATGCCCAAGCGCGACTGTTTACCGGGGCCGGCCAATGGGCCGGACAGATCCTGAATCGTGCCGATGATGATCTGGTCCTTGGTGACTCCCTGAGACTGGGCCAACGCCGAACCGCTGATGGCTACGGCACACCCTAAGGCGATTAAAACTTGCTTGAACTGCATGGTGTCGTCTCCTTGAAAAAAACCGCACTGCAGTCGCCATCAGTATGCGAAGGGCGGGGTTGAATAACTTTCTGGCCGGGGTATCGCTTCAGTTACTTCACGTAGTCTGAGACCACCTTCCATCTGCCATTTTGAATTTGTGACAGGCGCGAAGCATTGGTACCCAGGCGCTTGGTGGGGCTGAAGCTCAGCTCGGGCGTACCGAAGATGTCGGGCGGGATCGTCATGCTGTCCATGGCCTGGATGAAGCTGTCGGTCGTCAGATTGGGGCCGGCCTTTTGCGCGGCCTTGCTGAAGGCTTTGACCGCCAGGTAGCCATAGATTGAATACGTGCTAGGGTCCTCGTTGAACTTGGCCTTGTATTTGTTGGCCCAGGCGCGGAGGGGCTCCGAATCGTCGTCCAAGTACGGGTTGACCACCGTCGTGGGGGAATACAGCCCGTCCATCTGTTTGCCGCCCAGCTTGTGGATCTGATCGGAATAGCCGCCGCTGGCCATGAGGAAGGTGGGGTTGAAACCAATCTTGCGTGCTTCGGATACGGCGCCGATGGTCTCGCGAACGATGGTGCCCAGTACCACGAAGTCGCAGCCGGCGGCCTTGGTTTTGGCAACTTGGGATGAAAAATCAGTCGCACCGCGCTTGAAGCTGACTTTTTCGGTAAAGGTCATGCCGTTCGCCTTGGCCCCGGCTTCGGCGCCGTGCAACACTTCGAGTCCGTAGTCGTCGTCTTGGTAGATTGCGCATAGTTTTTGGGCGCCTTTTTCCTTGGCTAATTTCGGCACGGTCAGCCGCATCTGATCGTAGTGCGGGAGAAAGGTGGAATATTTGAGCCGGTGCGGCGGGTCGTACATCTCGCGCGAAGCCGATCCGGGGAAGAAACTGATCACGTTCTTCTCGAACAGCACCGGGAACGTGGCAATGTTATGAGCCGAACCGATATGGCTCACCATCGCAAATATCCGGTCTTGGTCAACCAGCTTTTGTGCCGCGAGGACGGCGCGTTTGGGGTCGTAGCCGGAATCCTCGACCTTGAGTACGAGCTTGCGGCCGTTGATGCCGCCTTGCTCGTTGATTTCGTCCATGCCCATCTGGATGCCGTGGTACATCTGCTTGCCGGGGCCGGCCAATGGGCCGGACAGATCCTGGATGGTGCCGATGATGATCTGGTCTTTGGTCACGCCCTGCTGTGATTGAGCCAATGCCGTGCCGCAGGCGGCCACGGCACACCCCAGGGCAATCAGGATTTGCTTGAATTGCATGATGTCGTCTCCATGAAAGAACCAGCCGGCGCTGACGCCGGCTGGGTGGGTTTCACTTCAGATAATCTGATACCACTTTCCACCTGCCATTTTGAATTTGCGACAGGCGCGATTTATCGCTGCCCTGGCGCTTGGTGGCGCTGAAACTCAACTCGGGCGAGCCGAAGATGTCAGGTGGGATCGTTATGCCATCCATGGCCTGGATGAAGCTGTCGGTTGTTAGATTGGCGCCGGCTTTCTGCGCGCTCGTGATAAAAACTCCAAGCACCATGTAGCCATAGGCCGAGTACGGAGTGGGTTCTTCGTTGAACTTCGCTTTGTACTTATTGGCCCAGGCGCGGACGGCTGGCGATTCGTCGTCGATGTAGGGACAGACCATCGTCATGGCGGCGTATATCCCGTCCATCGGCTTGCCGCCCAATTTGTGGATCTGATCAGAATAGGCGGCAGAGGAAGCCAGAAAGGTCGGGTTGAAGCCGATCTTGCGCGCCTCATTTACGACACCAATGGTCTCGCGGATGACGGTTCCAAGCGCCACGAGATCGCAGTCTGCGGCTTTGGTTTTGGCAACCTGTGACGAGAAATCGGTTGCGCCACGCTTGAAACTGATTTTCTCTAATAGAGTCATGCCATCCTTTTGGGCACCGGCCTCAGCGCCGCGCAGCACTTCGAGTCCGTATTCGTCGTCTTGGTAAATTGCGCACAGCTTTTTGGCAGCTTTTTCCTTGGCCAGTTTCGGCACGGCTGTTAGCATCTGGTCGTAGTACGTGGACGAGCCGCCAAACTTGAGCCGGTGCAGCGGTTCATACATCTCGCGCGCAGACGACAAAGGGAGGAAACTGATGACGTTCTTGTCGAACAGAACAGGGAACGTAGCCACGTTCTGTGCCGAGCCGATATGGCCCACCATGGCGAAAATGTGGTCCTGGTCAACCAGCTTTTGCGCCGCGAGGACGGCGCGTTTGGGGTCATAGCCTGAATCTTCGACCTTGAGCACGAGCTTGCGGCCATTGATGCCGCCCTGTTCGTTGATTTCGTCCAGGCGCAGTTGCATGCCCAGGCGGGCTTGCTTGCCGGGGCCGGCCACCGGGCCGGATAAATCCTGGATGGTGCCGATGATGATCTGGTCTTTGGTCACGCCCTGCTGTGATTGAGCCAATGCCGTGCCGCAGGCGGCCACGGCACATCCCAGGGCGATCAGGATTTGCTTGAATTGCATGATGCTTCGTAAGCTGAGGATCATTGCAAGTACCCTGACACGACCTTCCACCTGCCATTCTGAATTTGCGACAAGCGCGATTTATCATTGCCCAGGTGCTTGGTGGGGCTGAAGCTGATTTCAGGCGAGCCAAAAATGTCGGGTGGAATCGTCATGCTATCCATTGCCTGGATGAAGCTGTCGGTCGTCAGGTTGGCTCCCGCCTTCTGCGCGCCCTTGATAAAGGCTTCAGCAGCCATATAGCCATAGACCGAATGCACCGATGGGGGCTCGTTGAACTTGGCCTTGTATTTGTTGGCCCAGGCGCGGACAGGCTCCGAATCGTCGTCCATGTATGGGTTGGCCGCCGTCATGATGGTATACAGCCCGTCCATCGGCTTGCCGCCCAGTTTGTGGATCTCATCGGTATAGCCGCCACCAGACATGAGGAAGGTGGGGCTGAAGTCGATCTTGTGCGCCTCGGTTATGACTGCAATGGTCTCGCGAAGGAGAGTGCCCAGCACCACGAAGTCGCAACCTGCGGCCTTGGTTTTGGCGACTTGTGATGAAAAGTCAGTCGCGCCACGCTTGTAGCTGACTTTTTCGGCAAGCGCCATGCCACCCGCCTTGAAGCCTGTTTCGGCGCCGCGCAGTACTTCGAGTCCGTATTCGTCATCTTGGTAGATTGCGCAGAGCTTTTGGGCGCCCTTTTCCTTGACCAGTCTTGGCGCCGCGACCCGCATTTGGTCATAGTACGTAGCCGAGGAGGCGTATTTGAGCCGGTGCAACGGTTCATACATTTCGCGCGAAGCCGACGCGGGGAAGAGGTTGATCACGTTTTTCTCGAACAGCACCGGGAAGGTCGCGATGTTCTGGGCTGAACCGATATGGCCCACCATGGCGAAGATGTGGTCCTGGTCAACCAGCTTTTGCGCCGCGAGCACGGCGCGTTTGGGGTCATAGCCTGAGTCTTCGACCTTGAGCACCAGCTTGCGGCCGTGGATGCCGCCTCGTTCGTTGATGTCATCCACGCTCATCTGCATTCCCTGGCGCATTTGCTTGCCGAATCTAGCCACCGGGCCGGACAAGTCCTGAATGGTGCCGATGATGATCTGGTCTTTGGTCACGCCCTGTTGTGATTGAGCCAGCGCCGGGACGCAGGCGGCCACGGCGCATCCCAGGGCGATCACAATTTGCCTGAGTTTTCGCATGATGTTGTCTCCTTGAATAAATCGCATCGCGGCCGCCATCATTGCGAAAGGGCGGCCTTAAATAGCTTTCTGACCGGGTGTCATTTCAGTCATTTCACGTAGTCCGACACCACTTTCCATTTGCCGTTTTGAATCTGCGACAAACGTGGACTTTTGTTGCCCAGGCGGTCTGTGGCGCTGAAGCGCATCTCAGGCGAGCCGAAGATGTTGGGTGGAATCGTGATGCTGTCCATGGCCTGAATGAAGCTATCGGTCGTCAAGTTGGCGCCGGCCTTTTTTGCGCCCATGATGAAAGCTTCGATCGCCATGTAGCCGCCAACCGAGTATGTGGAAGGCTCCTCGTTGAACTTGGCCTTGTACTTGTTGGCCCAGGCTCGGACAGGCTCCGAATCATCGTCCAGATAGGGGTTGACCGCCGTCATGGTGGCGTACAGCCCGTCCATTGATTTGCCGCCGAGCATATGGATCTGATTGGTATAAGCGGCGCTGGAACCGAGGAAAATGGGGTTGAAGCCGATCTTGTGCGCTTCGGATGCGATGCCGATGGTTTCGCGGATGACGCTCCCAAGCACCACGAGGTCGCAGCCTGCGGCCTTGGTTTTTGCAACCTGGGACGAGAAATCGGTTGCGCCGCGCTTGAAGCTGATTTTTTCTGTCAGTTTCATGCCGCTCGTTTGGGCGCCGGCTTCAGTGCCGCGCAGCACTTCAATGCCGAAATCGTCGTCCTGGTAGATCACGCACAGCTTTTGAGAGCCCTTTTCCTTAACCAGCTTCGGTACGATCATCCGCATCTGTTCGTAGTACGTGGCGTAGGCGGCATATTTAAGCCGGTTCGGCGGGTCGTACATTTCGCGCACAGACGACATGGGGAAAAAATTGAGCACGTTCTTTTCGAACAATACCGGGAACGTCGCGATGTTGTGAGCCGATCCGATATGGCCCACCATGGCGAAGATGTGGTCCTGGTCAACCAGCTTTTGCGCCGCGAGCACGGCGCGTTTGGGATCGTAGCCGGAATCCTCGACCTTGAGTACGAGCTTGCGGCCATTGATGCCGCCCTGTTCATTGATTTCGTCCACACCCATCTGTATTCCCTGGCGCGTCTGTTTGCCGGGGCCGGCAACTGGGCCGGACAAGTCCTGGATGGTGCCGATGATGATCTGGTCTTTGGTTATTCCCTGGGATTGGGCCAACGCCGAACCGCTGATAGCCGCGGCACATCCTAAGGCGATGAAGATTTGCTTGAATTGCACGATGTCGTTTCCTTGAAAAACTGAACTGCGACTGCCATCGGTGGCGAAAAAGGCGGCTCCGAATAACTTTCTGGTCGGGCGTAATTTCCGTCACTTCATGTAGTCTGATACCACCTTCCATCTGCCATTTTGAATTTGCGACAGGCGCGAAGTGTCGCTACCCAGGCGGTTGGTGGCGGTGAAGTGCATCGCAGGCGAGCCGAAGATGTCGGGCGGGATCGTGATGCCGTCCATGGCCTGGATGAAGCTGTCGGTCGTCAGATTGGCGCCTGCCTTCTGCGCGCCTTTGGCGAAAGCTTCAATCGCCATGTAGCCATAGACCGAGTAGGTGGTCGGTTCGTCGTTGAACTTGGCCTTGTACTTGTTGGCCCAGGCGTGAATGGGCGGCGAGTCGTCATCCAGGTAGGGGTTGACCGTCGTCATGGCGGCGTATAGCCCTTCCATGGATTTACCGCCCAGTCTGTGAATCTGATCGGAATAAGCGGCTGCGGAGCCGAGAAAAGTAGGGTTGAAGCCGGTCTTGTGCGCCTCGGCTATGACGCCGACAGTTTCGCGAATGATGGTGCCCAGGACGACGAAGTCGCAGCCCGAGGCCTTGGTTTTTGCGACCTGGGACGAGAAATCGGTGGCGCCGCGTCTGAAGTTTATTTTTCTGACAAAGGTCAGGCCTTCTTCTTTGGCGCCGGCTTCGGCGCCGCGCAGCACTTCGAGCCCGTATTCATCGTCCTGGTAAATCGCGCAGAGTTTTTTGGCGCCTTTTTCTTTGGCCAATTTCGGCACGGCCGTTCGCAGTTGGTCGTAGTACGTGGCAAGGGCGGAATACTTGAGCCGGTTCGGCGGTTCGTACATCTCACGCGCGGACGACAAGGGGAAAAAGCTGATGACGTTCTTGTCGAATAGCACCGGGAATGTAGCCATGTTCTGGGCCGATCCGATATGTCCCACCATGGCGAAGATTCGGTCTTGGTCTACCAGCTTTTGCGCCGCGAGCATGGCGCGCTTGAGGTCGTAGCCGGAGTCCTCGACCTTGAGTACGAGTTTTCGGCCATTGATGCCGCCTTGTTCGTTGATTTCCTCGATGCGCAGTTGCATGCCCTGGCGTGTTTGTTTGCCGGGGCCGGCCAATGGGCCGGACAGGTCCTGGATGGTGCCAATGACGATCTGGTCCTTGGTCACTCCCTGGGATTGGGCCAGCGCCGAACCGCTGACGGCCACGGCGCACCATAGGGCAATCACAACTTGCTTGAGCTGCATGAACTTCCTTGAAAAAGTCGTGCCGCAGCCGCCCTTGTTATGAAGGGCAAGCCGCATTACGAGCGGTACATGGCCTCAATCTGCGGCGCATATTTGGTTGCCACCAATTTGCGCTTGAGCTTCATGGTGGGTGTCAATTCTTCGTCCTCGGCCGTCAGTTGTGTGTCGAGCAGAAAGAATTTTTTGATTTGTTCGACGCGCGCGAATTTTTTGTTGACTTCATCAATGATTCCCTGGATGAGATCCAGTACTTCGGGCGCTCGCGTCAGGCTGGCGTAGTTGGAAAAGGGCACGTCGTTGTCTTGCGCATATTTTTCGACGTTTTCCTGGTCAATCATGATGATCAAGGTCAGGTACGGCCGTTTGTCGCCGATCACCACCGCGTCGGTGATGTAGGGGCTGAATTTGAGTTCGTTTTCCAACTCACTGGGCGTCACGTTCTTGCCGCCGGCGGTGATGATGATGTCCTTCATGCGGTCGGTGATGCGCAGATAGCCGTCATCGTCGATAGCGCCGACGTCGCCGGTGTGCAGCCAGCCGTCTGCGGTGAAGGTTTCGGCGGTCTTGTCCGGCAGGTTGAGGTAACCGGCAAACACGTTGGGGCCTTTGACCTGGATTTCGCCGGTGGCGGGGTCGACCCGGACTTGGTTGTACGGAGCCGCCGGCCCGATCGACCCCATCTTGAGGCGATCCAGCGGCGCTCCGGTGGAGGCGCCGCAGGTCTCGGTCATGCCCCACACTTCCAGCATCGGCACGCCCAGCGCCAGATACCAGCGGATCAGATCGGGCGCAATCGGCGCCGCGCCGGTAACCAGGCAGCGCGAGTTGTGAATGCCGATCGACTTGCGCACGTTGTTCAGCGCCAGCCAGCGGGCGACTTGAAACCGCGCCTTTAACACGGCCGGAACCGGTTTGCGGGCCAGCACGAGGTCGCTGACACGTCGGCCCGTGTCGAGGGCCCAGTCATAGACGGCCCGCTGCAGCCAGGTGGCTTCCTTGAGCGAGATGACCACGTTGGAATAGAACTTTTCCCACACGCGCGGCACGGCGGTGAATACGGTGGGGGCGATTTCGCGGACGTTCTCCGGTACGGTGTCGGGGTTTTCGACGAAGTTCAGCTTGGTGCCGGAGTAGATCGCAAAAAACTCGCCGCCCACACGCTCGGCAATGTGGCACAGCGGCAAAAAGCACATGCATTCGTCGCGCTCGGTGCGCGGAATCAAGGTGTTGTAGCCGCGCACGGTGTAGGTCAGTCCGCCGTGGGTGTGCATGGCGCCCTTGGGTTTGCCAGTGGTGCCGGAGGTATAGACCAAGACGGCCAGATCCTCGGGCCGGCAGGCGGCGATGCGCTCGCGCAATTCATTCGGATGTGTGGCGTGGTAGGTGCGGCCCAGTTCGCGCAGCGCGTCCAGACTGATGACGTCCGGATCGTCCAGATCGTGCAGCCCTTCCATGTCGAACACGACGATCTTCTTGAGCAGCGGCAGTTGCGCGCGCACTTCGAGCGCCTTGTCGAGTTGCTCGTCGTCTTCCACGAACAGGATCCGGGTGCGCGAATCCTCGCACAGATAGTGCACCTGAGGCGGCGCGTCGGTCGGGTAGATGCCGTTGGACACGCCACGGCAGGACAGCACCGCCAGATCCGACAGCACCCACTCGATCACCGTGTTGGACAGGATCGATACGGTGTCGCCCTCCTCGAAGCCCAGGCTCAGCAGCCCGTCGGCGATTTCCTGCACTGCGACGCTGACCTGGTTCCAGCTCCAGCTGTTCCAGATACCGAGGTCTTTTTCGCGCAGCCACACCGTGTCGCCACGTTTGGCCACCGCGTTCCAGAACATCGCGGGAATGGTGTCGCCGTCGAGCACGCTGGCTGTCTGCGGCTGGATGCGCGAGAGATCCCAAAGATTCGACATGCCTATCTCCAGGTTTTCCTTTTTTTCCAGCGCCGCTCACCGCGTACGCCGACATCCTTCATGCCGAGATAGAACTCCTTGATGTCCTCCTTCTCGCGTAGACGGGCGCAGGTGTCTTCCATGACGATGCGGCCGTTTTCCAGCACATAGCCATAGTCGGCGGTATTGAGCGCCATGTTGGCGTTTTGCTCGACCAGCAAAATGGTGGTGCCGCGCTCCCGATTGATGCGCACCACGATTTCAAAGATTTCCTTGGTCAAGCGCGGCGACAGGCCAAGACTGGGTTCGTCCAGCAGGATCAGGTCGGGCGCGGCCATCAGTGCCCGGCTGATGGACAGCATCTGCTGCTGGCCGCCGGACAGCAGGCCAGCGTCTTGCGTGGCGCGCTCTTTCAGAATCGGGAAGTAGGCATACACCTGCTCCATGTCGCGCGTCACGCCGTCGCGGTCTTTGCGGGTATAGGCGCCCATGAGCAGGTTGTCGCGCACCGACAGCAGTGGGAATACCTCGCGCCCTTCGGGGACATGCGACAGCCCCTGGCGCACGATGTAGGCCGGGTCGCGGGCGGTGATGTTGCTGCCCTTGAACTCGACCACGCCCTTGAGCGGATCAATGATGCCGGAAATGGTTTTCAGGATCGTGCTCTTGCCGGCGCCATTGCTGCCGAGCACGGTGACGATTTGGCCCCGTGGCACTTGCAGGCTGATGCCGCGGATGGCTTTGACGGGACCGTAGGCGCTTTCAACGTTCAGCAGCTTGAGCACGACGTTGGCGCTTTGACTGGCGGGGGGCGGCGGCGCGGCGGTCATGCCGTTCTCCTCAGTGAGGCTACGTCGTCGATCGAACCGAGATAGGCCTCGGCCACGGCAGGATCGGCCTGCACTTCGCGCGGCGTGCCCGTGGCCAGCACCTGACCCTGGTTCATCGCCACCACGCGGTCGGACACGCGCGACACCAGCGTCATGTCGTGCTCCACCATCAGCACGGTAACGCCCAACTCGCGCACGATGTCCTGAATCCAGAACGACATGTCGTCGGTCTCCTCGACATTGAGGCCGGACGAAGGTTCATCCAATAACAAAAGCCGCGGCTCGGCGCACAGGGCGCGCGCCAGTTCCACCACCTTGCGCACGCCGTAGGGCAGGCCGGCCACCAGCGTCTCGCGGTAATGTTGCAAGTCGAGCAGGTCAATCACGTGCTCGACGCGCTCGCGTGCCTGCAAC
>Ga0209628_10000718_pt1 | contig 20589 bp, 12 predicted proteins | sample TergutCu122P4_FD_187285 | JGI IMG/M metagenome (GOLD analysis project Ga0209628, IMG submission 187285) | Cubitermes ugandensis P4 segment gut microbial communities from Kakamega Forest, Kenya - Cu122 P4 (SPAdes) (version 2) | ecosystem: Host-associated > Arthropoda: Insects > Digestive system...
TGGAGGAAGTCTTGTACCCGCGAACCATCTCAGCGTAAGGATTCAGGTACTGACCATCGCCCGCATTGCCGAACATGGTGTGTTTAATGTACTTATGGTCTTCGTCAACCGGATATTTAGCGGGAAATAATACCGGGTTGCTTCGCATGATCAAGCGATACATTTCCGTTCCGCTGCCAAGCGGCCCACTTAAATCTTCAAATGTGCCGGCAAGACTCACTTTCATCTCAGTGGTTTTGGTCAGGTCTAAATTGACGTTTGAACGCAAGGTGTAAATCTTCAGGTCAATGTTGTTGTTGAAATTGTTGTTTTTATCCACTTTCAAAATACCATTATCCTGCGAAAATGATGCAGATACATAATAACGGGCTACATTACCGCCACCCTTCACGTTCAGGTTGACACGCTGGTTGGCCGCCATATTTTTCATCAGCTCCTTACGCCAATCCGTTGCCGGATAAATTAAAGGACTGTAAATGCCTGCGGCTGTCCGTTCGATTTTTTCGTCCGTATACAAAGGCGCCACATCGCGTGTAATAAACGCTTCGTTGTGCAGGCGCATAAAGGTGATAGGATCAGCTAATTTCAATTGCATAGCCGGTTGCGAAAAGTTGTTTTCCAAACGAACCGACAATTGCGCCTTTGTAGGCATGCCTTCTTTCGTTTTGATGAGAATAACGCCATTGGCGCCGCGTGATCCATACAAAGCGGTAGCCGCCGCATCTTTCATAATTGAAAACGATTCGATGTCGTCGGCTTGCAGTCTGGATAGCTCCTGCGTAGTCACTTCTATATTGTCTATCAATATCAGCGGACTGACATTATAGCCGAAAGAAGTGACGCCTCGAATGAAAAAGCTGGCATTATCGGCGCCGGGTTCGCCGGAGGTCTGAAATGAAATCATTCCTGCCATTTGCCCTGCAAAAGAGGTGGTCAGGTTACTGGACGGCACTTTCAGGTTTCCTGGCGAGATGGTAGTAATTGATGCCACTACGCTTTCCTTTTTTTGCGTGCCAAACGCCACAACCGTAACTTCGTCTAAGCTCTGAATGTCTTCCAATAAAATAACGTTGATAGTCGTTTTGTCCGCTACAATTTCCTGGGGAATATAACCAAGATACTTAAATTGCAATGTACTGCCTCGTGGTACATTTCTGATGGTATAGTCTCCATCTGTATTGGTAATAACACCACCCGTCGTTATTCCTTTGATTACTACGGATGCGCCCGGAAGCGGCTCGCCATACGAGTCAATCACCCTTCCCGTGATGTTTAGATTCTCTTGGGCTTGAACTCCAAGATGAAAAATAAAGGCAAATAATAAAATTAATAAAAACTTGATATGCTTCATAAAATACTTTGATTAATAAAATAATTAACAATAAAATAATTTTATACTGGCGCGTTCCATGCGCAAAGTTACTTTTCTTTATTCATAGGCGTTCTCCTTTCTTTGGGATTTGTTACTTCAAAATTCCCCCTTTGAAGGGGGTCAGGGGGATGTATTTACAGGACATTTTTTAGTTGATACAAAATTAGTTGTTAAGTGACATTAAGCCAAATTTATAATAGTTTAACGCTGCAAAGATAAATCTTTTTTTTCGCTCACCAAAAAGTTGCATTTACTAATTGAACTTGCCTTGCCCTTACGAAAAGATATATTCTACTTCGGGTGTGAGTTCTATTCCGAATTTTTTGTGCACTGACAACCGGATATTTTCGGCGAAGGCGACTATTTCATGACCGGTGGCGTCGCCAAAATTAACAACGACTAACGACTGCTTTTCGTAGACGCCGACATTGCCTTCTCGTTTCCCTCTGAAACCACATTGTTCTATCAACCAGGCGGCAGAGATTTTATACTTTCCTTCCGATGCTGGAAAGGAAGGGATATCTGGATAGGCTTTTTTCAGGTTGTCGAAAGGGAGCTGAGGTATCACAGGATTTTTGAAAAAACTGCCGACATTGCCCAATTCTTTCGGGTCCGGCAACTTACTGCTACGTATTTGGATGATGGCGTCGCGGACTTTCTGTAACGTGATTTCGTTCCCACTGAATGCGGAAGTTAGATTGCCGTAGGCTAACTTGAATTGGGGCGTTTTTTGTAAGCGGAGACAAATCCAAGTGATGATATACGGTTTAAATGCCGCTTCTTTAAAAATGCTGTTACGGTAACCATAGCGGCAGTCTTCATTTGTGAAGATTACTTTTTCGCCGGTTAAGAGATGGATGGCTTCTACTGTCTTTATTACATCTTTTATTTCTACGCCGTAAGCGCCAATGTTTTGAACGGCGGCAGCGCCTGCTGTGCCGGGTATAAACGAGAGGTTCTCAATCCCAGCCCATCCATTCGTTACTGCAAAAGCGACTGCATCATCCCAATGTTCGGCTGCTCCGATGCGTAAGCAAACGGAATCGTTTTCACTTTCGTATAGTTCAATTCCTTTGATACGCGAATGGAGGATAACGCCATCAAAATCGTTTACAAAAAGGAGGTTGCTGCCTTCGCCAATCGACAGGAAACGTTTGTTATGAAAAGAATTATCCCGAATCAAACGGGATAATTCTTCTTCGTTATCGTACGTTATGAACCAACGGGCTATTGCCGGCAGGCGAAACGTGTTGAATGGCGCTAATGAATAGTTGTTTTCTATTTGCATGGCGAAAATATACAGATAGTAGCGGGGCTTACAGACACACGTATTAGAAACGTAAAGTTCTTTTACGAAGTGAAAAAAAACTGCACGAACAATGATAGAAACGGCAGGGATGTCGTTGATACTTATCAGTTGCGCATTAATATCCAGGCGTCTTGAAAGTTGGGCGCATATTTTTTCTTGAAGGCGTCGCGTGCTCGGATAGCTTCCGCTCTGTCGTCAAAGCTGGAGACGATGACGCGTAACTGCCCTAAATCGTTTTCAGCAATAAACGGTTTGTATCCTTCTTTTTCCATGCGTTCTTTCAGTGCATACGCATTGGTACGGACGTTAAAGGCACCAATCACTACAGAAAACCTTTTTAGTCCGGATGCGTTTTCGCCTTGCAAGACACTTACTTTCTCCGTTACGACAGATTCGTAAGAAACCTTTTCATTTGTTAATACTTCCGAGTTATCCTCTTCTTCCCAAGTCCTGTCATTGGCTCTTGCCTGTTCGTAAGCCGTTTTATAAGCGCTACTTTTTGATTTACAGGAACCCAATGCTAACATACAGCAGATTGCTGCTCCGAATAACAAAATTTTTTTCATTTTTTACCTCTTTTTTGAATAAATTAATGTGCAAAGATACGTGTTTTTATTAATATATAGCAAATTTTGCTGAAATTATTTTAATTCTTTGATGCGGATGTTACGGAACTTCACCGGCGAATCGTGTCCTAAAAAACCGATATGCCCTGATTTATTAAACAATCCAGGGTGTTCTCTCTTATCAATGGTACCATTCTTAGCGGCCTCTTTCAGGTCGCCATCTAAGATAACGGTACCGTTGAGGGTCACTTTGATATGGTTACCATCGGCCAATATCTCCTGATAGTTCCATTCGCCGACGGGTTTTAAGAATCCGCGTTTTGCTGGTATAACCCCATACACTGAGCCATGATATTGATAATCCTGCAAGTTGCGGTACACCTGATGTTCGCTGTCGAGAATCTGAATCTCCATTCCTATATACGCAGCATCACCTGACAATGGTGTGCGTATACCGACGCCGTTATTGGCGGCAGGCGTCAATTGAAACTCGAACCGAAAGATAAAGTTGTCAAATTCTTTTTTCGTATAGAGGTTGCCGCCCGAGCCTGCCGACAGAGAAATACATCCGTCTTCCAACTTGTAATCAATTAAGTTGCCTGTCCATTCATACATGTTTGTTCCATCAAAAAGTATCTGATACCCTTCTTTTTTCTCTTCTGCCGATAGTTGGAAGGGTTCGGGACGTTCTATTTCTTTGACATAAATATTTCGGTAATAGACTTTACTGCCATGCGCCTGTAGTTCAATCTGTTCGATGGGTGGTATCGGTTGCTTTCTGTCCCAGAAATTTTCCAATATCACATTATTGACCACTAAAACGCCGTTTAACCAAACTGTGACACGGTCGCCTGTCATCTTGATATAAAACGTATTCCATTCACCTAACTTATTATCGGCCACTTTTAACGGATTGCGTGGATGCGTTTGGTTGTTATACAAGCCGCCTGAGCCTACCTGCGCGCCCACTTTTACGCGCGAGGTATCCCATATTTGCACCTGAGGTGTCCCTCGGAGGTAAATACCGGCATCCGGTTCGGGGCCTGCTGGGTCTAATTTCCAGTCGACATACATCTCTATATCGCCGTACAGTTTTTCCGTACAGATGTTATCCCCTTTCCCGTTAAAGACGAGTTGGCCGTTCACCACCGCCCAACCCGAGCGCATCACTGCGTCGGCTTTTGCTTGAGCGGCCTTCAAATCAGCAGGTTTCATCGCTGCGCGTTTTATTGGATTTTCCACGAGGCCTTTCCATCCGGTCAGGTCTTTTCCGTTAAAGATAGACACAAAACCGGCTTCGTTAGGCATTTCTTCTAAGTGTTTACGGATAGCTTGCCGTTGATAATCAGCATCTATACCACTTAAAGCTGCGGCGGTTTTAGTAAGCAATTCCCTCACTAATGACCCTGTAAAATTTTTATTGGCAAGCGCTATTTCCATCACTGCCTGCGCGGCATTTTCTTTGAGCACCGTTTCATCTAAAAACTCGCCCGCATAAATCATGGCAAGGAACGTCCCTGTTCTTCTTATCGCCCGCAGTATATTAATTTTCTGCCGGTCGGTAGTCGCTACTTCCATTGCTTTTCGCAGGAAGATTAGGCGGTTATCGCCGGTCATCGTTTCGTTGGAAGCCATGGTGATATAAGCACTGACAGCCCTTTCGACATACTGTGACGAAGCGTTTTTACAAACTTCGTACAAGGCTTCTTCCGCCTCAAAGCCTCTCCATGAGAGCAAGGCTTCAAAGGCAGCCTCTTTGGCAGCGCCACTACCTGTTGTGAATCCCTGTAAGATTGTCTTTAATGCTGGCGGGACGTTTGTCGATGCCAAAACGGGATAATAGAGGTACTTCTTTGCATCGCCGGCCTGCAACATGCGGCTCGTTATCATTTCCAACTGTTTGTCGGGCGCTATCGAAGCCAATGTAGCGATGACAGCTTGTTGCAATGGAGCGACGAATGAGGGGTCGGACGTCTCAAGCCTCCCGCATAAAACAACAAAATCTTTTTCGGAGACCACGTCTTTCAACGTTTTATAAGCTACATTCTTCACGCTGAGCACATCATTTTGGGTCTGTTCGAGCACTAAGTTAAAATAGGTGTTAGCCTTACGTCCGGATAACAACTCTAAGATAGCTATCTTTCCACCTTCCGAAGCCTGTCCGAATACCCTGGCCAAAGCCGGTGATATATCGTCAGGGAAAGAAGCAAAAACAGACTTTGCACTCGAAAGTATCTTGGTATTAGTGCTTTTAAGCATCTCTGCCAAAGCAGGAAGCGCCTCCGGGTTGCCGATAGCGCCCAAAGCGATAGTGGCAGCCTGCTTCACCTCGACATCCGAATCGCGCAACATTTGAACGAGGGTTTGCATGCCGGATTTGTCGATGCCTGTTTCGATGGTTTTCAGGATTTGTCTTTTCTCCGGGCAAGATGCTTCAATACCTATCCAATAGAGCCGGTCAATCTTTTCGGGTGTTTTGGCTTTCGGTAATGTTTTAAATATTTCGGTATACATTGCCTTGTCGGCATACGCGGAAGCAAAATGTAATGCTGCGTTCCGGTAAGCCTTATTCTCGTCTTTTAATGCCGTTATTAATGTTTTCCGGACATTTTTCTGATCATAAAAAAGAATTTCAAGGGCGGGAATACGCAGATGTGTAGCACCTGCTTTCGTCGCATTTTGCAGCAGTGTTTGTGCAGCAGATAGAGCTATTTTTTTATCACCCTGTTCGTATACCCTTTTAATTAACGCGATATAGGCGTCTCCGGCGTCTGTTAATTCTGCCTTATATCCTTTTGATGCTACTAAGGCGGCAAAATCGGGCAATGAGTTTTTAGTACCTGTGCGGCTCAATGCTTTCAAAACGATTTTCTGGGTTGTTGCATCATTCGCGTTTAGCAATGTTTTAAGCAGCTCTTCCGTTCCGGCGGTTGGAGGCTGTATTTCTCCTAACGCTTGAATGAGCGTGCGTTGCGCTTCCGTTGAACGGGCATCGCGTCGCATCAATGCTGTAAGTAAGGCTTTCGATGCCTGTTCGCCTCCGATAGCAACCAAAACGCCGGCTGCCGGATTACAAAATTTATCGTCCGTCAGAAAGGCCGACAGTTTATTGATACTTACATTTGAGCCTACTATAACTAATTGGCGAATAAGAAAGGCCTTTGTCTCAGGTTCATTGGTGGCGTCCAAGGCGGCAAGAAACGCTAATTCCGTTTTATTACGCATCGCTTCATCGTTAGAAGCAAAGTGAGCCATCCCGCTTAATGCGTAATCCACAGCCGAGTTATCGCCCTTTCCGGGTGCATGTAACATACTGACAAGCAGTTTTATACCTTCTTCGCCGGTATCAACCAATTGTCGCATGGATTGCTCATAGCCTCTTTGCTGCGCTGCCGGCAGTTGCGCCAGCACATCGGCTACTACCGTTGCTACCGTCCTACCGGTAGGCGTTTGTGCGTTTAGAATCGTCGCACAAAGTATTACAGTTAATAAAAAAATCTTTTTCATCTGTTTAATTATCTTAATTGCTTCCATTTCGTGAACTTTCCTCAAAAAAAATCATTTAATGTTGTCGTTTTACGAAGTGAAAAAAAGCGAACTTCGTTTCGTAATTCGTAATTGAATTAAATGTTCCACGGCGCCCGCATCGGTTGGTCAATCAGTCTATTGGCTGCCTCGTCATTGATGAATTGCAGTTTCACCGGGTCAAATTGAAGCGTGCGGTTCAGCCGGAGAGCCACAGCGCCCATATTGACGATAGTAGCCGAGCGGAAGGCATTTCTTTCGTTCAATGCAAAAGGCTGGCGTGTCCGTACACATTCCATAAAATCAGTCCGTTGTTCCGCAGGTTCGGGGAAATCGGCTAATTTCTTTTGCCAATCAGGAATGTCACAAACAAAATTTTTATACACTTTTCCTTTGGGCCCTTCGATATAGGGCGTACCCGGATTTCCGAAATCGCCTCCCCACAAGATAATCTGGCAACCATCTTCGTAGGTATAGGTAATGGAACGCCAGGTACCCACTGCGTCCGGATGCTGTTGAGGCGCGTTGACTTCCACTTTGACGGGACTTGTTTCGTCTTTATCTAATAGATATTGTACGGGATCAATATAATGCTGTCCCATATCCCCTAAACCGCCGCCGTCATAATCCCAATAACCCCTAAACGTTTGATGAACACGATGGGCATTATATAACTTATAGGGCGCCGGCCCTAACCAAAGGTCATAATCTAAATCTGCGGGAATGGTCTGTGGTTCCAAGTATTCTTTGCCTACCCAGTAAAACTTCCAATCAAAACCGGTAAACCCACTGATAGTCACTTTCAACGGCCATCCGAGCAGTCCGCTCTGAACCAATTTCTTCAAAGGTCTCACGGGCGTTCCTAAACCGTAAAAGTCACCGGTAAAGCGGAACCAGGTGTTGAGGCGAAAGATATTGCCATATCGTTTTATAGCTTCTACCACCCTTTTACCTTCGCCGATGGTACGTGTCATCGGTTTCTCACACCAGATATCCTTCCCCGTTTTGGCTGCTTCGACCGACATGATACCGTGCCAGTGGGGCGGCGTCGCGATGTGGACAATGTCCACATTCGGGTCTAATATCAAATCTCTAAAATCGCGATATTCCGCGATTTTTTCAGGGACAAGCGCCTGTCCCATGGCTAAATGTCGCTTGTCGACATCACAAATTGCAACCAACCGTGTGCCGCCATAATTCAGATGTCCGCGTCCCATCCCGCCAACACCAATGATGCCTTTGGTCATCTGGTCACTGGGCGCAACATAGCCTCTACCAAGTACTTGACGCGGTACAACGGTAAACAAAGCAAGCCCGCCCATCGCCTTAATGAAATCTCTTCTGCTTGTTATCATAAAAAAATTAATTTGTTAAAGGTAATAATCAGCCACAAAAGTACGACTTTTTTTGATTCAACAAACAAATCCGCAAATTTTTCAAAAAAAAAGGCCCTAACAACGTAGCGCCTCTTCTTTTCGCAATATATAATCACTTCAATTTTTACACCCGTGGAAATCTTTTTTTATCAAAAGAATGCTTCAAATCGGCGGCAAAAGTATACCTGATTTCATGGCTACAAACTATATCTATCTCTACATATATAAGAAAAAACGTTTAACCTGTCTATACAAAAGGAATTTTCACATCTCTACATTCCTCTACAATGGTTATGTACGGTCTTAAAATAAAGATATTTGACAATTTGGTTGTTTTGATAATTATCATTAATTTTGCGCCCCTAAATCTTCAAATTCATTGATGCGGAAAAAGACTTTTTTTATCATAATTTTTGCCATAACGCTTTGCTTCTCACCGATTATACACGCACAGGAAGAAAGCGAAACCGTATATTTGAACAATGCAGGGATGACGATTGATTCCCTGTACACTATTGTTTTCAATCCACAAACACCTTATAAAGTCAAAATCCAAACGTTCTATCAATGTATTTTTAAAAGAGAATCTCAGCCGGAAAAGCAACTATCCATCTACAACGCCCTTCTGACCGAAAGCAAACGCAAAAAAGACGCCAATGCCCTGTTATTTGGATACGTCTTTCTTGCAGACCTGTACAACGAATGGAATGACGACAAAAAGTTTACTTTGTACATCGATTCGGCAGACCTGTACAGCGAGATGGCTACTCATTCTATCGCATTAGCTTCTTATTATTATACCAAAGGAACACAGGCTATTAATGTACCTTACGGGAAAAAAGAAGGGTATAAGCAATTTGAAATAGCCATTAACCATTATAGCCAAGTCATTCAAGAAATCCCCTATTTCGATTACATCTTATATAATATTACGATTTATATAGCCAATCAACCGGATACAACCTACACCAAAAGATTGATTCATATCGTTGAAAAAATCTTAAAAAAAGAATACTCTCCTTTCATTGACTTTTCGTTAGCTACGATGAAATCTGACCATTTTAGCGCTGTCTTCCATACTACTAAGCAGGAAAGTATGTTAGACTCGGCTATATACTATGAAAAAAAACGCATCGGACTTTTTTATTCCAACCCGCATGTCCTTCCGGAAAAATTAGATTATGACATCCTGCAGTCTTACCTGCTGATAGCGGAATATAGTTCGATGAAAAGCGAACCGGATTGGGATTTTTTCAACGACTGCATCGAAAAAGCAAAGGCGATTGACATCGAAGACGACGCCTACATACGAAGCCGTTTCAACTATATAGAAGCGCTCTCACAGTTTGAACGCAAAAACTATCATGAAGCCGAAAAACTTATCATCGAAGCCGAAAAATACCTCACCCAACAAATTGAGGAAGGTGGCGCTATGTATCCTCCGGAGGCATTTTATGAGGACGAGCGCACCTACACTAACCTTCATTACAGGATATTATATGCAGTCGGACGCTATAAAGAAGCCTTCGTTCAGAACAAAAAAATGATAGACCTGAAACAAACCATGCGCGAAATTGAAGCGCGCGAACTTGAATATCTCTATAACACCGAAAAAGAAGAACGGAAAATCGAACAACTGCTTATCAGTAACGCCAACCGCCTGCAATCAACAACGATGCTGATAATTACCATCTTCCTGCTTATCGGTGTCATCGCTCTGCTGATACTATGGTTTATTGCTATGAAGAAAAATACAAAACGACGCACCGCACTGCTAAATGCCGAAAAAGAAGAAGCCGAACTGAACCTCAAAATTAAAGAAGAACAAGCCGTCAAAGCCCAGTTGGAGAAATATGAAATCCTGTCGGATTTTTATATCAAAAAAATGGAACTCGAAGGCAAAAACAAAGCCATTGAACAACTGTTAAAAGACAAGATGTCATTAGATCAACAAATAGAAGCCTATACGCATAAAATTAATGAGCTTGAACTTAAAAACGAAAAACAGCAGGAGCAATTGAAAGACGAGAGCCTTGCCAATCTGACATTTATTGAGGATATCGCAAAACTAATCCGGAAAAAACTCCCCAAAAAAGGGGATTACATTGAATTACTGAGCCGCATAGACAGCAAATATGTTACCGCCTTAAAACAGTCTTTCTTCGGAACCCTTTCCATCCCCTACCTAAAATACTGCGTTTGCTTTGCTATTGGCATGGAAATAAGTGAGGTATCTGAATGCTTTTCAATCGAACAGGCGTCTGTCCACATGGTTCGATACCGGTTAAAAAAGAAATTCGGGCTAAACAACAACGACGACTTAGACGTTTTTCTGCGCCGGCTGGCCAAATAAGCACAGGATTTCTATTACTTCTTAATGATGAAGGAGGGGGTCATGCGGAAGCATATTTCGAGGGCATGATTGATGTTTTTTCCGAAGTGTTGCGTCTGGTACTGACGGGTTTCAGCCCAATACATTTTGCCGGACATAAAACGATATACATCAACCTTAACACCCAATGTATAGCCTTTGCCTAACGACCGGAAATAATCGACGCCTACATGACAGAGGGACGGTTTTTCATAAAGCATGCCTGGTTTTTTTATCGACATAGAGCTATAAAAAGCGCTCCCAAATATGGGGACAAAATCATTACACGACCAGTAAGAAGCGCTTATATTAATATCTTTCAACTGCATGGCAGCCCGTATATAATGCCCCGTACCGGATTCCGGCTGATAGGTTCGTCCCTTAGGGAAAGCAAACCCTGCTAACAGATATTCCGTTTTAACAGAACGAAGCACACCCCCTTCCCAGTTCCATTCCAAGCCAGCGCCAACGGCGCCATTCAATAACGTCAAAATACGGGCATCGGTAACCTCAATCTCCCCTCCCCGATGCTGTACTAGCCCTTGTAACGGAATATAAACATGAAAGGGTAAATCGGGGTTTGTTAAGTTGAAACAGGTTGAACCTCCTGATACAAAGGCCTCCTGCTTTGAATCTAACTGATAGATAAAAGTCATCCAGTCTAACCATAAATCCAATTGAAGCCTCTTAGAACGGTATAACAGTTGCAAACCCGTCTCGGGGTCAGACGTCAGATTAAGCTCGGGATTATACAAAGGTTCTATCAACCGATGGTTAGCCCCGCCATACAGATTGCCTAAAACAAGACTCAACCGCTCTGTCAAATCCAAATGAATGCGGAAAAAAGGCAAAACATGAACGGTATGGGCATGTTCATGACCCTTCCAGGTGGCAATCTCTTTGTAGGTAAAAGCCGGATACATCGTAGCGCCCCAAAACCAAAGCGAATGAACACCCGCTTCTATTTGTATGGGAGATAGCGGATGATAAACCGACTTGAGTTGAAACCAAAATCCCGGAAGCGTATAACCTTTTTGTGCTGTCGAATTATACTCGTTATTTCTTAAAAAAGTGAGATTATCTATTTCAAGCGATAAAAGTTCTGTCTGAAGCGTGTCAATCTGCCAATTTATCATATACAGTTTTTCATCCATTTGAGCATGGAGTAACTGCAGACCGGACAACACCGACAACAGTAAAAAAAGGATGACCGAATGTCTATATTTTCTTCTCACATTAAACTTTTTATCCTCGTTTTCGATAAAGTAAACCGTATTAAACGGGTGCAAAGATAGTAAAAAAAAATCGGTCTCCTCTTATTGTCAGAAAATTATAAAACCTCATTTTAAAAATATGTTTTATAACATACTTTTATTTATACGTTGTATAAATATTAACTGTACTTTTACGCCAAATTTAAATCAATAGTACCCGATATGATAAGCGAAAAAACTATTTCCGGGCTTCAGCCATCCCATTTTCGGCAGGAAGTCGACGGAAAAGAAACGTGGCTTTGCGCTCTCACTAACAAAACTGGTAGTGAGTTGACTATATTGAATTATGGGGCAAAAATCGTGTCGCTCATGGTACCTGACAGGGACGGCCAATTGACAGATGTTGTCACTGGGCATGATTCTATTCAGGACTACTTGGCTTCGGAAGAGCCCTATTTCGGTGCTGTTTGCGGACGCTATGGCAACCGAATTGCCAAAGGCCGGTTTACATTAGACGACGTCATTTACGACCGGTTAGCTATTAACAATGGCCCCAACAACCTGCATGGAGGCCTCAAAGGATTCAACGCCGTCGTCTGGGACATGTATCAGTCTGACAGCCAAACGGTCATGCTAACCTATACTTCCCCGGACGGAGAAGAAGGTTTCCCCGGCAATTTGTATGTAAACATTACCTATTACCTGTCCGACGACAATGCAGTCTTTATTCTTTATAAAGCGATTACAGATAAACCTACCGTTTTAAACCTGACCAATCACTCCTATTTCAATCTTTCCGGAGCAGGCGCTCCTTCCATTGACGACCATTTGTTATTTATCCATGCCGACTATTATCTTCCAACCGATGCTACGGCTATTCCTTACGGCCCGAAAGCAAAAGTGGAAGGCACACCAATGGATTTTAATGACTTTCAGACGGTTGGTTCGCGAATAAACGATGACTTCGAGCAATTGCGGTTCGGCAGAGGCTACGACCATACCTATATCCTTAAGACTGAAAAAATTGGAGAGAAAAGTCTTATAAGTGGCGAGAACGAGTTCCTTAATGACAAGTCGCTTAAAATATGCGCCAACCTGAAGTCGCCCAAAACCGGTATTGTGATGAATACGTTTACGACCGAGCCGGGCGTCCAATTATATACAGGGAACTGGATGACCGGCAATTTAGTCGGCAAACACGGGCAACGCTACCCGATGCGCTCGGCCTTATGCTTAGAGACGCAGCATTTCCCTGACAGCCCTAACAAGCCGGCGTACCCATCAACCATCTTGCGTCCCGGCGACGTTTTCGAGAGTCAAACGGTTTATAAGTTTAATCTATCATAAATTACTAACAAAAAATTTTTTAACGAGTATGGAAACTAAAAAAAATTACACGTTACCTATCATTATGATGATCTTACTATTTGGTATGATCTCATTTGTAACAAACTTGGCGGCGCCTATGGGCGTTGTATTGAAAAACCAGTTCGACGTTTCCAACGCAATGGGAATGTTGGGCAACATGGCTAACTTTATTGCGTATGCCGTAATGGGAATCCCCGGCGGCTTGCTTTTGCAACGGGTAGGCTACAAGAAAACAGCTTTGATAGCTATTGCTATTGGTTTTCTGGGTATCTTTATCCAATTTCTGTCCGGTCATTCCGGTCAATCATCAGCAATGGTGGTTTATCTTCTCGGCGCTTTTGTAGCCGGTTTTTCGATGACACTGCTCAATACGGTTGTCAACCCGATGTTGAACACCTTAGGTGGCGGCGGAAATAAAGGTAACCAACTGATTCAAATCGGTGGTTCCTTCAATTCCATTTTTGCAACTTTCACCCCTGCATTTGTGGGCATTTTGATTGGCGAGACATCCAAAGCGCACATTACCAACGTATTTCCTGTGCTGTATATCGCCATGGGCGTTTTTGCGCTTGTAGGAGTTGTGTTATGGCTCGTTTCTATTCCCGAACCTCATGCAGAACGTTTCTCGGAGCCTCTTGGAGATCTGATGAAAGGCGCTATTAAGTTCCGCCATTTTATATTGGGCGCTATCGGTATCTTCGCTTATGTTGGCGTAGAAGTTGGAACGCCTGGTATTGCAATTTTTTGGCTATCCGACAATGCAGCGTATGGTACAGCAATTGCCGGTTCAGTGGCTGGCACCTATTGGTTCCTGATGTTTATCGGTCGCTTGTTCGGTGCTTCTATAGGAGCGAAAGTATCCAGTAAAACAATGCTATCTGTTACATCTGCAGTCGCTTTACTTTTAATTGCAGCAGCCATTTTCTCACCTGAAACCGTAAAAGTCACCCTGCCATTATTTCAAAGAGACGATGCAGGCGCTATTTCATTTGGATTGGCTCAAGTTCCCATTAATGCCATGTTTATTATCTTAGTTGGTTTGTGTACTTCCATCATGTGGGGTAGCATTTATAATCTGGCTGTCGAAGGCTTAGGAAAATATGTGGCGGTAGCGTCCGGTATTTTCATGACATTGGTTTGTGGCGGTGGTATTCTTCCATGGATTCAAGGAATGGTAGCTGATGCAAGTAGTTTTATGACAAGCTATTGGGTCGTTCTTGCAGGATTCGCTTACCTGCTCTACTATGCATTAATCGGCAGTAAGATTGCCAAAAAGGACGTATAATCTATGGATATAGAACACGTAAGAAGTCGTTTCAAGAAACATTTTGACGGAACAACGGGTTCGGTATACGCTTCGCCCGGACGTATTAACCTGATTGGCGAGCATACGGATTATAATGGCGGGTTCGTCTTCCCCGGCGCTATCGACAAAGGGATGATAGCCGAAATAAAACTGAACGGTACCGACAAGGTACACGCTTATTCGATTGACCTAAAAGACTATGTCGAGTTTGGACTGAACGAAGAAGATGCTCCCCGCGCCAGTTGGGCGAGGTATATCTTTGGCGTTTGCCGCGAGATCATCAAGCGGGGCTATCAGATTTCCGGGTTCGACACGGCTTTTGCCGGTGATGTACCGTTAGGAGCGGGCATGTCATCGTCAGCAGCTTTAGAAAGCACGTATGCTTTTGCGTTGAACGACCTTTTCAACCTTGGCATTGACAAGTTTGAATTAGCCAAAATTGGACAGGCTACTGAGCATAACTACTGCGGCGTGATGTGCGGCATCATGGACCAGTTCGCCTCCCTTTTTGGAAAAAAAGGAAGCCTTATACGATTGGATTGCCGCTCATTAGAATATGAGTATTTTCCCTTCGACCCAGTCGGCTACAAGTTGGTGTTGCTCGACACCTTAGTGAAGCATGAATTAGCGGCATCGGCCTACAACGACCGTCGCCGCGCCTGCGAAGCTGTTGCATCGCTGTTAGGTGTTGAGTTCTTGCGGGATGCCTCCCTCGAACAACTGCAGACGGTCAAAGGCCGGGTGAGCGAAGCCGACTTTATACGCGCCGAATATGTTATCGAAGAGATACAACGCGTACTAGACGTCTGCGAAGCGTTGAAAGCCGGCGATTATGAAACCGTCGGGCAGAAAATGTATGAAACGCATTACGGGATGAGTAAGCTGTACGAAGTCAGTTGTGAGGAGTTAGACTTCCTAAACGACATCGCCAAAACGTGCGGCGTGACCGGTTCGCGCGTCATGGGCGGCGGCTTCGGCGGTTGCACTATCAACTTAGTCAAAGATGAACTCTACGAGACGTTCATCGAAAAAGCAAAAACTTCTTATAAAGAAAAATTCGGAAAATTCCCAAAAGTGTACGACGTCGTCATCAGCAACGGCGCACGCCGATTGGAATAAGTTGTTTCATAGCTTTTTGTTTGTCCGGGCTGTCTTTTGTAAAAAATTGGCAGTCCGGTTTTTTTTGGGGGGTGGCAGGGAAGGGGGTAGCCGCCATGAAGACAGGGGAAATGGCGGAAATCAAATATGTTATATAACATATATTGATAAGATACATTGTATCAAAAAAAATACTATTTTTACACGCTTATTTAAGCAAAAAATATTAATATATCGTTAATAATCAATCATTAAAACAGGATTCTATTGTGGAAATATTAGATTGGATTGTCATTGGGGGGTTTGCCCTTGCGTTGATTGGAGTGATTGTATGGGTCTCGAAGATGAAACAGGCCGATTCGGCCGATTATTTTCTTGGGGGGCGTGACGTGAGTTGGATCACGATTGGTGCGGCTATCTTTGCTGCCAACATTGGCTCGGAGCACTTGATAGGATTAGCCGGAGCCGGTGCTTCGAGCGGGATGGCGATGGCGCATTGGGAGATACAGGGGTGGATGATACTTATCTTAGGTTGGGTCTTTGTGCCTTTTTACTCACGCAGCATGGTTTATACGATGCCCGAATTTTTAGAGCGTCGTTATAATCCCCAATCGCGTACCGTATTGTCGCTTATCTCGTTGATCAGTTATGTCCTTACGAAGGTAGCCGTAACGGTTTTTGCCGGCGGGTTGATTTTTCAGCAGGTGTTCGGTATCAAAGAGTTATGGGGCATCGATTTCTTCTGGATTTCGGCTATTGGCCTTATCGTTATCACAGCCCTTTACACCGTTTTCGGTGGGATGAAGTCGGTTTTGTATACATCCGTTCTTCAGACGCCCTTCCTGTTATTAGGGTCGCTTATCATCTTGGTACTTGGCTTCAAGGAGCTTGGAGGATGGGACGAAATGATGCAGATAGTAAGCGCCAAACCGGTTAATGCCTACGGTGACACGATGACCAACCTGATCCGCAGCAACCAGGATCCCGACTTCCCATGGTTAGGCGCTTTGGTAGGTTCGGCCATCATCGGTTTCTGGTATTGGTGTACTGACCAGTATATTGTACAACGTGTTCTGTCCGGTAAGAACCAAACACAGGGTCGTCGCGGTTCGATTTTTGGCGCTTACCTGAAGCTGACGCCCGTCTTTTTATTTCTTATACCCGGCATGATTGCGTATGCCCTGCACCAAAAAACAGGAAGTTTTCTTCCATTGATGGAGAATGGATTACCCAATGCCGATGCCGCCTTCCCTGTCTTAGTGGCCAAACTGCTCCCAGCCGGCGTTAAAGGGTTGGTCGTTTGCGGTATCTTAGCCGCGTTGATGAGCTCACTGGCTGCTCTTTTCAATTCGTCGTCCATGCTGTTTACGATAGACTTTTATAAACGCTTCAAACCCAACACATCCGAAAAGAAATTAGTCGTTATCGGCCAGATAGCTACCGTCGTAGTTGTTGTATTAGGCGTATTGTGGATACCTGTCATGCGTAGTGTCGGCGATGTCTTATATGTTTATTTACAGGACGTTCAATCCGTCCTTGCACCGGGTATCGCTGCCGCCTTCCTATTAGGCGTTTGTTGGAAACGCGCAAGTGCAAAGGGAGGCATGTGGGGACTCATTGCCGGATTGATTATAGGTTTGACCCGTCTGAGCGCCAAGGTTTTTTACAGCACAGCCGTCTCGCCAGGCGAGAGCCTTTTCAAGTACCTGTTTTATGATGTCAACTGGCTCTTTTTCTGCGGATGGATGTTCCTTTTCTGTGTCATTGTCATTATTGTTGTCAGCTTTTTATCAGAAGCCCCTTCCAAAGAAAAGATTCAAGGCCTTGTCTTTGGCGCCGCTACCCCAGAACAATTGGCCGAGACACGCAAGAGCTGGAGTCGATGGGATGTGATTCATACCTGTATCATCCTCGCTATAACAGTGGCTTTCTATATTTACTTCTGGTAAGATGTTGGAATTGTTAAAAGAAGAGGTCTTCCGTGCTAATCTTGAAATAGTTAAGCACGGTTTAGTAATTTTTACCTGGGGTAACGTGTCAGCCATAAACCGTTCAACGGGCTTTATCGTTATCAAGCCAAGCGGCGTATCTTACGACGATATGAAAGCAGAGGACATGACTGTCATTGATTTGAACGGTCATATTATCGAAGGAAGTTACAAGCCTTCGTCCGACACGCCTACACATATCGTTTTGTACAAGGCTTTTCCTGAGATTGGAGGCATTGTTCATACCCATTCCACTTTTGCAACCGCATGGGCGCAGGCAGGCAAAGATATTCCCAATATAGGAACAACCCATTCCGATTATTTCTTCGGCGCTATCCCCTGTACGGTCGATATGACCGAAGCGGAAGTAAAAGACGATTATGAAAGAGAAACAGGCAATGTGATAGTCAAGCGATTTGAAGGTCTCAGTCCGAATCTTACACCGGGCGTTTTAGTGAAAAACCATGGTCCTTTTGCTTGGGGAAAAGATGCTTACAATGCCGTACATAACGCCGTTGTATTGGAACAAGTGGCCAAAATGGCCTACATCGCTTACGACATCAACCCCCAATTGACCATGAATCCGGCGCTTATAGAAAAGCATTTCAACCGCAAGCATGGCGCTCAGGCATATTATGGACAGGGGGAAATAGTGATTAGTGATTAATGGTTAGAAATAAATAAATAATCAATTATATAAATATGAATGCATTTGAAAATTTAGAAGTTTGGTTTGTCACCGGAGCGCAATTATTGTACGGTGGTGATGCGGTAGTAGCCGTAGATGCCCATTCGACAGAAATGGTCAAGGGGTTGAACGATTCGGGCTATTTGCCGGTCAAGGTGGTATACAAAGGGACGGTCAATTCGTCGGTAGAAGTATCGGCAACCATTGCTGCCGCCAATAACGAAAGTAAATGTATTGGCGTGATAACCTGGATGCACACTTTCTCTCCGGCCAAGATGTGGGTCAAGGGGTTACAGTCGTTAAAAAAACCTTTATTACACCTGCACACCCAGTTCAATAAGGAGATACCATGGGGTGAGATAGACATGGACTTTATGAACCTGAACCAGTCAGCGCATGGCGACCGCGAGTTTGGACATATCGTCAGCCGGATGCGGAAAAACCGCAAAGTAGTTGTAGGTCACTGGCAGGAAGCGGGCGTACAACAAAAAATAGCCGTCTGGATGCGGGTAGCTGCTGCTTGGGCGGATGCGCAGGATATGCTGATAGTCCGTTTCGGTGATAACATGAACAATGTAGCCGTCACAGACGGCGACCGTCTCGAAGCCGAGATGCAATTAGGATACCATGTTGATTATTATGGTGTCGGCGATTTAATAGAATACCAGGACAAGGTTACGCAGGCAGATGTCGATGAATTAGTTGCCGAATACGAAAAACTGTATGACTGGGCTGACAACTGCAAGAAAGGCGCCAAAGACTACTATCAGGTATGTGAAGCTGCGCGCGAAGAAATCGCTTTGCGTCGTTTCCTGCTAGACAAAGGCGCCAAGGCTTTCACGACCAACTTCAATGCCCTTCACGGCCTCAACCAATTACCCGGATTAGCCTGTCAGCGTCTGATGGCCGAAGGTTACGGTTTTGGCGCCGAAGGCGACTGGAAGACCGCCGCATTGGTACGTACCTTTTGGGTGATGGCACAGGGGTTGCCGGGTGGCACCTCGTTCATGGAAGACTACACCTACCATTTCAAAGGCGAGCAAAGCGCTATCTTACAAGCCCACATGTTAGAAGTCTCTCCAGAGATAGCTGCTGCCAAACCCCGATTAGAGGTACATCCTTTAGGCATAGGCGGCAAAGCCGACCCCGCCCGTTTGGTCTTCGTAGCCCATCCCGGTCAAGGAATGGCCGCCACCATTGTAGACATGGGTAACCGTTTCCGTATGATAGCCAACAACGTAACCGTCATCGAACCCGAAGCCCCCCTCCCGAAACTGCCTGTCGCAAGCGCCTTATGGATTCCCGCGCCCAACCTTGAGATTGGCGCAACGGCATGGATATTAGCCGGCGGCACGCATCATACCGCCTTCTCGTATGCCCTTACCAACGAATTTGTCGAAGACTATGCTGACATTGCCAACATTGAATTAGTCATTATCGATAACAACACCACCATCAATAACTTCAAATTCGAGCTAAAGGTAAACGAAATCTATTATAAATAGTGAATAGTGAAATTCGTGGCCAACAAAAAATAATTCGTAGCCAAAAAAGTAAACATTATGTATGTAATAGGATTAGATTATGGAACAGACTCTTGTCGCGCCATCATCGTAGAAGCAGAAACCGGAAAAGAAGTTTCCACAGCAGTAAAATATTATCCCCGCTGGACGGAAGGAAAATATTGCGACCCCAAGGCGAATCAATATCGCCAGCACCCTCTCGATTATATGGAAGTATTGGAAGATACTGTTAAGGAAGCCTTATCGAAAGCCCCAGACGGCGTCGCCGAAAATGTTGCAGGAATGGCTTTTGATACCACCGGTTCAACACCTGTTTTCACCGACAAAAACGGAACGCCCTTAGCATTGCTACCCGAATTTGCAGAAAACCCCAATGCTATGTTTGTTTTGTGGAAAGACCACACCGCAATTAAAGAAGCCGCCGAAATCAATCGCTTATCCAAAGAATGGGAAATCGATTACACGGCCTACGAAGGCGGAATCTATTCCTCGGAATGGGTATGGGCAAAAATGTTGCACGTATTGCGCGAAGACGAAAAAGTACGCGGGGCCGCTTATTCCTGGGTCGAACATTGCGACTGGATGCCGGCGCTGCTTACCGGCAAACTCAAACCCGAAGAAGTGGTCAGAGGCCGCTGTTCCGCCGGGCACAAAGCCTTATGGCACGAATCGTGGGGCGGATTGCCCTCCGAAGAATTTTTAACCGGATTAGACCCCTTGCTTGCCGGTTACCGCTCCCGTTTATACACAGAAACCTTCCCAAGCAATGTGAAAGTCGGAAACCTGACCGAAGAATGGGCCAACCGCCTCGGATTAACCACCCGGGTTGCCGTAGCCGCCGGCGCTTTCGATTGCCACATGGGAGCAGTCGGCGCACAAATCAAA
>Ga0209628_10000719_pt1 | contig 20585 bp, 12 predicted proteins | sample TergutCu122P4_FD_187285 | JGI IMG/M metagenome (GOLD analysis project Ga0209628, IMG submission 187285) | Cubitermes ugandensis P4 segment gut microbial communities from Kakamega Forest, Kenya - Cu122 P4 (SPAdes) (version 2) | ecosystem: Host-associated > Arthropoda: Insects > Digestive system...
TTAATATAAAACCCTAATATTTAACGCTATGGAAACTGTAGTCAGCGGCATACGCCCCACCGGTTTTTTGCACTTAGGCAACTATTTCGGCGCGCTTCGCAATTTTATTAAAATGCAAAATGAAGCCAACTGTTTTTTCTTTATTGCAGATTATCATTCACTTACGACACATCCAAAATCTTCGGAACTTCATACCAATATCAAGAATGTTTTGATAGATTATTTGGCAGCCGGTCTTGATCCCGAAAAAGCAACTTTATATGTGCAGAGCGACCTTCCTGAAACCACCGAGTTGTATCTGTTACTCAATATGTTTTCTTATGTAGGCGAATTGGAGCGTTGCGTTTCTTTCAAGGAAAAAATTAAGAAACATCCCGATAATGTGAATGCCGGCTTACTTACGTATCCTGTATTACAAGCGGCAGATGTCTTGATACATAACGCCGACAAAGTGCCGGTAGGAAAAGACCAAAAACAACATTTGGAAATGGCGCGAGATTTTGCCCAACGTTTCAATCATATTTATGAAACAGAATATTTTAAGTTGCCGGTTGCTTATAATTTTGGTAATGAATTGGTTAAAATCCCCGGTTTGGACGGCTCCACAAAAATGTCAAAATCCGATAATGAAGCCTCTTGTATCTATCTTTCTGATTCTCCAGAAATTATCCGTAAAAAAGTGATGAAAGCGGTAACCGACTCCGGACCCACAGAGCCGAATCAGGAAAAACCGCAAGCTATTGAAAATATCTTTCAATTAATGAAAGCCGTTTCAACTACGGAGACATTACAGTTTTTTGAAACACAATATAATAGATGTCAAATTCGTTATGGTGACATGAAAAAACAATTGGCGGAAGATATAATTGCTTTTACAGCACCTATTTACGAGAAAATTTTGGAATTGCGTAGCAACAATAACTACCTCAGTAGCGTGGCGCGGCAAGGTGCTGAAAAAGCACGTGAAAGTGCTTCCAAAAGGGTGCGCGAGGTGCGAGAGATTATTGGGTTGAGAAGTTTGTGAGTGAAGGAGCGAGTGAAAAAGCATTTCATTTTAGATAAAAATATATGGAAAAAAGAATAGTTTTGCAACGCAAAAAATTCTTCAAATAAATATTTTAAAACATTGATTTCTAAAGCTATCATTTCACGAATTAGATTACTGCATCACAAAAAACATCGTGATGAACAACGGCTTTTTATTGTGGAAGGCGTAAAATCGTGCATGGAAACGTTGCAATCGGATTTAGAAGTGGTACAATGTTTTGTAACAAGTCGTTATGCAGAGCGTAGCAAAGAATTTCAAACAAATTGGATTATTATTTCCGAAAAAGAGATGGAGCGTATCAGTTGCCTGACTACCGCACCGGAAATTTTGTGCATCGTAAAAACACCAATAGAACAACTTAATAATATTGATGATACAAAGCCGCTTCTGGTTTTAGATGCCATTAGAGACCCTGGCAATTTGGGTACCATCATTCGTACTGCGGATTGGTTCGGATTTAACCAAATACTCTGCTCCGAAGATTGCGTGGAATTTACCAATCCAAAAGTAGTTCAAGCCACCATGGGCTCATTTACCAGAGTGAAAGTTGTTTATGCAAATCTTGCCCCCTATTTGAAGTTACAAACTCATAGAACCATTTACGGATTATGTATGAACGGTGAATCTATTCAAAAACAGTCATTTAAAGATAATGATATTGTAATTATTGGCAGTGAAAGTCATGGCATTTCAGAAATTTTAACACCATTTATTCATAAAAAAATAGAAATCCAAATGTTTCCACATGAAAATTCTGCACCCGAATCATTGAATGCAGCGATGGCTGCAGGCATTTTTATGTACACCTATAGAATTAAAAATTAAAAATTCTTAATTATGTCTCAAAAACCCTCTATCCCCAAAGGCACAAGAGATTTTCTTCCCGAAGAGATGATTCGTAGAAACTACATTTTTAATACCATCAAAAAAGTATTTGAAAAATATGCGTATCTTCCCATTGAGACGCCTTCAATGGAAAATTTATCAACCTTGATGGGAAAATATGGCGAAGAAGGCGACCGTCTCTTATTCAAGATATTAAACTCTGGAGATTTTATGACAGGGGTGAATTTTAATGAAGGAACTCCCAATCAATTGGCGTCAAAAATCTGCGAAAAAGGATTGCGTTACGATTTAACCGTGCCATTTGCCCGTTTTGTGGTGCAACATCGCGATAAACTTATTTTTCCGTTTAAACGTTATCAAATGCAGCCAGTATGGCGCGCCGACCGGCCGCAAAAAGGTCGTTACCGCGAGTTTTATCAGTGCGATGTGGATGTAATCGGCACAAAATCATTGTTGCAAGAACTCGAATTGCTACAAATTACGTATGAAATATTTGAAACATTCAAAATTCCTGTGGTCATAAAAATTAACAATAGAAAAATTTTATCGGGAATGGCGGAAGTTATCGGCATGCCGGAAAAGATTACCGACATTTGCGTTGCCATTGATAAGATTGATAAAATTGGTAAAGAGAATGTATTTGCCGAATTACGTGAGCGCGAAATTTCGGAAGAAGCGATGGTAAAGATTGAACCTTTTTTTGATTTTTTCGGCAAAAATGAAGAAAAATTGGCATTTTTAACACATTTTTTTGAAAAAAGCGAAATAGGAAAAATGGGAGTTGATGAACTTAAAACCCTGTTTGCCTATTGCCAAGAAGTTGGAATTTGCGAGCCGGAGTTGGATATTACGTTGGCACGTGGCTTAAACTACTATACCGGCGCCATTTTTGAAGTGAAAGCCACCGATGTAGCCATGGGTAGCATTTCGGGCGGTGGACGCTACGACGATTTAACCGGCATTTTCGGGTTGAAAGATATGTCGGGCGTAGGTATCTCTTACGGCGCCGAGCGTATCTACGATATTTTGAACGAATGTAACCTGTTTCCCAACGAAATAGGAACGCCTGTAAAAGTGCTGTTCCTAAATTTTGGCGAAACGGAAGAACTTTATGCCCTGAAAGCCCTTGCAGAACTACGCAAAAACGGTATTGCCTCAGAGCTTTACCCAGACAGAGCAAAGATTGGAAAACAAATGACTTACGCCAATGCTAAACAGATTCCATACGTGATTATGGCCGGCGAAGAAGAAATAAGGGAATCGCTTTTCACCTTGAAAAACATGGAAACCGGAGAGCAGAAAAAGGTGGCATTAGGGGAGATTGTTAAAATTTTGAATTTTGAATCCGTCAGTTAAAACTGACGGCAATAAAAAGCCTTAAACTTTGAACCTTGAACCTTAAATCTTTAAATTATTTTGTATGAAAATCATTATTATCGGAGCCACTTCGGGTTTAGGTCGCGGAACGGCCGAAATATTAGCGAGTAAAGGTCATCAAGTAGGAATTACAGGAAGGAGAAGCGAATTATTGGAAGAAATTGCAAGCCTTTCTTCCCATATTAAAATAGCAAAAATGGATGTTAATCAAGAAGATAGCATCATCATTTTAGAACATCTAATTCAAGAGTTGGGTGGTATGGATATGTTGCTGTATTCTTCCGGAATAGGCAAAGCTATTTTGGACATTGATTATGAGAACGAAAACCGTACCAATAAAACCAACATTGACGGATTTACTAAAATTGCCTGCTTTGTTTACCATTATTTTAAGAACCAAGGAAATGGACATTTTGCTGTGATATCTTCCGTAGCGGGATTTCGCGGGTTGCGTGGCGCTCCTTCTTACTCTGCCTCAAAAGGTTATCAGCGTATTTTTACCGAAAGTTTGGCACAAACTGCACATCATGAAAAAATAAAAATAAAATTCACAACAATAATACCGGGGTTTGTTGATACTGATTTAATTAAAGATAATAAATATCCGTTAACGCTTCCGTTAAAAAAAGCAACGCGTATTATTGCAAAAGGATTGCTTAAGCAAAAACGTTACATCTTTGTTGACGGCAAATGGCGTTTTATTGTTTTTGCCATGCGAATTGTGCCGAATTGGATTTGGGAACGGATGTTATAATTTGATAGTGAGATGATTAGACGATTGTATAATCATGTTTAACAAAAATCTTTACTTTTGCCATCTGAAAAATTACGTGTTAAATATAATAATAAACCAATGACCAAAGATCTATTAAAAAAATGGCTACCTTATTTAGTTGCCCTTGCAACTTTCGTATTATTTGCAATAATTTATTCTTCTCCTGTGTTAGAAGGGAGAGAAGTTAAAGCAACCGATGTATTAGCTTGGAAAGGGATGTACCAAGAAACAAAAGATTTTAAAGCAAAAACAGGAGAAAGTACTTTATGGACAGGCTCTATGTTTTCAGGGATGCCTAATTATCAAATCACAGGAATAAGTACTCCTTCATATAAAGCTACTGTTCCATTAGTTAATTTTTTAAAATTGGGATTTAAAGGAACATTAGCGTTTATTTTTACCTATCTTTTGTGTTTTTTTATATTACTAAGGTCTTTTAAAATAAATGTGTGGCTTAGTATTATTGGTGCAATGGCCATTGCGCTCTCTTCCTATTTCTTTATTATTATAGAAGCAGGGCACAACACAAAATCAATGACTATTGCTTATATGGCTTCCGTTATTGCCGGTTTTTTTCTTATTTATAACAAAAAATATATTTTGGGGCTTATTTTTACCATGATTTTTTGTACGATAGGACTTACGCTACATCCCCAAATGGCATATTATTATTTTCTTCTTATTGGATGTCTTTTTATTGCTGAGTTGTTTATTCACATTAAAGAAAAAAGAGTTAAAGATTTTTTTATAGCTACTCTTCTATTTGTATTAGCTGTGGGCGTAGGTATTGGCGCTCGTTACACAAGTGCTGCATTAAATCGGGAATATGTAAAAGAAACCATGCGTGGCGGACATTCGGAATTGGAAAAAGAAGGTGATGCTCAAAACAAAACTACCGGATTAGACTTGGATTATGCCACAAGTTGGAGTTATGGCATTGATGAAACAATGACCTTGTTGATACCTAATTTTATGGGCGCTTCTTCGCATTATGATGTGGGTAAAAATTCTAAAGTGTATCAAGTGTTGATTAAAAATGGCGTTCCTAGAAAAAATGCGGAAGATTTTTCCAAAAATGTACCCACCTATTGGGGAACACAACCCTTTACTTCGGGCCCGGTGTACGTGGGAGCCATGGTTTGTTTTTTGTTTGTTTTGGGATTGTTTATAGTAAAAGGTCCTTATAAATGGGCATTATTGGCGGCAACAGTTTTTTCCATTTTGCTTTCATGGGGAAGGAATTTTATGCCACTGACAGAACTCTTTTTTAACTATTTTCCGATGTATAATAAGTTTAGGGCGGTTTCTTCTATTTTGGTAGTGGCTGAGGTCACAATGCCACTACTAGGCTTTTTGGCAATAAAAACCATTATGGATAAATCTATTGCGAAAGAACAACTTGTCAAACGAATTTACTTATCGGCGGGTATAACAGCAGGAATTTGTCTCTTATTTGCCCTATTTGGAGGAGTAATGTATAACTTCACTTCACCGAATGACGAGTCTATCTTTGCGCAACTTCCGGAGTGGCTTTGCGATGCTATTGTTGCAGAAAGAGCCTCCATGCTTCGTGCAGATGCTTTTAGGTCTTTCTTCTTTATTTTATTGGGTGCCGGAGCGTTGTGGCTGTTTGTAAAAGAGAAAATAAAACTCTCTTATTTTATTGCGGCTCTTGGAGTTTTAATTTTGGCTGATATGTGGACAGTTAATAAGCGTTTCTTGAATGATGACAGTTTTGTTTCTCCCAAAATGGAAACCGGCTACTTTAAAAAACAACCTTATGAAGAGTATATTTTGCAAGATCCGGACCCGCATTTTAGAGTTTTGAATCTCACTACTAATACTTTTAATGAATCCAGAACTTCTTACTACTTGAAATCTATTGGAGGATACAATGCTGCTAAATTACGTCGCTATCAAGATTTGATTTCAGAACATATTTCTAAAATGAATATGAGTGTGATTAACATGCTCAATACTAAATATGTCATTTTGCGTGGACAAAATGGCGAGCCTATTCCGCAATTCAATCCTGATGCGATGGGTAATGCGTGGTTTATTGATAGTGTGTGGGTAGTAAACACGCCCAACGAAGAATGCGATGCCTTAAATGTTATTGCTCCGCGAACCACGGCAGTTTTAGATGTTAATTTTGCAGATTTTGTGGCAGATTTTACTCCCGGAAAAGATACCGCTGCTTTTGTGAAATTCCTATCCTACGCCCCGAATGCTTTAGAATATCAATCATATTCCACCAAAGATGGTATTGTCGTTTTTTCTGAAATATATTATCCTTATGGCTGGTATGCTTATATTGATAGTGAACCTGTTGAACATTTTAGAGTTAACTATACATTACGAGCACTCAATGTGCCTGTCGGTGAACACCATATCCGATTTGAATTTACACCGGATACCATTAAAAAAGCAGAAATTATTGCAGTTTTATGTGTTATTATTATGTATGGAACAATTTTAGGAGGAATTGCTTATGCAGTTGTAAGATGTAGAAAAAAAAATGAAAAAATTATATAAATCATTTGTTTTTCTTTTTTTAATTTGGCTGATGTTTTTTTGCACATTTATGCTGGGAAAATATCCGCAAGAGGGTATTTTGTGGCTTTTGGAGCGGCTAAATCAATATTTGGCAACCCTTATGTCGCATGGCTTGTTGTACGATTTTATCAGTAATGGCGTGATAAACGGCGTAGGAAACATCCTTGCATTTTTACCCAACATATTGATACTCTTCTTTTTTATGTATTTGTTTGAAGAGAGCGGCTACCTTACCCACGTGGCGGAGTTGCTAGACCATTTAATGCACAAAATAGGCTTGCACGGCAATTCTGTAGTCCCCTTATTAATGGGATTCGGTTGCAACGTACCGGCAATACTTGCCACAAAAACCATTCCCGAAGTAAAACGACGCATTTTAACGATGTTGCTCATTCCCTTTATGTCGTGCAGCGCCCGCCTGCCTGTTTTGGTACTTTTGGTAGGAACTTTTTTTCCGCAAAACCCCATTCTTGTTATTTTCGGATTGTATGCACTCACTATTTTTATGGCTATTCTAACGGCAATATTTCTAAATAAAGTATTCTTTAAAATGCCGCTCGACTTAGCGCCGGTAACAGTTTTACCCTTACGAAAACCTAAACTGAAAAAAGTGCTAACTTATACTTGGGATGCCGGCTATGAGTATCTAAAAAAAATTGGTACTGTGGTACTTATTGCCATGATGGCGATTTGGTTTTTGAGCCATTTTCCGCAAAAAGAGAAGATACATACTTGTAATCAAATCGTGTATGAGTGTCCGGTAGAAAAACCTTTGGACAATTTTCAAGACGGCACCTATTTGGCTTCTTTCGGGCGTTTTATTGAGCCAGCGTTGCGTCCGTTGGGCTTCGACTGGAAAATGAGTGTATGTTTAACTACCGGATTGGCAGCCAAAGAGTTCATTGTAGGTACGATGGCCATTTTGTACAATACCGGCGAAGAGAAGATGCAAATTGGGGAGAATTTGAAAAGTTCCGGCGTATTTTCGCCTGCAGTGGCACTTTCGTTTTTAGTGTTTGCCATGTTGTATATGCCTTGCATTGCCACTATTTTTACCATAAAACGAGAAAGCAAATCGTGGCTATGGGCGCTATTTTCGATGGGATATTCCATTGCGTTGGCGTGGGGCGCGGCGTTTGGGGTGTTTCGGGTATTTTTATTAGGACTATTGCCACATTAAAGAAAATTATAAAAAATTAATATTAAGTTGAACGGTATGAAAAAACAAGACCTTTTTATTGCTCTCGGAGTGGCATTATTTCTTGCTCCGTTTTTTATTTTTCAAGATGTTTATCAATTTTATAATGATGTTAATAAACAACTTCCATTAGTGATGGCGTTCTTTAAGTTTGCCATTTTAGCCACTTTCGGCGAAGTGCTGGGGTTGCGCATTCGTACCGGAAAATACAGTGCCTCCAATTTTGGTATTCTGCCGCGTGCGGTAATTTGGGGATTTTTAGGAGTTTGGATTGCCATCGCTATGGGCGTTTTTAGAAATGGAGTTCCGGCTTATTTAGCTCATTTTAATTTTTTTTCAGGAATAAGTGAAGCGATGACCGGCGATTTTTCCACATTAAAACTTTTAGGGGCGTTCTGTATCAGTGTGATGATGAACACTACCTTCGCACCGGTTTTTATGACGTTACACAAAATTACAGACACACACATTACGCAAACCGGAGGTTCATTATGGAGTTTTATTACAAAAAGATTGCATTTTACTCAAATTATTTCATCTCTAAATTGGAAAGTGCAATGGAACTTCGTGTTTAAAAAGACAATTCCTTTCTTTTGGGTTCCGGCGCACACGCTCACTTTTATTTTGCCGCCTAATTTTCAAGTATTGTTTGCTGCTTTTCTCGGTGTTTGTCTTGGGGTATTTTTATCTATTGCCGCCAGAAAAAATTAATTTAGCACATAAAATTCACTCCCTCACTCCTTCAATCCTTCAATCCTTCAATCCCTCACATGAAACATATCATCCTCTTTCTATTCCTCGCCTACACCATCATATTATTTATTGTTTCGTGGGTAACCTCGCGGAAAGCCAATAACGACACTTTTTTTATAGGAAACAAAAAATCCCCATGGTTTGTTGTGGCTTACGGAATGATTGGCGCCACCTTATCGGGAGTAACTTTCATGTCGGTGCCCGGTGATGTGGTGAACACGCAATTTACCTACTTTGGACTTGTAATGGGCTATATTCTTGGGTATTTTGTTATTGCCTACCTTTTGTTGCCGCTTTATTATAAACTCAATGTAACCTCCATTTACCAATTTCTTGGCACACGTTTTGGAAAAGTTGGGCAGAAAACAGGCTCTGCATTATTCATCATTTCACGATTAACAGGCTCTGCATTAAGAATGTATCTGACTATTTTTGTATTGCAATTCTTTTTATTCGACAGTTGGGGAATCCCCATTTGGGTAACCTCTATTTTGATGATTATTACCATTTTTCTTTATACTTTTAGAGGGGGAGTAAAAACGGTGGTTTGGACAGATTTGCTACAAACTACATTTTTCCTTGTGGCACTTGTGGCAACTATTTACATCATCTTCAAAGAGATAAATCTATCGTTTGGCGAAATATTTTCATCATTACAAACTGCCGGACATACCAAAATGTTTGTAACCGATTGGAAAGCCCAAAACTTTTTTCTGAAATATATTTTTGGCGGCATGTTCATCACTATTGCCATGACAGGCTTAGACCAGGATATGATGCAGAAAAACCTATCTTGCAAAACTTTGAAAGACGCCCAACGTAACATGATGTCGTTTACCGGTATTTTAGTGCTCGTAAAGGCATTGTTTTTATTCTTAGGTGGTTTGCTTTTAATCTATGCCAAACATAAGGGAATAGAACTTTCAAATTTTAGTAGCGACCAAATATATCCTGTTTTGGCTCTTAACCATCTGGGTATTGTGGCAGCCGTGTGTTTCGTTATCGGTTTGGTGGCTTCCGGTTACTCCAGCGCCGACGGCACGTTAACCTCACTCACCACCACCTTTTGTTTCGATATTTTGGAGATGAACAAACGTGCATTTTCAGAAAAACGGCTTACGCTCATTAGACGCGTAGTGCATATCGGCATGTCGTTGCTGTTTCTGTTCGTTATCCTTATTTTTACCAATTACCACGACGACGCACTCATCCGCATTCTGCTCATGGTTGCCGGTTATACCTACGGACCGCTATTAGGGTTGTTTACTTTTGGAATATTTTGCAAAAGAGAAATAAAAACAGACTGGGCAATTCCTGTTTTGGCAGTTTTCATACCGGTGATGGTGTTTTTTCTCTCGAAATATTCTGTGAAACTGTTTGGGGGATATAGGTTCGGAGTGGAGTTGCTGATTTTGAATGGTGGCTTAGTTTTTGTAGGAATGTGGATGGCATCGAGAATTAAAAAAATGTAATTTTGTAGTTGAAGAAATCTAGTATTCATTAATCCAATTCCACGTATCTTCATAATGTTCATGCATAAAGTTGATATACTTTTTAAGTAGGTAGTAATCGTAAGCGTCAATGTAGCCATCGGCATTTAGGTCGTATTTGGGGTCGTAACCCGTACCTTGGTAGTAAATTCCCTTTTCTATTAGCCTTACCAATTCTTCGGCGTCATTATTATAGATTTTTAAGTAGGTAGGGAGATCATCAGTAATGATGTATCCGGGGATGATTTCGCGATGTTTTTGATTTTGTATGGCATCGGTACCGTTTACCGTAATCTTTGCCCAACGTATCATGTGACTGGGTCTGGATATTTCTAAAATATAATCGCCGGGTACAACATTGTTAAACTCAAATAACCCAACTGTGGTGCCTTCGATAGTAAAAGGCGCTTCTCCGTTCAATAATATTCTGGGGGTTCCCGGCACATGCGTTTTACCGATAGGACCAAAATTAATGGGTTCGCCATAATTGGTAAATTCTCCAAGTGCACCAGGATGTTCCGGTGTATTGGGCACAAATGGCATTCCGGTATAAAGAACAGCAGTTGTGGTATATTTGTATGGTCCGTTAAAAAATGCTGTAAGCTCTGCCTCGGTGGGTTTTGTAGCAAATGTGGGAACAGCTTTTAATCTTACCGTAATGGCAAATTGGCTATTAAAACTTTCTGCAAACGCATCGTTTTCTTCTCTATTTACAAATGGGAAAACGGTACCGCGAACAGTTGCCCCACATTCATAACCTGTATTAAAGGATGTTCCTGATGTTGTACAGCCGTCTGCATTTTTAACCGTAATGATGCAAGCTGTACCATTAGCTATTTCGGTAAATATATTACTCGGTTGGAAGTTGCCGCTGTTCAATGAGTATTGATAACCGCTGCCTGTTGGATGAGTTACGGTTATGTTTGCCGTACCCACAGGGGTTACATTACATTCCAAACTATGTGTCGGAGCATCCGGCAACGTGCCAAAAGTCATAACCAAGGGGGTACGCGGAGGAGGAGGGCAAGTGCCATCCTCTATGGAAGCTTCCACATAGTAGGTAGTGGGACTCACAGGTTTGTCGTTTACCGTAATATGAATAGCACCGCCGGTGCCGAGTGCCGTACCTAAGGAAGTACCGCTCCCAACAGGTAAAACATCAAATATTTTATAGGTAACTCCGGTTAAACTCGGGTTGATATGAATCACAGGATTCGTATTCGGGCAAATTATATCGGCAGATAAAATTTTGGAGTCGGGCGAATCTACATGCTCCAAAAAGTGAATGGTGCTGGGCCAGGAAGGACATTCAGAGTTTGGATCTGCTACGACAGTGTAACTACCCGTATCTAAAACCATTAAGGTATTGTCATTCATAACATCCACAAAATGCTCGCCATCTTTATACCAGTGATAAACGCCATTAATAATAGCAGGGTTTACTATTACGGTAAGCAGAACCGGATCGCCCGGGCACATGGCATCATCTCCTACTATTGTGGGTCTGGGTGAAGGGGGCAAAACGTCTGTAAAATAGACATCACTTTGAATTTTGCAAAACCCGTTATCAATACTAAGTCTATAATACCCTAAATCGGCAACGGAAGGAAGTTCTATGAAATAAGCAGGGTCATCGGTGAGAAAATTCCAACTGTATGGGTTGTTGTTTTTAGAAAATTCCCATAAATAATCCACGGCGGGACCAACGCTTCCAGGAGAAAGTGTTACAGACATGCTTTCGCAAAGTTTGTGGGGCTCAAATTCTCCAATAATTTCCACAATCTGGTCTCCTTGGTCGTAAACTCTGAGAATACTGGTGTAGGTTCCGCAACCATCATTCACTCTGACTTCATATCGTCCCGGCGCTACCTCTTCATAAATATTTGATTTTTGAAGAGGCGACCACTCACCGGGATTGAGAGGGTCATTATAATTGCGCATTTGATAATAACAAGTAACAGGGTTGCCGTATTTTAAGGTAATATGCAACGTTGCTGTTCCGCCCTCATTACAGGCAAAACCACCGGAGCGCAAATTGTCAATTACGGGAACTACATATTCGGGAATATCAAAATTAAATATATGCACGCAATCGGAATTCATATCTAAAGGAAGACCCGTAGCAGGGTTTGTATGTGCATAGTGTGGAAAAATGACAATCTCGTAGGCGCCACGTGCTACATGGCTTAATATCGTCAATGGCTGGGCACAATACCAGGCGGGTTTAGAGCCTAAATATTCCGGATGAGGAGCTTTAGTTACGATGGCTCTCCAATAAAATGCTTCCCTGCTCCAACTGTTTGTCGCCGGATAATTTAATGAGAAACCTCCTTTTGCAGTAATATCGAAAAGACTGCACGTGCTTGAATTTGAATAGGAAGCCTCCGCAAAAAAATCATTTGCAGGTTTATCAAGATTTAATTGTTTTGTTTCCGAATGGGTATAGATAAACGAATTTACGCTCGGCAAATTATTGCCGCAATAATATTCCATCGTCACTTCATAATTTCCCCATGGAATATCTTGCCACAACCATGCATCTGAATATATATTGGGTGGATCGTTACAAATCTCAATGGGAGGGCGATAAAATGAAGGATTATTCAAATCAGTGATGGAATATTTGATGCAATGACCTGCCAAAGGATGAGAAATACGAGTAAGTACAGAGGTAGTATCAAAATCACAATATTGAAAACGGTCTCCTATTCTGTGCCAATTATCCAAATAAGAAACAAAACTTTGAAATCTCGTAGCTAACGTCATAAGAGGAGGAGGATTATGATTGGGCATTCGATACGACCAACTACTACTTGTGCTTGATACGATAGCATAATATGTTTTGTTTTCATCTATGGTAAGATGTCCTAGATAAGGTGCCCAACCTGTACTAAAATTATCACCTGTCAAGTCTTGTAATCCTCCGATAGGTATATCCGCAGCACCGCCGGTACCCACTTCGTATAGCTGTGCCTTGTAAGGTCCTTTACATGCGTAATTCGTTATATATCTTTCATTTGTATTAAGATTGATTTGAAGATAGGGATTGGTTGTACAATAGTCTTTATAGGGGTTATTATTACTACTCCATTCAAATGCATTATCGTAAGGAAAATCAATAAGATTAGAATAATATTTCTTATTATGATCGCACGGATCCATTACCACAAAGCGAAACTGTTTAGGATGTTGACCGGGAGAGAGATGAGCAGCCGCGTCAAAATTATTAATAGTTATCCACCAAGGCGTAACATAAGGGGCAAAACTTGTAAGAGTCCCTGTACCGGGAGTAGAACTTGCCGGATATTCAATCGCAACATACATATTATTCAGTATTGTTTCAGATAATCCCCAGTACTGTCCGACTGTGTACATATTATATCCACTGGGATTTTTCTGGGTTTTATAAAAAATAGACTGTCCATGAACGATAATAGACATTTTATTACACGCTCCGGGAACTCCTTTGGCAGTTACCCACCCCGATGGCGTAGTCATATCCACAAAAACGCCGGTAAGGGCATCATCGGCAAAAGTGTAAAGCCTGCCTAAAGGGTCTCCTACAAGTAAATTACTGCCATACTGCGTGGAAGTACAGTTATCTTCAACGGAATACGAATAAGTACCATGGCGAAGATTCGTAGCGGTAAAACTATTTGCCGCATGCCCCGTAACAACAACGGGAATTGAAGGCGTTGCAGTGGTATTAGTATAGGTAATTTTATAAGGTGGCTGTCCGCCGCTCCATGCTAAGGTGAGAACTCCATTATGGCTACAATAAATAGTCTCGTCTGGCACTCCGGATATCCCAGATATAAATAAAGGTTGGTAGTTGTCTATTAAGGTTACCGTTTCTGTAGTAGGAATGCCGACAGAATTGTTGTCAGTACCGGAAACGATGTAATCTCCTCCTCCTAAATACTCATACAAAAGCGATGCAGAAGGAGTAACAACCTGTCCTGTACTAACTTCCGTTAACGAAAAAAGAGGTGTACCGACGGCGTTCTGCACGGTAATTTTGATGATACCCTTATTGGGACAGGGAGGGTCTGTTTTACTAACTGTAAACTGCAATGACGAAGACTGCGCCAATAGTACCTGTACAAGGCAAAAAAACACTAAAAATGTAATGGTTGTTTTTAAATTTATTTTTGAAATAATTACAAAATCTTTCATGAAATTTATTTTTAATTGTTATATTTAAGAATTAATAAACGGTAGCAAAAAAAACCTGCTACTCAAAAAAAGGGTCAATCGGAAAATCCGGTTGGAAAGCACTTTTTTTTTATGTATCGAATTTGCTAAATTTAAAAGAGATTTCACCAAAAAAAGAAAAAATGGTACAGAAATAAATTATTTATAAAATTATATTGAGCACGTGCACCATCACAACGCATAAATTTATGTATTTTACTATTAAAAAAATGAGACTGTAAATAAAATAAAAAAAAACTGAATTACATAGCTTCAGGTTTTAAAGGATGAAAAAATGTAATTTTTTGGTTGAAAAATGTAAAATATGTAACCTGCTTAAACTATGGAATAACGAATGTTGTCTATGGGTTGAAATTAATGTTATGAAAAAAATACAACTATTTCTAACTATCATTCTATTAACCTCATTTGCATTTTGCCAAGATTTAGATGTTCCTTTGGTTACAAAAAAAATTGATTGTTCAGATATCGCTCATAACAGCAGTTTGTATTATGTAAAATACATGAACGAGAATAAAATAGATTCTGCACAACTTCTTTTGAATCATTGGGAGAATATATGTGGAACAAATGAGCCTGTTTTTCGGGCAAAAATATTATTGGCTTTAAAAACAAGACAATACAATGACACTTTATTAACAAATACCCCACTCGATTATATATTCAATTACCAAAATCGTATGGATATGATTGTGTCCGAACAGCGTTATGAATACTATAGTTATAAATCTTATTACGGCTATATTCTACCCGATCAAGAGTTTGATAACTTTACTTGGAAATTGGCATCGGATTTAAAAGCAACGTACCATACGGAATCCGTAGAATATCTTTTAGCGGATTTTTACAGCGGTAATTATGAAACTATTTTTTCAAAAATACAGTCTGAAACTTTTGAAAATCATACTTTAACGGAAAAATATGATGAAGTTCTTCGTATATATAAAAAAATGCCGGAATTTCATATTTCATTACTTACAGGCTTGTGGATGCCCACAGGTGAACTTACTCAATTAGGTCTTCATCCGGAGTTAGGACTTCAAATAGGATGTAAAAAGAAAAAAATGAATTATGATTTTACGTTGGCGTTCAAGTTTGTAAACGCTCCCAATGACTATTATGCAAGAAGAGATATACGCTACGAGGATTGGGAGGCGACCAACCTTTTTTTGGGCTACTATCTGGGATTTGAAATAGGGGGAGACATACTCGTAAAAAAGAAACATGAGGTTCAAGTAATTGGCGGAATAGCCTGGGATGCTTTCAGCGTGTTGCAAGAAGATAAAGAAAATGAATTAAATCCAAGGTCAACCTCAAGTTTTAACATTAACTTTGGATTGGCTTACAGGCACTATCTTACGAGCAATTTTTATCTCGGATTACGTGTCAAATATAACATTGTAGATTACTCATTGAACCATGTGATTGACTTTACAGGAAACCCAATAATAATACAATTTTCAATAGGATTTATAAAAAATGCAAGCAAAGATAATTATTTAAGGGCTTTAGAGTATAGATTTAGAAAGTAATTTGAAGAGACAGGAAATAGAAAGCCGTAATGATTATTTACGCACTTTCCGAACAAACTCTTCTACTTCCGGAACGCCGCCTTGATATACCAAATAGCCGTTATAGGGTTCACGTTCCGTAATGTCATCATTAATCGGAGTGAGCATCAATTTTTTAACTTCTTCAAAATCGTGTGTTTGTCCCAGTGCCCAGCCCAATTTAATGAAAGCCACTTCGGGGAGCATGTTACCACACGGAACGATTCCTTTTTTCATCATATCACGACCGGTATCATATACAAACATGTGTACATAGCCCCAAATGGTTTGCACGGTCATATATTGATGAACGCCGGCAGCATGCGCGCGCTCAATAGCCGGATACATCTCTTTGTTCACGTGCCCTAATCCGGTACCTACCCACACCACGCCTTTGTAACCGTTGTCGGTAATCGCATCCAACATATCGGGCTTCATACCGGGGTAATAATACAACATGGCTACTCTATCATCGAAAGTGGGTACAATTTTTACGTTTTTATCTTTTCTTCTTTGATTAAAAGTTGGGTGAATCGGTTCTACACCCTTTCGGGTAATTTTTGCCACCGGTGTGTCGCCGATGGTTCTAAAAGTAGAGCGATAGGAAGAGTGCATTTTGCGTACACGGGTTCCTTTGTGCAAAAATCCGTATTCATCGGAAGTGGGACCGAACATGCACACCAATACTTCGGCAATGTTGCCGTGTCCGGCTGCTGTCATGGCGTGCATCAGGTTCAATGCGGCGTCGGAACTGGGGCGGTCGGAAGAGCGTTGAGAACCTACCAAAACTACCGGAACCGGAAGGTTTTGGCACATATACGTTAAAACAGCACCGGTGTGATGAAGCGTATCCGTTCCGTGACCAATTACAATGCCATCCACGCCTTTTTCAATCTCTTCACCAATTTTTTGGGCAAGCGCTACATATTGCTTAGGACCCATATTTTCGGAGAAAACAGCGAAAATTTTCTCAGTTTCCAAGTTGCAAATACCGGCTAATTCAGGAACTGCACCGTACAATTCTCCCGGAGAGAATGCCGGAATAACGGCTCCTGTTCTGTAATCTAAGCGTGAAGCAATCGTTCCGCCCGTTCCCAACAATTTTACTTGTGGAAGTCCGGGCGTTTTCGGAAACTCTTTTTCCGGAATTTTATAATTGGCTTTTTTATAGCCCCTCTCTTTCATATCGGTAATTGTATCGGTATCAATACCAATGTTGTAACCTGTAATCACTTTCATCACGATGTGCTTATCATCGTCAAATACGGCTCTTGGTAGAATGGTGCCGGAAAAATCCCCGCGTGTGGTTTGTACTTCTGCGGTGCCCCAAACACGCACGTTATACTTTTGAAGTAATGCTAATGCATCTCCTTTATAGCCTTGAAAAATATCTTCGCTCATTTTTATAAATTTAGCGGCAAAAATGCACGATTTTTTTGAAATTTAGATTTCTCGTAAAAAATGTTTTCTATTTTTTAGTGTTTCTATTAAATTATTTTACTACTTTTGCGCCAACCAAAATTTATTATTAACCAAAATCTGTTTTATTATGAAAAAATTTATTTTATTACTTGCTATTGTAGCCAGTTTCAGTTTCTTGAGCGCACAAAAATTAGTGTCTCAAAATCAAGGTGTAACTTCAGAACTGTCGGCAGCACCATTTGACGAATCCAGTGCTTCGAGAGCAGAAGCGATTTTAAAGTACATCAATGCCAATCCCTCATCTGTTGTTGGAAATAGTTACGACGGCACACGTTACATTAGCGGTTGTATTGACTTTACGGCTTCGCAAATGACAAACTATGTGGGTGGTAACATCTACAAAATTAGTATTGCTGTGCCATCTACAACCTACATGATGGGCTTGACAAGCTATAAAATTTGGATAAAAAATTCGCTTAACGGTACTATTGCGTACGAGCAAACTGTTACTCCTGTTATTAATGCTTCAGGCCACTGGGAAGATTATACCCTTACTACTCCTTACACAATTACAGCAGGACCATTAGTTGTTGGCTTTACTGCATCGTTCACTAATGCAACAGCTCAAAATCTGAGACCTTTGTATGCCTCTCCAGTTGCAGACCCTTACCAGCAAGGCGGATTTAACTATATTTTGTCAACATCTGCTACCGCTCACGGTTCAGGCGCTACTTGGAGTCAGTTTACTTCTACAGGTAACCTGGCAATTGAAGCCTATGTTTCAGGAATTCAAGATTTACCTGCCAATGACCTTGCTGCATCAAAAATCGCTTCCCCCGCATTGAAATGGGTAGATAACGCCACTACTTATGCCGTTACGGTATTTAATGCCGGTACTGCTTCGCAAGACAGTTATACCGTTGAGGTTATTGACGCTGATAATAACGTATTAGGCTCTACTCCGGTTACTACCGCTTTAGCCTCCGGCGCTACTGCCATTATTAATGTTCCTTATACGCTCGTTGCCGCAAATGTGGGTAATTTTACAGTGAGAGGAAAAGTGGTGCTTGCCGGTGATGAAAACGCTGCAAACAATATCAGCGACCCATTAACTCAGTATGTTTGCCCCATGCAACCTATGGCATATTGCAATTATGGCGCAGTAACTGGTGTAGCGTGGGGTGCCGACCTTCCTCATCAGGCAGCCATAACCGCCTCTGATATGTCCCCCTTTGCAGGAAAGAAATTAACAGCTATTAGAGTTGCTTTTAACGTACCGGCTTCAACCATATCGGAAGGCGCAAAAGTATGGATTCGCAGTTGGTTAGAAAATGAAAATTTATATGAACAAACCTTTACACCTGTGGATGGTTGGAATACAGTGGTATTGAATACTCCTTATCCATTAACAACATCTCAAATATATATTGGATGGTCGGCTCAATCTTCACAGAACTATATTATAGGCTGTACGCAAAACACTCCTGTAATAGAGGACGGCGGATATATTCAAGGAAGTACTCACGCATGGTCAAACTACAATGAACAATCAAATATGAATTATAATAACACTATTATCGGCGTGGTAAGTGATGCTACTACTGAAAATTGCAAGCCTGTAACCAACGTTAATGGTGTACATAAGCCTGAAGATAAAGTAGTAAACGTAACATGGAGTGCTCCGAATGGCATGACTCCTACCGGATATGAAATTTATAAAGGAGTGGATAAACTTGGCGATTCCCCCACTACTTCATATACACATGATATTTCCGAATTAGAACCCGGTGAATATACATACAACTACTGCGTTCTTCCGGTTTATGCTGCTGGCGTTTGCGAAGGCACAGCTGCTAAAGATTGTAAAGATGTTTCTTTCGAAGTTCTTGACATTAAAGGTTATACTACAACTTTCTCCATTGCTCCCAATCCCGCCAATGATTATATTATCATTACGGCAAAAGGAGACTTTAATAACATTGAAGTATTGAGTTTCTTGGGACAGGTTGTACTTTCTCAAACTAATGTTGGAAACAGTGCAAAATTAGATATCGCTAACTTAACCAACGGCGTTTATTTCGTGCGCATTATTTCCAATAACGGAACAAGTGTTAAGAAATTTGTGAAACAATAGTGATCAATTACGAATTACGAATTACGTGTAACACGTGGCATATAACGAAAAGGCTCTCCGAAAAAGGGAGCCTTTTTTAATTATTAATTTTCAATTGATTAAGAATTAGTATCCATTTTTTTTTGCTAAAACCAACGTGTATAAAAAAATAATCTATCTTTGCACGTTATAATTGTAAAAAATATCCTTAAATTATTAACCAAAAATTATTTATTATGAAAAAAATCTTATTAATTTTAGCTCTTGCGCTCTTGATACCTTTTTCAGGAATTACGCAAAACTATCTTGGCATTAAATCGCTATTTACCAAGATAAACGACACAGATGAACCGGATGGAGATAAAGCTACGTGGTTAACTTGGGCAAAAAACCCCGGAGCGTGGATTACCGGTTGGAAGTTTGAAGAATGGGGAGTTTTCTCAAGATTTGAACCGGCTGACCTCGCAGCATACGCAGGACAGTATATTACACAAATTAGATATTATCCCAGCAGTGTTGCGCCAGGAGACCCGGATTTTCCTCCTACAACTTTTTGGGCTAATCCAAGCATACGAGTGTATGTGGGTGGTTCTGTTGACGTTGCTGCTTTAGAATATGAACGTGGTACATTGGTGGTTGACCAACAAGTTGAAAAATACAACCTTAACGCAAATAACACTGTTAAATTAACAAATCCTGTTCTTATTACCGGAACTGAAGAAATTTGGTTTGGGGTTGTTTACTATCTTATAGATGGATTACCTGCTTTAACTGTAGATTATGAAAGTCCAACTAACACAAGTTATAAAGCCTATAAATCGGATGTTGTATATTTTGGAGGCGATTATGATGAATTCTTTTCAATGAGTGAAGATGAAACAGGATATTGCTGGATTCAATCAGCATACGTAACAAAAATGTGTGAAGGAGTAGGCAATTTGCAAATAAGTTATAATGATAATTGCCATGCAGAATTATCATGGAATCCTCCTTCGGGTAATCCTAGCGCAGTTTATACTATCCAAAGAGATGGGGTCAATATTAAAACAGGACATACTTCCACTACCTACACGGATTCAGGATATGACTATCTTAAACCTCATTCATGGACTGTACTTGCAAGTTGCAGTGATGGCGATCCATTGCCTGTCTCAAAAGATATGCCTGCTTGTGCAAGTTGCCCCGCACCAAACAATGTAACTTTGAAATATGTGCAAAATTGCGATGCAGTGGAAATCACTT
>Ga0209628_10000720_pt1 | contig 20560 bp, 13 predicted proteins | sample TergutCu122P4_FD_187285 | JGI IMG/M metagenome (GOLD analysis project Ga0209628, IMG submission 187285) | Cubitermes ugandensis P4 segment gut microbial communities from Kakamega Forest, Kenya - Cu122 P4 (SPAdes) (version 2) | ecosystem: Host-associated > Arthropoda: Insects > Digestive system...
ACCCCGTAGCTGTAGACAGTGGGTTCGCGTTCCCAGGGCTCCCAGACTCGGCCGCTTTGCGGCCACTTGCACAGGTCAACTACGAGCTTGCCGACGGCGTTTAGGAATCGCTCTGCGGAATCGGCGCTGTAGGCCAGGTACCGGTCAACGGCGGCTTCAAGTTCGGCGTCGGCATCGGGATGGGAGTCGACATCAGGGAATATCACTGGCGGGCCGCTGCGATCTTCGCGGACAGTCTCGCATGTGTAACACTGAATGGGATTGTGCTGACCTTGCCAGTCAGAATGTCATCAACGCGGTTACTGATCTCGGCGGTCCACGCAGCATCAACCGCAGCTTGATCTTCGTCGCTGTCCACGCTTGCGAGCATCTCGCGGGCGAGTTCCAAGCGGTCCTCAGGGGCAAGTTCCCGTCCAGTTTCGATAAGTGTGGCCAATTCCGGTGTCATGCCAACCAGTGTACATGCCGGTCGTGTGGGCGTTCTCCCCTGTACGACTTGGCTGGAAGGTCACGCCAGCCACTTGGCTGAGCGTTCCGGATTGCGTACGAATCTCAGGTGCATCGAAGTCTGCTGTAGAGCCGAATTGAGGAAGTAGCCTTCAAGGTTGTCCCAGCCGTGGCTCCAGTGGAGCTTCGACGCCAACTCCCACACCGACACGTCCGCCGGCATGGTTTCCAGGGCCTTGACCACCTGTTTCGTACGGCGCAGGTGGTGCGCCACGGTTTGGTCGTTGCGCAGCGCCAGGTGGGCGAAGCGGAAACCGTGGCCCGGCAGCACCTCGTACCCGTCGTACGCGTTCATCGACTCGATCGCGTCCAGGTAGTCGCCCAGCGGGTCGCCGTCGGGGTCGTAGTCCAGGCCCAGACCCGGGTGGATGTGCGGCAGGACGTTGTCACCGGGCATTATCAGGCGGCGGTCGTCGTCGCGCAGCGTCAGGCTGCCCTCGGTGTGGCCGGGGCTGACCATGACCTCCATGGGCCGGCCCATGTCGAGCTTGTCGCCCTCGCGTACGAGCTGGTCGGGCGGGGCGACCGGTACCTGCGACTCGTGCCACAAGTCGGATGGCATCACCGGTCGTTTGTCGAACGGTACGCCCCAGCTGTCGTACCGGGCGTTCATGGCGGCCTGGTCGGGTATCGACTGGAACAGCGCCCATTCGGCCTCGCCCATGATCATGGTGGCGCCGTACTCCTGGCGTATCCTCTCGGCCATGCCGATGTGATCGATGTGCAGGTGGGTGACGAACACCGACTTCACCGGGCCCAGGCCCCACTCCTTCAGGGCGGAGGTCAGACGGTTCCAGTCCTCGTCGCTGTTCCAGCCCGGGTCCACGAGGTGGGCCTCGCCGTGGGGGCCGGCCATGACGTAGCACAACGTACTGGTGATCGGGCCGCCGCCCACGGGCAGGGGCAGCGACAACATGTATGTGTCATCGCCGATCTGTTCGGTCTCCGGGTGCTCGTGGGCGAGGAACGACGCATAGCCGGTCTCGCTGGTCGGGCCGAGATCCTTGCCCTTGGTATCCGGAGTGACGAAGCCGCTCTGGAGCTCATTAGGGGTATCATGTTCTGGCATTGGTTAGCGTCCTATCTTTCCGAACTTGGAGCCGATTTGTTTCATGACCGCCGGGCGTACCAGGAACCACCCGGTCACGAGGAAGACGAAAGCCACGGCGAAAACCCCCACGCCCCACCAGTTGGTGGTGTCCTGGGAGGCGAACATGTGGTTGAGATTCCGTATGGGACCGGTGGCGAACACCAGGCCGACGTGAACGATCACGAAGCACACGAAGTAGACCATGACCGGGAAGTGGATCGCCTTGGCGCGCTCGGAGGTGTAGACCGCGGACAGGCGCTTGAAGCGGTTGGGCCACAGCGGTGACTGGCGGAAGCCCGTGATCGCGGACAGCGGCGCGGCAATGAACGCTGTCACGAAGTAGCCGAGGAGTTGGAGGCTGTTGTAGCCCGTCCAGCCGTTCTCCTCCGGCCATTGCAGGGATAGGTATTGGAGGCCGGTCGAAATGGCGTTGGGGAAGACTTCCCACGATGTCGGTACGATCTTGACCCACTGGCCCGTGGCGAAAATCAGGATCATGAAGACGGCGCCGTTCGTGATCCACAACAGGTCGATGGACAGGTGGGTCCAGACCTCGATGGCTATCTTCTTGCTGGCCGGCTTGGGTTTCTTACGGATCCAGGTTCCGGCCGGCCGGACTCCGGAGCGTACGATGAGGCCCGCCCGTACGAGCATCACCATGAAGAACACGTTGAGGAAGTGTTGCCAGCCGAGCCAGCCCGGGAGGCCGACGGGCGCCCATTCGGGGAGCGGTACGTGGCCGGGGTACCGGGCGACAAAGCCCTGTCCGGCGGTGGTCGACACAAACCAGCGTGAGAAGACAATGGCGATTGCCAACAGTACGAGGCCGATGCCCGACCAGATGACGATCTTCAGCCAAAGCGCCATGGGCTTCTTGGTCTTGGCGGGGGCAGGAGCCGGAGAAGGGGGAGTAGGTTCAGTAGGTGTCAGAACCGAGTCGCTGGCCGTGTCGCCGTGGCTTGGTGTCATCCTGCCGTCTTCACTTGTCATCCTGCCGTCAGGCAGGATCTCCTCGGGTTGAAGAACCTCCGGTTCGGGCTGGGCGGGTCCGGCAAAGGTACGGGCGGAAACAACCGGAAATGCACTGACCGTCCCCCCGGGGGGCCACGGTTCGCCGCCCGCGACCCGCGGAAGACCGCGTCGCAGGGTGATGCCCGTGGTGGCTTCGGCGGGACTACCAGGGGTGTCGGCATGGGACACCGGGACGGTTCTCGTGTCCCCGCTAGTCAACATACTAATTTTGGTACGCGGAGCAACAACCGCAAATGACGTAGCCGTCCCTTCCGGAGGCCACGGCTCGCCGCCCGCGACCCGCGGAAGACCGCGTCTCAATGTGACGGCAGGATGACCCGGGGTGTCGTTAGGATGACTGCGAGAGTCGGCACTCTCCGTCCGCGGGGGCACCACGGTGAACGTGGCAACCGTACCTTCCGCAGGCCACGGGTCGCCGCCTGTTGTCCTCGGCAGGCCGCGGCGCAAAGCCGTACTCATCCGCGCGCCTTCAGGGTTTCGATCAGCTGCGGGACGATCTTGAACAGGTCGCCGACGACGCCGAAGTCGGCGATCTCGAAGATCGGCGCGTCCGGGTCCTTGTCAATCGACACGATCGTCTTGGCAGTCTGCATCCCGGCGCGGTGCTGAATTGCGCCGGAGATGCCGACCGTCACGTACAGGTCGGGCGATATGGTCACCCCGGTTTGCCCGACCTGGTGTGAATAAGGGATGAAGCCGGCGTCGACGGCGGCGCGCGAGGCGCCGACCCCGGCACCCAACAGGTCCGCGAGTTCCTCGACGAGGCGGAAATTCTCCGCCGCGCCGAGGCCTCGTCCGCCGGAGACGACCTTGCGGGCCCGACGCACATCTGGGCGCGGTCCCTCCGACTTCGATTCGGTAAACGATTTGATGTGCGCCGCGGGCGCCGTGCTGGCCTCTGCCTCCAGAACGGTGACAATGGGTGTCGCGGCGGCCGCGCGTTCGGCGATGGATCCCTGGCGTACGGTGATGACCGGCGCGCCGGCGGTGACCGCGGAGTCGACCAGGTACGAGCCGCCGAACACCGAGTGATGCGCGATGATCCCTTCCGCGTCGCGGTCCACGCCCACGGCGTCGACGAGGATGCCCCGCTTGGTCCGGACCGCGAACCGGGCGGCGGCCTCGCGCCCGTTGATGGTGTGGGCGACCAGTACGGCGGCGGGCGGGACCACCTCGGCGGCCCGGGCCAGCGCGTCAGCCAGGCTCACGACGACCACATCGGTGGCGACCGGTACGGCCACGACCTCGGTCGCGCCGAGCTCGCCGGCGGCCGCGGCCAGGGTTTCGGCGGAGGCGTCGCCCGCGACCGGTATGACCGCGACCGGCGTACCGATCCGGGATGCCGCGCCCAGCAGTTCCGCCGCGCTGGCGGTCAACTGGCCGCCGGCGGTGGTCTCCAGCAGAACAAGTATTGGTTCGTTACTCATGCGTTCCACCTTTACACCAGGTTGTTCTTGATCAGGAATTCGGCCAGCTGCACCCCGCCGCTGCCTTCGTCGACGACCTTCGTACCGCCCGTTCGCGGCGGCCGGGTCGTGACACCGATCACGATGGCGCGCGCACCGGTGATACCCAGCGTGTCCACGCCCAGGTCGGCCGCGGACAGGGTTTCGACCGGCTTCTTCTTCGCCGCCATGATGCCCTTCAGCGACGGGAACCGCGGGTCGGGCAGGGCCTCCGTGATGGAGGCCACGGCTGGCAGGGGAGCCTCGATCTCGGCCGAGCCGTCGTCGAGAACCCGCGTACCGCTGACCGTCGTACCGTCACAACTGATCGAGGCAAGGTTCGACGCCTGGGGCAGTCCCAGCTGTTCGGCCAGCATGGCCGCCATGACGCCGCCCCCGCCGTCGGTGGAAACATTGCCGGTTAACACCAGGTCCACCTCGCGGCGCCGGATGACCTCGGCCAGTACCTCGCTGGTCAGGGTCAGGTCGGCGCCCACGAGCGCGTCGTCGGCCACGTGCACGGCGTCGGCCGCGCCCATGGCCAGGGCCTTGCGGATCGAGTTGGTCGCCTCGGCCGGGCCCATTGCCAGCACCGACACGGTCGTGTCGGGTACGGTCTCGGCGAGCGTCAGCGCCGCCTCGACGGCCCGCTCGCCGATCTCGTCGACGACCGACTCGCTCGCGCCCCGGTCGACCAGCCCGGTCTCAAGGGTGATGTGGCGGTCGCCATAGGTGTCTGGCACCTCTTTCACCAGTACGAGGATTCGCACGGTACACCTTTCTTGTCAGTCGTACTGCCTCAGTCGTCGATCGAGTCCGTGATTCGCTCGACGGCCTCGACGTAGTCTTCCGCGAAGTCCATGACCGTTTGGCGGCAGGTCTTCTGCTTGTTGATCAGGCCCACGCCCTGGCCGATCCAGTACGTCGCGATGGCCTGGCCGCCGGGCTCGCCGCGGTTGGCGTGTATGTCGGCGTTGCGCAGGGCCGGCTCGGAGAGCATCGTCATCAGGGGCATGCCCGGCGTTGGCGGGGCGCCCGGCGCGGCCCACGCCTCGGTCCAGTCCGACTTGAGCTGCCGGGACGGCTTGCCCGTACGGGCGGTCGACCGGCGCGTGTCGCGTGAGGTGGCCGCCAGCATCTTCTTCTTGGTGTACTCCGATGTCTCCGACTCCGAAGTCGTCAGCCAGACCGAACCGGTCCAGACCCCGGCCGCACCCAGCGCGATAGCGGCCGCCATCTGGCGCCCGGTCACGATGCCGCCGGCGGCGAGCACGGGCACTTTGCCCTCGGTGGCCTCGATCACCTCGGGTACGAGCACCATCGTCGACACCTCGCCGCAGTGCCCGCCGGCCTCCGTACCCTGCGCGATGAGGACATCGATCCCCGCCGCGACCTGCTTGAGCGCGTGCTCGCGGGCCCCGATCAGTGCGCCGATGGGCACACCTTCGGCGTGGGCCCGCTCGATCATGAACGCCGGGGGTACGCCTAGAGCGTTGGCGATGAACTTGATCGGGTGGCGGAACGCCACGTCGAGCAGCGCCGCGCCGGCCTCCACGTCGACCCCGACAGAGTTCTCCCGTACCACCTCATCCATTGTCATCGGCATGCCGTGGTCGGTCATCAGGTCGACCACGAACTGCTTGGCGGGTTCCGGGATCATCGCCCTCAACTGATCGTTGGTCAGGTGCTCGCCCTTGCCGACGAGCTTCTGCGCGACGATGATGTCGACCCCGTACGGTTTCCCGTTCACGTGGCTATCGATCCAGTTCAGTTCCTCGTCCAACCCCTCCGGTGTGAAGCCGGAGCCGCCCAGGACGCCGAACCCGCCGGCGTTGGTGACTTCGACCACCACATCGCGGCAGTGGCTGAATGCGAACAACGGATACTCCATGCCGAACATCTCGGTGGCGACTGTTTTCATTTTTCTCTCCTAAGTTGTTTTCCGTACGTATGGTTATTACTGGTTGCGCCACTGCGGCGGGCGCTTCTGGGCGAAGGCGGTGACGCCCTCCATGAAATTCTCGCTGGCCAGCAGGTCGTCGAAGAAGGACAAACGCGCGTTGACAGCGTCCACCGGGTCCGGGATGGCCCGGGTGGCCTCCATGACCTGCAGCGAGATCCGCACGGACGTCGGCGATGCGGCCAGGATCTCGTCCGCCAGCTCGCGGGCGGCGGCCATGGCCTGGCCGGCGGGTACGAGCTTGTTGACGACGCCGTAGCGGTGGGCGTCCTCAGCCGACATCATCCGCCCGGTCAGCACCAGTTCGTACGCGATCTTCTCCGGGATCTGTCTCGGCAGCCGGATCACCCCGCCCGCGCCCGCGATCAAACCGACCTTGACTTCGGACAACGCAAACTTCGCGGTCTCGTCGGCGACCACCAGGTGGCAGGCCAGCGCGGTTTCGAAGCCGCCGCCCATCGCGAAACCGTTCACGGCCGCGATGACGGGCTTGTACATGTTGCGCCGGTGCGTCAGCCCCGCGAAGCCACCGGGCGGCATGTAGTTGGGCGCACCGGTCGACGAGTACACGAGGTCGTTCCCGGCGCAGAAGGCCTTGTCGCCCGCGCCAGTGATGATGGCCACCCACAGGTCCTCGTCCGCGAAGAACGTGTCGAAGATCTGGTTCAGCTCCTCGTGGGCCGGCGGGAACAACGCATTGCGCTTGTCGGGCCGGTTGAGCGTCACGACCAGCAGGTGCCCGTCGCGCTCGGCCTTCACGTACTCGTACGATTCCTGTAACACCAGTGGTTTCGGCGGCAGCAGCTCGGCGGCGCGCTCGCGCGTCGTCGTCACCCGGTTGCCGGGCCCGGTGTCCTGTACCCACACCCGCTGCCCGATGGGTTCTTCAGAGTTCAGTACGTCGAGGATGTCCTGGTCACCGGGTACGCCCTTGGCCAGGAAACGCTCGCCGGTGTTCTCGAGCCGGCCCAGGACGATGCCGGAGCCGTTGCCATCGCGGTCATAGACAATGGTGTACGTCTCGATCGTCGCCCACCCGGTCGCCCGCGTGACCTGCGGCACCACCGGGGCGCCGTCGAGCCGGTCCTGGAGGTCGGCGGACCGGTCGGCCCGCCACTCAACCGGGGTCGTGGAGTAGACGGCCGCCGAGAACTTGCTCATCATCCCGCCGTTCGCGCCCACGAACCCGTACGTACCCGGCGCCTGCCGCGCCCGCTGCACCGTCTCCGCGACCGCGTGCATCGAGTAGTTGTTGCCGGCCCCGCCGAAGAACGGCAGCCCGCCGGTCAGTGTCAGCCCGCGCGGGTCGTCGGGGCTGAGCCCCAGGCCGTCCACGGCGGCGTTGAACACCGGTACCGGGAAGCAGGAGTAGAAGTCCCACGTGGCGACGTCGTTGGTGGACAGCCCCGCCATCTGTAGCGCCTGCTGGGCGGCCATCTGTGCGGCCGGGCTGGCCGACATGTCCTGCCGGTCGAGATACTCGGCCTCGCGGGCGTCGGAGTGGCCGTGGATGTAAACCCACTTGTCCTCCGGCACGCCCAGTTCGCGCGCCGCCTCGACGGACGCGATCAGTACGGCCGCGCCCTGGTTCACCTGGTCGCGCGCGACCACGTAACGGGTGTACGGATCGGCGATCATCCGGTTGTTCTCGGACACCGTCATCAGTTCCTCAGCCGTACGCTCGGTCGGCGCCGAGGCGTACGGGTTCTTCGCCGCGACTGAAGTGAACGGCGCGAACAGCCGCCCGATCTGTTCGGCGTACTGTTCCTTCGTCATCCCCAGCCGGGCCCGCCGCGCGTTCTCAAGCATCGCGTACATCGAAGGCGCGCCGACCAGGCCGTACGAGGCGCACTCGCGGCTCATGAGCCCCTTCAGCCCGAAGCCCCGGTCCTCCAGCGAGCCATCGACGGTCTCGTTGAAGTCGGGCCGGTCCTCGGCCTTGGCCAGGGCGCGGGCCGTCGAGATGGCCTCCGAGCCGAAAACCAGGGCGACACGGCCCCGGCCCGACGCGATGGTGGCCGCCAGTTCGGTGATGAGGTGCTGGGGCCCCTGGCCGCCGGCCACCTCTAAGATCGCCCGGGTGGGAGCGGCACCGACGCGGGCCGCGACGGAGCGGGGATAGTTGTTCGACTTGCCCAGCGGCGCGGGCGCCCCGGGGGTCGAGATCTCGAACTGCCGGATGCCGGCGACGGTGTCGATGGCCTCGGCGATCCGTACCGGGTCGGCCCCGGTGTCCGCCAGGGCCCGTTCGGACGCCTTCGCCGCCAAGCCGACAGAGGACAATTTCTCATAATCGTCGGCGCCGAGCCGGTCGATCACCTGTCCCACACCGATGATGACCGGTGTACGGGGGTCGATGGTTGTCATGATTTGTTTGTCCATTCCACTACGACGTCGAGCGCCTCGATCTGTGATCCGTTGACGCGGATGGGGTTGAGTTCCAGCGATTCCAGGTCGTCGCCCAAGGCCAGCGCGAGGTCGCCGACACGGGCCATGATTTCCCCGAAGGCGTTGCGGTCGGCCGGCGGGGAGCCCCGGAACCCGTCCAGTGTGTGGTCACCTTTCAGCAGCCGCAACAGCTGGGTGGCCCGGCGCGGCGTCACTGGCAGCGGCATGAGGATGGAGTCGTGGAGGATTTCCACGAACACCCCGCCGAACGCGACGGCGAGCATGAGCCCGAAGTCGGCATCCCGTACGACACCGATCAGCAGCTCGGCCGAGGCCGACCGCATCGGTGTCAGCAAGGCGCCTTCAACGGTGGCTCCCGGTACGGCGCGCCCGGCGGCGGTGACCGCTTCGAACGCTTCCAGTACGGCGTGGTCGCCCTTCACGTTCAGCCGGACCCCGCCGATGTCGGACTTGTGGAGGATCTCGGGGGAGATGACCTTGACAGCCACGGCCTCGTCGAGTTCGCGCGCGGCGGTGATGGCTTCACCGGCGTGGCGGGCGATCAGCGCGGGCACGACGGGAATCCCGGCGGCTTCGACCAGGTCTCGGGCCTGGGCCTCGGTCCATTCCCCGTGCCGCAGCGACTTGTCGGGGGTGGGCGGTACGGGCCGCGGGTCCGGCTTGACGGCCAGCGCCCGGCGTCGCCGGCTCCACAGGTCGATGTTGTGCAGCGCGCGGAACGAGTTGGTCATGCCCTGGGAGACGTACGGGATGCCGCAGTACTCCTGGAGTACCTTCGTTGTTTCGCTGGTCGGCTGGATGACCTGGTTGACGAATATGACCGGTACGCTGGCCTCCTTTATTGCGTCGCCGATGGCTTTCAGTACCCCTTTCGAGGGCCAGGCCAGGCCGTCGCCTTCCCAGGGGATGGCCATCAGCACCATGACGACCCCGATCGACGGGTCATCGGCCAGTGACGTGATCGACCTCTGGAAAACGGTCGGATCGATGATGGCGGCCCCGGTCACGTCCAGCGGGTTCTGGATCGTGCCGTAGTTCGCGAAGAACTCGCCGATCCGGTCGTGTGTGTCTTCGGAGATTTCGGGGATCTTGCACCCGATGCGCTCGGCCTCGTCGGCCAGGATGTCGCAGGCCCCGCCGGAGATGGAGGCGATACCGATGCCCCGGCGCGGCAGCGGGCCCAGGTGGGCGGCGGCGCCGGCGGTCAGCATCAGGTCTTCCACCGAACCGACCCGGATGACGCCGAGCTCGCGGAACATGGCCTCGATCGCCTTGTCGTCTCCCACCAGCGCGCCCGTGTGGGCCATGGCGGTACGGGCGGCCAGCTCCGACGCGCCGGCCTTCAGCACGACGACCGGCTTGCCGACCTCGGTGGCGCGCCTCGCGGCCCTGAGGAATGTGTGGGGGTCGCGGATGGACTCGACGAACATCGCGATGGCCTTCGTCGCCTCGTCATCGACCAGGAAGTCGAGAACGTGACCGGCGGTGATCATGGCCTCGTTGCCGAGGGTGACCGCGTAGCTGAGCCCCACCCCCGTCATCTCGGCGAAGTCGATCATGGCCGAGGTGGACGCCCCGGATTGGGACAGCAGGCCCACGACCGGATCCGTCTGCGGCCGCACGTTCATCACGCACCCCGGGGCGCCGTCCACGAGGTTGGCGAAACCCAGCATGTTGGGTCCCAGGATGAGCATGTCCATTTCCTCCGCGGCGGCGACCAATTCGGCCTGGGCCGCCCGCCCGGCCTCGCCGGCCTCGGCGTACCCGGAAGACATGATGACCGCGTTCCTGACCCCGGCGGCACCGACCTCCCGCAGTACCTCGACCGTGATCGCCTGGGGCACCATCATGAACGCCAGGTCGATCGGCTCCGGAACGTCGTTGATCGAGGTGTAGGTGGACCGTCCATGCGTTTCCACGCCGCGGGGGTTCACCAGGAATATGTGGTCCTCCTTGCCGAATTCCACGAAGTTCTTGTACGTCGAGAACGAGAAGGACGATTTGTTGGACGCGCCGACGAGCGCGACATTCTTCGGACGGAACATTGTACGTAGCCGCTCGGGGGTGATTGGTGAACTCATAATAACTCCTATGTGTGACTGGTTGTGGTTGGAAAGAACATTGGTGGCCTACCGGGGCAGGCCGAGGGCGCGTGAGATGAGCCCGCGTTGGATGTCGTTGGTACCACCGCCGACAACGTACATGACAGACAGCCGCAGGTTCTTGTTGAACCGGCCGCCGCCGGGTCCGGCCGGGTCGGACAGTGCGCCGACCGGGCCGAGGATGTCGAGGATGGTCTCGGCGAAGGTTTCGGCCAGTTCGCCGCCGAGTACGCCGGCCATCGGCGCCTCGAACCGCGCGCCGCCGCCCCTGGAGGTGGCGTTGGTGGCCTGGGTGACCAGGACGCGCAGGGCGTGAAGCGTGGCCGCCTGGTCGCTGATCCTGTGGCGCGCCGCCGACCCGCGCGGGCCGACGATGGTGTTCGCGTCGGTCCGTACGTACGCCAGGAAGTCGTCCATCTGGCGCAACAGTTCGGTGGCGACGCCGCCCATCATGACGCGCTCGCCGGCCAGGGCGTCGGTGATGACCTTCCAGCCGCCGTCGACCTCGCCGACCCGCATGGAGTCGGGCACGCGGAGGTCGTCCAGGAACGTGATGGAGCAGGTCTCGCCGGACAGTGCGTGGATCGGCTGGAGCGAGATGCCGGGTGTGTCCATCGGGATCAGGAAGACCGTGATCCCGGCGTGGCGCGGCTGGGCGTCCGGGTTGGTCCGGGCGGCGAGCCAGATGTGCGAGGAGACGAACGAGTTCGTGGTCCAGATCTTCTGGCCGTTGATGACCCAGTCGTCGCCGTCGCGTACGGCCTTTGTCCGTACAGAGGCCAGGTCGGACCCGACCTCCGGCTCGGAATAGCCGAGGCAGAACTTGATCTCGCCGCGCCGGATCTGCGGCAGGAAGCGTGCCTTCTGCTCCTCGCTGCCGTGCAGCAGGATCGAGTTGCCCAGGAGCATCACGGCCCCGAGCGCGAGCGCGGCGTCGGTCCGGTTGTACGCCAGCTCGTCGTGCAGGACGACCTGTTCGGTCAGGCTGGCGCTGCGCCCCCCGTACTGCTCCGGCCAGCCGAAGCCCAGCCAGCCCTTGTCGGCCACCGCTTGGCGGATCGCGGCGTCGTCGGACGTGCCGTCGGGGCGGCGGTGGGCGGCGAGTACGGCCCGTACCTCCTCCCGCATCTTCTCACCGGCCTCGTCGAGGGCCAGGTCGGGCAGGGACTGGTTGGTTTCGACGAGTACGTCGGCGACGCAGCCGGCGGTACGGTGCATGGTGGCGGCGCGGGTGATGTCCGCGTGGACGCGGCGGAACAGCCACGGCCCGGCGTGTTCCTCGAAGTAGCCGCTGGCCGCGAGGGTGTGGTGGGCGCCCAGCTGGACCCGGCGGGCCGCAGCGGAGACGAAGGTGGTGGCCAGCTCGGCGCCGAACACCCATTCGTCATTGCCGTCGGTATAGGCCATGACCGCCTGGTCGATGATCCCCTGACTAGCCGATACGTCGATCTGGCAGGTGGCGGTACGCTGCTGTACGGCCTGGAACGTACCGATCGGTTTGCCGAACTGGATCCGGGTCTTGGCGTGTTCGATGGCGAACTCGTGCATGAGGGCGGCGGCGCCGGCGGCGCGGGCGGACAGGGCCAGCCGGATGATGGCGAGCGCCTCGTCGGCCGCCGCGGCATCCGCCTCAACAGTGTGGGTGGCCGGGCCCAGTGTGACTTTGCTCCAGTCCGGGCGGGCCAGTCCTGGGGTGGGCTCGGCGCCGGTGATCGGCCGCAGCTCGACGGTCCCGCCCGCGGGCGGTACGACCAGTACGTGGGTCGCGGCCGCGGCGGTCTCGATGGCGGAGGCGGTGTCGCCGTCCGTACCGGCGGCAAACGTGACGCGTAACTCACCGGCGGCGATCGCCGTGGCGGCGGGGGACTCGTCGCCGAACAGGCGGGCGGCGGCGAAGGCGTCACCGAGCGGCAGCGGGCAGGCGGCCCGGCCAAGTTCGGCCATGGCGACCATCAGGCCGTCGAGCGCGTCCATGCCGGCGAGTTCGAACAGCCCGTCGCCGGCCATGGCCTGCCAGAGGGCGTCGATATCGGCGGTCGCGGCGCCGGTGGCCGCCCCCCAGGTATGCTCCAGCCGGCCGCGTACCATGTCGCGCAGGTCGGTGAGTTCTTGTTGTTCCATTGTTGCCCTCCTCGTGTGGCGGCCGGGTCCGTGTCAATTACGGACGGAATTCGTACCGATATTCAATCACATCTCGCGCCAAAGCGCAAGCGTCCACGGTCGTAATCTTTGAGGCTATTGTTGTGGACATCATGAGTGAGCAGGAGCACCTGGCCCGTCCAGGCCGGCCGCGGGACACCGGGATCACCGAGCGTGTCCTCAGTACGGCGACCATACTGTTCGGCGAACGCGGCTGGGCCGGGTTCACGATCGACCGGGTGGCCGCGGAATCCGGGGTCGGCAAGTCGGCGATCTACCGCCGCTGGGAGTCCAAGGAAGACTTGCTGGTTGCCGCTTTGTCGGCGTACATCGTGGCGGTCGAGGATGTGGACACGGGGTCGCTGGGCGGCGACCTGCTGGCGTTCGCGCGGCAGATCATGGGCCTGTACATCGGTCCGTACGGCCTGGCCACCCGCCGGCTCAGCGCCGAACCGGACTTCACCCCGGCCCTGCGGGGGCGCCTGGACGAGTTCTTCGACTCCCAGGTCAAGACCGCGCGCCAGCTGGTCAGACGCGCGGTGGACAGGGGGTACGTGGATCATCCCCTGCCGACAACCCTGATCCTGAACATCATCAACGGCGCCTCGATGAGCTACTCCATCACCACCCCGGGTGACGTGATCACCCCGGAACACGCCGATACGTACGCCACCCGGTTGGTGAACTTCGTACTGGCTGCCCTGGACGTATCAACAACGAGCAATGGTATATGATCGCAGCAGTCTGGCCACCTACCGTACAGGAGACGAGTGAGGCGCTGACAGGCGGATTCGATCCGGCGGCGCGCCGGGCCGGGGTCCGGAGAAGAATTGTCGTAGCTGGCTAGTATGGTGTTGGCCGACACCAAGGAGACTGAATGAACTCATCAACGATACGCCCGGGGCGTCGGCCAACAGATGCCCACACCTATACCCCAACCACCACAACCAAGTTGTATATGGTGTCGGGTGGTTTGTGTATGAACCCGGACTGCCGGGCACTCTTGATGGTGCACAAGGACAAACAGAAACCAATATCCGGCGACAATGTATTCCTGTCCAAGAACATTGCGCATATACACTCAGACTCGCCGTCCGGGCCGCGTTATGAGTCGGCTCGATCAATAGACGACCTTCGTGGCTATTCCAATCTGCTTGTCTTGTGCCCCACCTGTCACACGATGATAGATGCCTTGCCTGATGATTATCCGGCCTCCGTTCTGGAGACATGGAGAACCATTCGGGAGGACGAGGCATTGCGCAGGGTGGTCAGTAACCTGTCTCTGCTCGCGACAGTGGTGCGTGCTGTGACGCTCGAGAGTGCATTCCAAGAACCAGTGGCCAGTGCTGACTCCCTCGTTCCGTTTCAGATCGCCGACAAGATCACATTCAATAAGTTGTCAGAAGGAGGCCTGCTGGTGAGGGAGTATTCCGTCTATGAGGGTGCGCTAAGACAGCTATATGCCGAGCTTGAGCAGCAATCACCGTTCAAGAAGGCAAGCCTGCTGAGTTATGTTGAGGGGCAGTACCAGAAGGCCAAGAATCACTATCTTGCTGCCGATGCGCCGGGCCTCCCTGGCATGGAGATCATCAGGGCCCACTCTGACGACATCTTTCACCGTGTGCATGAGTCGCTCATTGAGACAGTGAAGAGGTCTGGTACTGGTCTTTCGTACGAGGAGACGTGGTTTGGCACGCTCATTGTCATGGTTGATGCTTTCATCGTCTGCCGAGTCCTGGAGGCGCCAAAATGATACTTGTGTCTCGTGACATTGCGCCAGAACATCAGGTCTACTATTTGGGAGCTGTTCTGTCACGTATAATTGGTGATTGTCAAAGTCACGTTTCCGTGCAGGAACTCTACGACAGATTCGCGGCGGAAACAGGAGCGGGGTCGGAGATGTTCGCATTAGCACTTGACTGGTTGTTTCTGTTGGGTGTGGTGGACGCTGATATGTGGGGAGCGCAGCATGTTTCTTAGGAGCCTGAAGATCACCAATAATGGCGATGTTGTTAGAGACATTCGATTCGGACGGGGCTTGAATCTGATCATCGATGATACGCCTGCCGAGTCTATCCAGGAGTCCGGCAACAATGTGGGCAAGACGACCGTCCTGCGTCTTGTCAGCTACTGTTTCGGTGCGGATGCAGACAAGATATACGCGGACCCGGAGTTTCCGGCCAAACAGGATCCGGCAGTGAAAGAGTTTCTGGAAAGCAACGATGTTGTGATTGAGATCCGTTTGGCGAAGGATCTGGATTTCGACCCCAGCGCTGACCTCGTGATCGAACGCAACTTTCTCAAACGCAAGCACAAGAAACAACGCATCAATGGTGTCGAATACCGTGATGCAGACTTCGCCCGCTGGCTCAAACGGTACATTTTCAACTCCGACACTGAGAAACCCACAATCAAGCAGCTGGTCGCGAAGAGCATTCGGGAAGGCAGCCTTCGTACAGAGAACGCCATATATGTTCTCGACCCGTACTCACAAGCAGTGGAGTACGAGGCCCTGTTCTTATTCTGGCTGGGAATTCCGGTTGACACTATGTCCGACAAGCAGAGACTCGAACAAGGAGCCCGGCTTGAGAAGACGATTCTGAACAGGTTGAACAAGGAAGCGACGGAGTCCCAGATTGATCAAGCCCTTCGTGTGATAGACCGGCAAATCAATGTCCTGGAGCGGAAACGGGATGCTTTGAACATCAACCCCGACTACCACGAGGATTTGGCGCACCTCAACGCTGTGCGACTGGCGATGACGGAGTCGTCGGCTCGCCTCGGGGCACTGCAGCTCAGAAGACAGTTGCTGGAGGACAGCGTGACCGAATTGCAGCGTGAACGCAGTTCTGTCGACGTGAGGGTGGTCGAGCAGTTGTACCGCGAGGCGGAACGGTTCATTCCCGACCTGCAACGAACATTTGCGGAGACGCTCAGTTTCCACAACAAGATGATTGACGAACGAATCGAGTTCATGAGGAGCGAACTGCCCGCCATTGAACGCAGGGCGCATGAAGTCAGGCTGTCTTTGGATGAAGCGAAACGGGATGAGTCCAGGCTGGTGCACAAGCTGTCCACATCGGATTCCTACGAAATGATCGAGGCCATCAACGCGGACCTGTACGAGGAGTACCGGAAGAGGGGACAGTACGAGGAGAGTCGTAAGGCACGGAGCCGTACACAGGCGGCCTTGGACCGGATAGAGTCGCAGTTGAGGATTATCAACAGCGGCATTTCAGACCACAGCGGGCTGGTCGAGCAAAGGATTGCCGCTTTTAATGAGATATTCGCAGCCATGTCCGCGAAAGTTTACGGGGAACAGTTCATTCTTAGTTCCTCCTGGCCTGTGGACAAGCATTTGTCTCTTGCCATCAGCACCATCGGCGACAACCCTGGCACTGGTAAGAAACTCGGTGAGATTGCCTTGTTCGACCTGTCCTATGTTGAGTTCGCGGATCGCGAGGGTATCGATTGCCTGCACTTCGTCATGCAAGACCGTATGGAGAACGTGCACGGGAACCAGTTGAGAGCCTTGAGCGATGTGATCAAAGCCGGTAACTGCCAGTACATCGTCACTATCCTTCGTGACAAGCTCCCAGGGGAGATCCTGCGGGCAGGTACGCCCGTCCTGACTCTGTCACAGTCTGACAAGTTGTTCCGATTGCCATGAAGCCATGCGGTAGGATGGCTGCTGATATTCAATATGGTGGGGAGGGATGATTGTCTGGTCGCTTGATGCGCCGTACGGCTCCGCTGGGGCTGGCGGTCGCCATGTTCGTACTGGCTGCCTGCTCGGCGCAACCCGGGGACACGACGACGCCCCCGGAGACTCCGGAGGCGACCGTTGAGGCGTCTGCCGGGCCGTCGCCGGTTCCGTACCCCGATGGCATCCCCGACGTCATGGCGAACCCGGTGTGGCGGCCGGTGCCGGTCGGTGAGAAGGTGCTGGGTGCCTGCTGGTCGCGGGATGCGGGGCTGACAGCAGTACTCACCGTGAACGGTGACAATCTGAACCTGACAGGTATCGACCTTGTCGACAACCGGATCGTGTGGACCACCACAGTTGTCACGCTCAGTGAGGATGCTGACCGTACCTTGCCAGGGAACCTTGACTGTGACAATGCCGGGCATGCCGTGGTGCTGCAGTCCGGCGCGTTCGTCGGCGAGGACAGTGTCACCAACTTCTTCGTCGTGGACATGACGGACGGGGCGGTCAAGGGGCAGTTGGGGGTGAAAGGCCTGGTCATACAGTTCCTGGTGGGGGACAAGGTGGTCATACAGACCGGGGATCTGATAACCGCCTATGCCATCGATGACATCGCGACGCCAGTCTGGGAGAACAGCAGCGGCGCCATGGACATGCCGATCGGCGACGACTATGTTGTGTTGCAGTGGGGCGTCGTACGGGCGGACACCGGCGAGCCGGCCGGCTTCGGCGACGACGCGTCCAAGTACGGGGTGAACTACACCGGGTCGGGCGCCGGCCACGTGATCCGCAAGGAGCTGGTCCCGGACCCGGTCACTGGTGAGAGCGGGTGCACGGCGACCTACCAGGCCTGGGACACGGCCACCAATTCGCCCATCTGGACGGTCACGGGGATGGCGGGAAGCTTCTCGTACGTGGACGAGACTTTCTACCTGTTGTCCGGCATCGACGCTGTCAGTCACGGCGGCGTGTGCGTCGTCTCGGCCGGATCTCCCACCATGACCGCGTATTCGCTGGTGGACGGTTCGCAGCTTTGGAGCATGCAACTGCCCGAAATGCCGGGCGGGATGGTCAGTCCGCAACTCAACGACACCGATCCCCAGTCGGGTTCGCCCCGCGCCGCGACCGCTGTCGCCTACGAGGTGGATGCCCCGGATTTGGGGCAGCCCAAGACGGCTCTGGTGGATCTGAAGGGTCGCAGTGCCATCGGCGTGGATGGCGCGATTATGGGTTTCGGCTCGCAGGTGGCGTACATCTCCACCGGCCGGATGTGGGAGGACACGGGCCAGGCAGGGTACGACATGCGGTCCCTTTCCAGCGGCAGACTCTGGGCGACCGACACTCCCGACATGGGCGGCAGCAGGCTCTGGGTGAGGCAGATCGGGCCATGGCTGCTGGCGTACCCGGTCCCGGCGACCGGGGATGGCACCGGCATGAGCGTACTGGTCCAGCAGTGAACTATTATTCTCCGTAAGGTGTCAGGAGGAAAGTATGTCCGGTCGTTCCTGGGTGTCCGTCGCACTCGTTGGTGTTCTTGTGGTGGCGTTGGCGGCTTGCAGCACCCCGGCCGGTACGCCGTCCGAACCTCCGCAAACGCCGTCCGCGTCTGCCACCGGTGACCCGGCGAAAAACCCCGGCTGGCAGGCGGTTCCCATCGACCAGCAGGTACGCGATGTTTGCTGGTCGCCCGCTGCGAAGCTGGCGGCCGTACTGGCCACAAGCGGGGATGACGTAACGGTGTCCGGGGTCGATCTCGCTGCGGGGACCGTCGCCTGGACCAGCGCGGTGGCCACGGTTCCGGCCGATCCGAGCGGGTATTCGAACTCGCATCTTGGCTGTGACAAGGAAGGACACGCTGTCGTCGTCGCGACACCGCCGTACGACGGTGAGCGGGCCGTGACGACCACCGTTGCCACTGTGGGGATGAAGGATGGTACGGTGGTCGCCAAACGTGACGTGCCGGACATGGGGTCGTACTTCCTGGTGGCGGGTCTCGTGGTGTTACAGACCGGAGATCTGGTCGATGCGTATGCCACAACCGACCTGACGACGCCTGTCTGGGAGACCGCTGGGCGCGTATCCGGGGTTGTCGGTGACGATTTCGTGGTCCTGGAGTCGTTAGTCGTACGGGCGGACACCGGCGCTCCTGCCGGGTTCGGCGATGATGTGGGGGGCAACGGGGTGTCGTACGCGGGTTCCGGTGCCGGTCATGTGATCCGTGTTGAGACCCTCGGTGATGTGACGACCGGCAAGGGTGAGTGCCAGGTACGTTACCAGGGGTGGGACGTCGCTACCAATGCGCCTTTGTGGACGGTGACGGGGATGCAGGGCGTGTTTTCGTACGCCGACGAGGTGTTCTACCTGCTGTCGGGCGTGACGGGTACGGGGATCGGGTGCGCGTGTCAGCTGTCGGCGGGCCGGCCCACCATGACGGCGTACTCGATGAAAGACGGTTCCGAACTGTGGAGCCTGCAACTACCAGAGTTTTCCGGTACGACGGGGATCGAGATGATCAACGACACCGATCCGGCATCGGGGCTGCCGCAGGCGGTGACCTCGGTGGCGTACCGGACGCAGGTCGCCGGGACGTACCGCAAGGTGGTCGTCCTGGTGAACATTCCGGGCCGCGAGGCGCAAACCGTGGAAGGTGACCTGACCGGTTACGGCGCGCAGACCGCCCACTTCGCCACCAGCAAGAAGGGTGCGAACCCGGGCCAGGTCGGTTATGACACGTTGTCCGTTAACCAGGAGCCCTTGTGGACGGTCGACTACCCGTCCATGGCGGGCGACGGTGGCGGAGTGATGGCCGCCCAAGTCGGCCCGTGGCTGGTGGCCTACCCGGCTCCCGCAAGGGGAGACGCCAGGGGACTGAGCGTACTGCGTGAGAAATGAGACCCTCGTGATCCGCGAACCACGAATACAGGAAGTAACGTTCGATTGCGCGAACCCGGCCCTGTTGGCGGAATTCTGGGGTCGCCTCCTGAGGTGCCGGTGGGGGTATCGCGAAAACCCGGGCGGGGTGGTCGCCTCCAAAGAGCTGTTTCTGTTGTTCCAGGTCGTTCCCGAGCCGAAGAGTTCCCCGAAGAACCGTGTCCATCTAGATATCGAAGTAGATGATCTACGACAGGCGGTCGCCCAAGCGGAGGCGTTGGGTGCGACACGGGTCAGTGAGTTTCACGACGACCCAGGAGGCGGTGGTTTCGTCGTACTACAGGATCCGGAAGCCAACGAGTTTTGTCTGGTGTCGCAACCAGAAGGATCGTGGACCCAACTGCTGGAAGACATTTGCGCGGATGCCCCTGATGAGTAGTGGAGATGGGGGGAGTCGAACCCCCGTCCTCGAAAGGCGATCTAGGCATTCTCCGGGCGCAGCTTCTGTTGGCGTTCTACTTGGCTCTCATGCTCTTCGAAGCACCTCATGAACGAGCCCAGCCTTAGTTATTGTCCTTTGGTGCCGCTAAGACGTCAGCATCAAAGTGAGCCTTCTTGACGAGGCCAGACACTGGAGGGAAGGCACCCCCAGGCTGACCCTTCGGTCGCTGATCAGGCAGCGAGAGCGAAGTCAGTGCGAACATCGTTGGCACTTATTGTTTTCAAGGATCGTTAACGAGATAACCCTGAATCCTCGGCCCGCTTCTCCTAGAACTACCGTTCCAAGTCGAAACCAGTCATCCCCTATGCAGTTATGTGCTCTGACGAGCCTTACAAGTGTACGTCATCGAGCCCGACTTAGACAACCTCTGCTGGTAATTCTTATGTTCGGGGTCGTAGTCGGTAGGTTCCGGTGTGGTCGATGAGGATTTGTTGTCCGGTGCCGCTGGTCCAGATGAGGAGCCCGGGTCGGGGTTGTTGTAGGTCCCAGCCGGGGGCGTGGGTTTTGATCCGGTGTGATGTGCGGTCGAGTGGGGCCAGGTTTGATGGTCGGGTTAACCCGGTGATATTTGGTTCCCACGCTTGGGTGTGGTCCAGGTCGTTGTGCCGGGATTCGGTGTTTGACCAGGGGAACACACAGTAGGGGTCGCGGAGGAGGACGGTGGTGCGGATGTAGTGGGGGATTTCATAGGCGTCCACGCGGGGTTCGTGGTAATCGGCAACATGGATGACGGGGGTGACTTTGATATTGGAGCCTTGGGTGACGTTGGCGACTTCTTGGATCAAAGCAGGTCCGTC
>Ga0209628_10000721_pt1 | contig 20549 bp, 14 predicted proteins | sample TergutCu122P4_FD_187285 | JGI IMG/M metagenome (GOLD analysis project Ga0209628, IMG submission 187285) | Cubitermes ugandensis P4 segment gut microbial communities from Kakamega Forest, Kenya - Cu122 P4 (SPAdes) (version 2) | ecosystem: Host-associated > Arthropoda: Insects > Digestive system...
ATGCCATTCAATATTCACATGGAATATTAGCGCCAATTTCTCAACGTTATGTTCCAATTATGGGTAGGTTGCATACGCGTTACGCACCCGTGCGCCACTCGTCAGCACCTATTGCTAGGCCTGCTACCGTTCGACTTGCATGTATTAAGCCTGCCGCCAGCGTTCATCCTGAGCCAGGATCAAACTCTCCATAATAATTAATGTTAGTTTTGGAATTAAAAATTAAAAGATTTTATTCTCGTAATTCATAATTCGTAATTGTTTGTGTCTGTTCCCAACTCGTTCGCTTACGTCTTTCTCAAAATTTAAAAAAATTTCCGAGTTATTTTTTGTTTGCTACATTCATTCCAATCTTTCAAAGAACGTGTCCCCATTACTAAGGGAACTTTTAAAAATAAGGGCTCAATGTATGAATTTTATCCTTAATCTTTCCCCCATTCAATCCTTCAATCCCTCAATCCTTCACTCGTTCAAATGGGACGGCAAAAATATAATTTTTTTAATACGAAATATCGTGTCACGATTTTTTTTTAAATTATTTTTTAAAAGATTGAATATCAAATGAATATTTTTTATTGTAAAACATTTTTATCCGTTTGTATGTATTTTGAAAATTTCATGTTTATTCGCGGAAAAATAATTTAGTTAATGAAAGAATATTTTAAACATAAGAATACTTTACTTCTGAATAACAATATTTTAGAAGAAAATCTTTTTGACGAGGAGTTTATTGATTTAATTGTAACTTCGCCACCATATAATGTTGGTATTGAGTACAATTCAAACGATGACGTTTTGAACTACGAACATTATCTTGATTTTTCCGAAAAATGGCTGCGTAATTGCTACAAATGGAGTAAAACACAAGCGAGATTTTGTCTGAATATTCCATTAGATAAAAACAAAAACGGAAATCGAGCTGTTGGTGCAGATTTGACACAAATTGCACAAAAAGTTGGTTGGAAATATAAATCAACAATCATTTGGAATGAAGGAAATATTTCGAGAAGAACGGCTTGGGGGAGTTGGAAATCTGCCTCGGCACCTGTTGTAATTGCACCTGTTGAATTAATTGTGATTTTGTATAAAGACGAATGGAAAAAAACAAACGGTACAAAAATTTCTGATATTACGGGCGATGAGTTTAAAAATTGGACAAACGGCGTTTGGACTTTTAACGGTGAAAGTAAAAAGCGAGTTGGACACCCTGCTCCATTTCCAAAAGATTTACCTTATCGTTGTATAAAAATGTTTAGTTATGTTAATGATTTAGTTTTTGACCCATTTACAGGCAGTGGAACAACGCTTTTAGTTGCTTCAAATTTAGATAGAAAAGCAATTGGAACAGAACTTGACCCAACATATTGCGAATTAGCAAAAAATAGAATTTTACAAGAAACAGGGACAATAAATCTTTAAAAAATATGGCAGAAAAATTATCTCAAATGGAATTGGTAAAAGAATTTTTTACTAAAAATCCAAACAGAAATATAGAACACCCTGAAGTTGTAGATTGGGTTGTTGCTCAATGGAAAAAACGCACAGGCGAAGTTTTTCGTGACCCAGACAGAGCAATTCGTTCGCTTGCGCAAAAAGGTTTTCTTATAAAAATTGCAAAAGGCATCTACAAATACGACCCTAATTTTTTAATAAATAGAAAATTAGAAGATTTTACACCTGAACAAAAAGCAGAAATTTTGAAACGAGATAATTATCGTTGTGTTATTTGCGGAAAAGGTCGTGCAGACGGTGTGGAATTGCAAATTGACCACATAAAACCAAAAGATTTAGGCGGTAGAGCAACGATTGAAAACGGACAAACACTTTGTGCACAACACAATTTCAAAAAGAAAAACTACAAGCAAACAGAAACAGGCAAAAAAATGTTTATTCGTCTTTACGAATTAGCAAAATCTGTTAATGACATTGAAACACAAAATTTTTGCTCCCAAATTTTAGATGTATTTGAGAAAAATGGTGTTAATGGACATATTGAATGGAAAAAATAAATATCACAAAAAAAGAGGCTGCCTTGACTTTTAAGACAGCCCCTTGTGTAATAACGCCTAAATAAATTATGCTTTTATATTCGGCAATTCCAATCCGTATCCTTTCTTCTTGTCCACTCCTTTCAACACAAAACCGAACACGAGCGCGGCAACACCCAAACAAGCAAAGGTAATCATGGGCCAGGTGTAGTTGTACGAAACAGACGCTATTTCGGGGGTCATTGTTTCATTTGCCAAAGCCTCTGCAATTTGTGGATTGGTGGCATCCAAAATTTTTCCAATCAAGAGCGGGAAGAGCCACAAACCAATGTTTTGTATCCAGAAAATTAAGGCGTATGCAGAACCTATTACCTTGCTGTCCACCAATTTGGGTACACTGGGCCACAAAGAGGCAGGCACCAAAGAGAAGGAAGAACCCAACACCAAAATAGTGAGATACGCCATAAATACGCCTCCCACAGGACTGCCCTTAAACAACGGCAATACAAAAGCGAAGATTAAATGACAAATTATCAACAAGATAGAACCCAACATCAACATAGAGGCTGCTTTTCCTTTGGTGTCCACATATTTACCGAGAATGGGCGTAATTCCCACTGCCAACAACGGGAATACGGCAAAAATAGTAGAGGCGGATTGCCGCATATAACCCATATAACAGAATGTAATTAAGAACAATACAGCTACTGCCAATAGGGTAATTTTGGTTCCTTTTTTACAGAAATTACTAATAAATGCAGATGCCGCCACAACCAACATAATAAAATACTGTATGTAAACCACTTGTTCCGATGCCCAAAATGAACCTGCGGGGACCTCCGTAAACGTAAGGTTACACTGCAACATATTTACGGCATATTTTTGGAATGGGAAAATGGCTGAGTAATACAACACGCAAAGTAGCGCCACCAACCAAAAACCGCTGCTGGAGAAGATTTTACCGATATCGCTAACCATAAACGGGTCGTCTTTCTCTTCTGCTTCGCCGGTTTGCGAATCCAATTTTTTGTCCATAAAGAAATAAACAATGAACATAATCAAGGCAATCATCAATAAAACTACGCCGAATGCTACAGAATTATCCACGCGAACTAAATTCAGGTCAAGTTTTCCGTCTGCCATAGTTGCGCCCCATTTTGCGATAACGGGAGAGAAAATCATACAAGAGGCAACACCCAAACGCGCCAACGCCATTTCGGAACCCATAGCCATAGCTAACTCTTTGCCTTTAAACCATTTCACAATACCGCGCGAAACGGTAATTCCCGCCATTTCTACGCCGCAGCCGAAAATCATAAAGCCTATAGAAGCAAATTTTGCGGATGGGGGCATCGCTTCATAAAACGGCGAAATACCTAATTCGTGAAATCCCGGAATATAATTTAAATTATGAGTAAACCAATCAGCTAATACCGATCCGTCAAAACTTTTTGTTACAGCGTACCAGTTAATTAATGCACCGATAATCATTACAATACCGGATAAAATTGCCGTGAAACGCACGCCCATTTTATCCAAAATAATCCCTGCAAAAATCAGGAAGAAGATAAAAACATTCAAAAATGTTTCTGAACCCTGCATGGTTCCAAAGGCGGTGGAGTCCCAGCCGCGGGTGGACTGCATTAAGTCTTTGATAGGAGAAAGTATATCCATAAAGATATACGCGCAAAACATGGCAAATGCCAAGAATACCAAGGCGGTCCAACGTATCGCCGGAACGTCTCTCATTAATTTTGTAATTTTTTCTGTCATAATGTTTTTTTTAATAAATTTGTGAATTACTTTTGGTTTAAATTTTGAACTGTTAATTGATACAATGATTCATTTTTTACGGACGCAAAAGTAAAAAATAATCAATTCTAATTTTTTGTTTTGAAAATACAAATCAATTTTATTATGACTCAAATTGAGCTATATTACAAACAAAATTTGTTTTACTTTTGCGCTTTATAATTCTATTCAATTTATGCACTGTCGGAGCATTCAATTTGTTTTTCTTTTATTATTCTACATTCCTCAAATAGTTGCACAAAAAAACAACAATCAAGATTTTTTTATTGAAGGAGGATTAAGATATGGGAGTGCGGTTTATCATCCCAACCATGCCATCTATTTAAAAAATCTTCATTATGGTGGGCTGGAGTTTCGCTTTGGCAAACAAACTACGGGAAATAACCGGTGGGAACAGATGTTGAATTTTCCCTCTTATGGTTTAACATTAAGATATACAAGTTATTACAATTTTTTTGATTCGAAAACTGTGCGAAAAGAAAGAAACAAGGTAATGGGTCAAAACATTGCCCTATTCGGTTACTTTAAAATGTCAATGATTCGATACAAATGGTTTGATTGGAATTGTCAAATTGGAATGGGGGCAGGTTATTTTACCAAAATCAACCGCAAAAATATAGTATATAAACCGGATATATTAACCCCCGACCCCAACGACCCCAACAGGTATATTGACGAAAACGGAGAAAGCAGGGCTTATCCCGATAATTGTTTAATTTCAGTGTATGTAACACCTTATATTAACCTTCAAATGGGGTTTGATTTTAAACTAAACCCTCAATATGATTTGTGTTTCAATGCCAATTTCAACCATGCTTCCAACGCCAGTATGAATATGCCCAATTACGGAATTAACGAACTACAAGGAATGGTCAGTTTGCGCTATCATTTTAATCCCACAAGAGAATTTGAAAAAATTGACACTTTTCCCAAACATAAATCAGTTAATTCTTTGTTTTTTACCGTGGACCCAGGATGGTTAATTGCAAGATACGATGATAATTATTATTTCAAAACAGGAATAAGTGTAGGTTATATGCGGAATATTTTGCCGGTGTTGAATGTGGGTGGTTCGTTTGAGGCTTGTTATGTAAGATTTTTAGCACATTCTAAAGACTACAATAAAGAGGAATGGGAAAAACCCGATTCGCCTAGAATAAAAATGCCGAAAAATATCTATACCGGAGCTATTTACGGGTTTGGTGAATTGGTTTTTGATAGATTTGCATTGCACATAGGTTTTGGAATCTACCTGTTTAAAGGCCCCGGTCAAGCTAAGCATAGAGATTTGGCGCAAAACTGGGATGGAGGTGGAACTCTGAAAAAATATCCGTTAATTTATGAAAAAGTGGGATTTAGAGTCTATCTGGGTAAACACAGAAATCACTTTGTTGGTGCTTCTTTACGTGGGCATGCGCCTGTTGCCGATTATTTAGCTTTCGACTACGGATTTAAATTCTTCAATTTTTAAACAAAATATGGTGAAGAATTGTTTGTGTCTTTTTTAATTAATAATCATCCTCTACCGCTTTATAATATTCGTAATCAACATATTGCTTTTTAATCTGCAAAATTATAAATTCCGGCGTCCAATGAATTAAATCGTAATAATTAAATTTACAAAAAATCATAAAATTTAATAATTCTTCGCCTTCTAATCCGGTTAATGATGCTACTAATTCTTGGTTATATTTTTGAGATAAATTATATACTTCTTCCTGATTATCAACTAAATATTGATATAAACGCTCCATTTTTGCTTTTCTACTGAATTTATCATACAAATAGGTTATAGGACTAGTAACTATTCCTACTCCCGTAGTACCCGGCGTAGCCGAAGCATACTTCAGTTTCATATACTTATTTATATTATACAAAGCAGTTAAATTTCCTGCTGCTACTTCTGCATTAATTCTTTCTTCTTTGGTTAATTTGGCATCTACAATATTTTTAGTATCTTTTGTAAAATTAGTATTTAAAAATTCTCTCTTAAATTCCTCATAAGTTTCAGGTAAATTGTAAATATCAGTATTATTTTTATTATCAAGAAAATCAAAATTTACTCCTTTTATAGTAAAAACATAGTTTCTTAAATCAAAATTATAGATATTTGCATTACCTATAGGAAAAAAATGAATACTATCTAAAATACTATTTTTCAAATTAATATATTCCTGAGCAAAAATAAAAACCGGTAAATAAAAAAAAATGAAAATAAGTTTCTTCATAATTTGCAAAACTAAAATTTTACTAACACATAATTTTTGTTTTAATATGAAAAATAAAAAAATAAAAAATTATTATTGATAAATATAAACGTTGTTAATTATGTTGATAATTTTTTTTGCTTTATTTTTGAGACTATTAAAATGAAAAAAAAGAAAAAAAATTGTTGAAATCATATTAAAAAAATTTGTTTTTTTGTAGATAAAATTTTTATAAAAAAATACTAACAATTAATAACACTTATATTAACATTTTATACACAAAATATGTATAATGATTTACAATTTTTAAAGACAAGAGCTAATTTTATTCGCTACTCTTATATTGAAGATATTGAAAGAAATTTATTAGCTTTTGAAAGTAAATTGTCTTCAAAACATATTAAAGTAAATTGGATGAATGATGAAACAGAGTTGGTGAATTTTATATGCAGTTCTATGTCAAAAAACAATTATAATAAAGTTTGTTTTGATATTCCAAAAATTTATGATAATTTTTTTGAAAAAAAGAATTTTATAAAACCTATAAGTATAGATGATTTTGAAAAAAATAATGATACTGCAGAAAATCTTGTAATTCAAGCAGATTTTGGTGTTGTAGAAAATGGTTCCATCATTTTTATTAATAAAAAAAGTAAAAATTGTTTTAATAATATTGAAAAATTATTTATTATATTAGATATTAATAATTTAGTTGTTAGACAAATTGATATGGAAATATTATTACATATTCAAAGAGATATAAATTCTTCTTCATATTTTGATGATATTAAAATTATTTCTGCTGTACCATCTAAGATTATTAATAAAAAAATTCAATCATATAGTGAAAATAATTATACATCGGAGAAAATAGAAGTTTTTGTACTATTGTATGATAATGGTATTACAGAAATATTAGAAGATAATGTGTTACGAGAAACTCTTTATTGTATAAATTGTGGTAAATGTAAAGAAGTTTGCCCGGTTTATAAACAAACAAAAAATTTTTCTCCTATTGAACTTATAAAATATCATTGTAGAGTTGAAAATTGGCGTAATTCAAAATTATTTGAAAACACTACATTATGCGGAAATTGTAATGAAATTTGTCCTGTGCAAATTAATTTTACACAACTTATGATTCATCAAATGCAGAATTTGCCTGTACGAAGTAGTAATCATGAAAAAAATGTTGATTTGTTAAGAATTTTTTCCAAACGTTCAAAAATGAACAAAATAAATTCAAAATTTCGTAGATACTTTTTTATAAAGAAATATTTTGGAAAAAATAAAAAATTAGAAAACTATTTTTCAAAGTGTAAAGAAAATTTTTTCAACATTGCTGAAAAAGAAGCATTAAAATCCTTATAATATTTATTTACTTTAAAAAAAATCACTATGGCTATTGTAAAACCATTCAAAGGCATTCGTCCTCCGAAAGAGATTGTAAAACTATTAGCATCACGTCCTTATGATGTATTGAATTCAGAAGAAGCACGAATTGAAGCAGAAGGAAATCCTTATTCTTTGCTTCATGTAACCAAAGCAGAAATTGACCTTCCGAGAGGAATTGACGAACACTCTCAAGAAGTGTATGATAAAGTGGTAGAGAACTTTAAAACGTTTAAAGACAAAAAATGGTTAGTGCAAGATTCAGAAGAAAAATTCTACATTTATGCGCAAACCATGGATGGCAGAACGCAATACGGCATTGTAGGCGCCGCGCATATTGATGATTATATGAATAATAACATCAAAAAACACGAACTTACGCGTAAGGATAAAGAGGAAGACCGCATGATTCACGTGCGCATTACCAATGCCAATGTGGAACCGGTATTTTTCTCCTACCCGGCAAATAAAAAAATTGATACGATTGTTGAAAAAATTGTAAAAGAACAAACACCGGAATATGATTTTGTGGCAGATGACGGTTTCGGACACCAATTTTGGGTAATTAATGATGCAAAAATGAATGCAGAAGTTGCAGAAATTTTTGCAAAAGAGATTCCATCATTATATGTGGCCGACGGGCACCACAGAACGGCAGCCGCAGCTTTAGTGGGTGGCGAAAAACGCGCAAACAACAAAAACCACACCGGCAAGGAGGAATACAACTACTTTATGGCAGTGCTTTTCCCCGATAATCAACTGAAAATCATTGATTATAACCGCGTTATAAAAGACTTGAACGGATTAACAAAAGAACAATTAATTGATGCATTGCAAGAAACATTTGAAGTAACAGAGATGGATACCAATATTTACACCCCTGCCAAATTGCACGAATTTAGCATGTATCTTGACGGAAAATGGTATAAATTGAACGCCAAATCGGGAACCTACAATGATAATGACCCCATTGGCGTATTAGATGTTACCATTCTCTCCAATTTAGTATTGGATAAAATATTAGGAATAAAAGATTTACGTACCGATAAGCGCATTGATTTTGTGGGTGGTATTCGCGGCTTGAACGAATTAAAGCGTCGTGTAGATAACGGTGAAATGGCTGTAGCTTTTGCTTTATATCCGGTTTCTATGAAACAATTGATTGACATTGCCGACACCGGAAACATTATGCCCCCGAAAACCACCTGGTTTGAACCAAAATTGCGCTCTGGATTGGTGATTCATGAATTGGAATAAGTATCTTATTTTCAATACGGTAATCATTTTATTATGTCTCTATATTACGATTCCTGTAAAATAGTAGTTGCCCGTTCAAAAATTCCTGTAAGGTAAGCTATTAACATTCCATAATTTGTAATAGGGATGCCGGCATCTACAGCATCTTTTAAACGGTTGAGTATTTGCTTTTTTGTAATCATGCACCCTCCACACTGTATTACCAATGCATATTTTTTGATATTTTTTATCGGGGTTAATCCCGAAATAAAATCAAAATGCAAAGATTTACCGGTATACTCCATGAGCCATTTCGGAATTTTCACACGTCCAATATCTTCGCAAGAACTGAGATGTGTACACGATTCCAAAATGAGTACAGCATCACCATCTTTCAAATTTTCAATTTGCAGTGTGCCTTTTAAATAATTTTCATAATCGCCTTTAAATCTTGCTAATAAAATACTAAAACTGGTTAATGGAATATGCGGCGGAATGAGTGGTGCCACCGTTTTAAACACCTGACTGTCTGTAATTACCAAATTCGGTTGTATTTGCGCATCTTTTGTATCTTTTGCGGTAAAAAAATCTCTTACTTTATCTTCTTTCAATACCACAGCCATTGCGTTTTGGTCTAAAATAGCCCGAATTGTTTGCACTTGTGGCAAAATTAATCTGCCTTCTGGTACTCCACTGTCAATAGGTGTAATGAGCAAAATAGTATCATTTTCTTTTACAATCCCTTCCAACAACGAATGGGAATGATACACCGAAGCGGAAATCTTCTGTTTAATCGCTTCCACCAATACAAGAACACCTTCTCCGGTTTTGGCACTTACGGAAATTACAGCTTCGTTTTCGATAACAACATTTTCGATATACATAATATCCGATTTGTTATTAACCATGATAACAGGAGTACACAATGTACGAAGTTTTTCTATTAATTTTTTTTCTACTTCATCAAAATGGTAATTGGTAAGCACCATAATTGCCAAATCAATATATTTAAGTACGTTTTCGGTTTTTTCTATTCGTTTTTTACCCAATTCGCCGGTGTCGTCAAGTCCGGCAGTATCTATAAGTATTACTGGTCCAATGCCGGAAATTTCCATAGACTTTTTTACAGGGTCGGTAGTGGTGCCGGCAACGTCGGATACGATAGCAATTTCTTGACCGGTAAGTGCGTTAATAAGCGCACTTTTTCCGTTGTTTCGGCGACCAAAAATACCGATATGGGGTTGAGAGTTACTACCTTTCATTTGTACAAAAAACTGATTGCTAAAATAGGAAAATTTGTTTCTCAACCTTACCAAATATTCGCCCGTTTCTCCGGAGCTAACCACATTTTGTCGCCTTCTTTTACGTTAAATGCTTCAATAAAAGTTGTGCTATGGGGAAGAGTTCCGTTTACACGCCATTTGCCGAGAGAGTGTGGGTCTTCCTTGGTTCTGCGTTCCATCTCCGCATCGCGGATATTACCTGCCCAAACATTAGCGTATGCAATAAAAAAACGTTGTTCGGGAGTAAAGCCATCCATGATACCGTTAATTTTTCCTTCTTCTTTAGCTTTTTGAAGTGCTACATAAGAAATGTTTACCCCACCGTTATCGGCAATATTTTCTCCTAATGTAAATACTCCGTTGGCAAATATTCCCGGAAGTACTTCTATTTGGTTGAAATGCTCCACTAAAATTTTAGAACGTTCCTCAAAATTAATGGCATCATCGTCTGTCCACCAATTACTTAAATTACCGGTTTTATCATAATTTCGGCCCTGGTCATCAAATCCGTGGGTCATTTCGTGTCCAATCACTACGCCAATAGCTCCGTAATTTACAGCATCATCCGCTTTCATATCAAAAAAAGGTGGTTGTAAAATACCTGCAGGAAAACAAATTTCGTTTGTCGTAGGATTATAGTAGGCATTTACGGTTTGTGGTGTCATCAACCACACCGTAGGGTCTACCGGTTTTCCTATTTTACTTAGTTGATATTCATTCTCAAAACGACTCGCCCGTTGCACATTAGCATAATAACTTAATGATGGGTCTATTTCCAATGCAGTATAATCTCTCCATGTATCGGGATACCCAATTTTAACAATCATGGCGTCCAATTTATCAATCGCTTTTTCTTTGGTATCATTCGACATCCAAGCTAAGTTATTGATTCTATCTTTCATAGCCAATTTGAGATTTTGAACCAAATACAACATACGCTCTTTGGCCGCCGCCGGGAAATATTTTTCCACATACATTTGTCCAACTGCTTCGCCAAGAGAGCCATCCACAATACCTACTACACGTTTCCAGCGCGGCTTATTTTCCTCTTTTCCGGATAATGTTTTACCGTAAAAATCAAAATCTGCATTTACAAAATCTTCGCTTAAAAAAGAAGCAGCACCGTTAATCACATTCCAAGCCAAATAAGCTTTTATTGTTTCTAAATTAGTATCATAAAGAATTTTGTTCAATCCTGTCAAATAATCAACCTGCCCTATATTTACTTTTTCCAAGTTATTTAATTGTAACGGAGTGAGATAATTTTCAATAGAGAAATAGGAAAGTATGGCTTGAAATTCTGCTAAAGTTTTGGGATTATAAGTTTTATAAGGGTCTCGTAGTTCTTCTTTGGGCATGAATATTTTCGCCATTTCTGTTTCCAATGTAAGCACATCTTTTGCCAATTGTTTTTCTTTGCCTTGCATTCCTGTCATCTTTGCATATCCGGAAAGTGTAAACATTTTTTCCATTAATACAAGGTAGGCTTCACGAATAGGTTGCGTAGATTCTTCCAAATAATAGTCTCTATCTCCAATGCCCAGTCCGGTTTGCCAAATCCATGCCATATTCATACTGCTATTTTCGGGGTCGGCTTCTCCGAAAATACCAAAAAACGGGCTATTACCGGTTAATTGCATGTCTGCCATAATTTCGGGAAGTTGCTCTTTAGAACTCATTTTAACAATAGATTTTAATTCATCTTGTAGCGGTCCGGCACCTTGTTTTTCAATAGTTTTCGTATCCATTCCTAAATTATAAAGGTCGCCGATTTTTTGTTTTATAGAATTTTTTTCATGTTTCTTTGCTGCAATAGAGGTAATTAAATCTTTTAACTGTTCTTTATTTTCTTCTGCTAATTTATCGAAACTGCCGTAGCGGGCATATTCTCCGGTTAACGGATGTTTATCCATCCAACCACCGCAAGCATAACGGTAAAAGTCTGCCGTTGGACTTACAGTGGTGTCTAAATTAGCAAAATGAATACCTGAAGTTAATTCTGTTTTTTTCATAGAACAAGAAATTGAGATGAAAACAAGCGTAATGAACGCATAAATTAAAAATTTTTTCATTCGTATAAATTTTTTATGTTAATAAATTACAGTTTCTACAAGGTGTCCACTAATTGTCGTAGTTTCGTAAAAAATTCAATACGAGTTTTTTCATCCACTTCTGAAATTTGAATGGCTGTTCTTTTCTTTTTTTGCATCCACACTTTGAAGTTTTTGAGCATTTCGGAATTAGTGGTAATTATATCATACATATTAAATGCATGCACACGACAAGATTCTTTATGTCCGTAATTAAAATAGCTATAATTTGTATTTATCTTAAACATGGAAATATAAATCTGTACTTTATTTTTTGTTTCAGGGAAACAACCTGCAGTGGCAACTTCAAACAAATAATCCACCAATTCATGTAAATCTTTTTTAATAAGTTTTTTTTCTTCCTTAGTAATCAAGAAAATAGAATGAAAAAACTCAATTTTTTTGATTAGATTATTAAAAAGTTTGTTATCTAAGATGAAACTTGTATTCGTTACATATTTAATAGCTTTATAATAATTATTCACTTCTTTAGAAATCACTTCAGGAATTTCTATTTCGGCAAACGACTTATTGAAATCAGTGTAATATTCATAGGCCCATGTAAAAATCAGGAATTTGTATAATACTTTATAACCAGCAGCTAAAGAGCGCGACAAAGTATTGCAAGCTAACACATATTCCGATAGAGGAACATCTTTGAGTTGTTCTATCAACTTAACTCTTTGTCGCAGAAATACAAGGTCTTCTTTCGATGGTTCAAGGTAATTCAGAGGGTGCATCCGGAATAATACTTTTTGTGTTTTTACACCAATAATTTCATCTAAAGAAATATTCCAGGCAGCGGCAATTTTCACAATTTCGTGCATAGAAAAAACAACATCTCTGCGCAATCTTCTGTACGTGGCTTCACGTTCTATATGCAACAAATTCATCAATTCTTGTACTAATTCTGACTTTTTGGGATATTTTTCCGAAAGGGTATCCATAAAGTGATTATACCATGCTTCGTTCGTCATAAGTTAAATATATTTATAGTTAGATAATTACACTCAAAATGATTTCTCAATACCGATAAGCGAAATAATTTTTCAAAAATAGGAAAAAACATAAACGAAGCACCCATTTAGAGTATTAAGGTTGTTTTTTGTGTCGTTTTGGGAGTATTTTTTTAAGCATTACACCTTTTAAGTGTTTTTTTATGATTTGTTTCCTGTTTGTTGTAAAAAATGCCACAATTCTTTTTCGATATTGACACAAAACGCCACATATCGTATTGATTTTCAATGTTATTTTGCCACAGAAACCAATACGAAAGAATTATGAACATATTCACACATACACACGCGCATCAAGATTGTTTTAACTACAGAAAGATGAAAGAAAACCCTTTAATAGAAATTAAACGCTATGAAAAAGGAGTTATTTTAGAAGGTGTATCTAAATCAAATGGAATAGCTGCCGTACTTGAAGGTACAATTAATTTCTCTTTTGGAGGAGGTTACAATCAGCAAATAAATAAAGAAAAGATGATAGTTTTTCCTACTAAAAATAAATATATGGTAGAAATGGTCGAAGATGCGACCTTTATCATTTTTCGTTTGGATATTGATTTTAGTTTTTGTAATCACTTTTCGTTTGAAGCGCTATATAGAGGGAAAAAAGAAAAAAGCAAAGAATTTTATACTCTGAATATTAATAGTGTTATTAAAAATTATTTAAACAATTTAACAACGCTTTTAAAAGAAGAATTTTATTGCGGCTATTTATTGGAAATAAAACTAAAAGAATTTTTGTACTTATTGGGGTATTATTATCCTATGCAGAAATTGAAATCTTTTTTTGCTCCTCTGTTGTGTAATGATTTTAAATTTTCGGCGCTTATAAGAAAAACTTACCACCCCACATTATCGGTAAGCGAGTTAGCTGAAAAAACAAATTATAGTATTTCCGGATTTGAGAAACGTTTTAAAAAAGTTTTCGACATTCCGCCATCTCAGTGGCTCCAATACCAAAAAGCCCAAGCTATTTATCACGAAATAAATTGTAGCGCTAAAACATTTGCCGAGTTAGGATATGAGTTTGGGTTTTCTTCTCCCTCGCATTTTAATAACTTTTGTAAGAAAGTATTTCATGACACGCCCGGAAATATTAGGAAAAAAATTATTAACCCATAAAATCTATGTATTATGAAACATCAGCAAATTATAAAAAAAACAATCTTTTTGCTGCTATTTATCCTTATTGCAGCAACAAAACTGCTTGCACAAGCTGCCCCTTATTATGAAAATAATATAAAGGAGGTAAGAAAAAACGGTCTCTCTGTCGGCATTACGAACACCATGAATGCCACCGACATAGAGAACAACATCCAGAACACTATTGCCGGCGCGACATCCGGCGCTCTTATCATCATTACCGGAAACAAAACTAACGAGAGCGCGGTAATTGAACTGAATATTCCTGCGGATATTGTGGTGGTATGGAACGCCGTATCGGAAGGCTTGTCCTTCGATATTAACGGCGGCGGAACCTTTGAGGTGGCTTACGGCGGAAAAATCGCCGTATCCAGCAAAAACGCAATTAAAGTCGAGAACGGTAATGTGATTGTATCGGGCGGCGAGGTAATCTTAAAAACAGATGGTCATGTTGTGCAGCATTTTGCAGCTATCTATGTCACAAACGGCAACGTAACGGTATCCGCCGGCGAGGTTTCCGCATTAAGAACAGATGTTAATGATTCGTGGCATGTTTCGGCTATCCGTGTCATCAACGGTAATGTAACAGTAAGTGGAGGCAAGGTTTCTTCTTTCAGAAACACTTCGACTATTTTCCTTGACAACGGAAATGTAAGAGTAACCGGCGGGGAAATTTCGGCAACGGGGGAAACCGTAAACGGCCTTTTTACAAACAATTGTTACGCCATCAGGATTGAAAATGACGGAACCGTAGCCGTAACAGGTGGTAGTGTTTCTGCCAGTGGTGCAGTTACATGGAATTGCGCGATTATTATTGGTTGGGGGTTAGCAGCATACTACACAGGCACATGCATTAGCGACGATTTCGACGTTTGGTACACAAATTATGGTATTATCGTAGAGGTAGATTTGCTCGCTATTCCGTCTGCATATCACGAAACCACTAATGGACTGACCCGCACAGAAGGCGGAGCGCTCAGCAATACCTGGTGGGACACCTCCGGTGATACTCCTCTCATTCACTTCGCTTTTGGAAGTTATGCCTATTCGGTTCCGTGGATGGGGTTAGAATCTGTAGAGCCCGTAGAGTATGCCGTAAGGCACAGAGAAACCGGCGACCTGTTCAAAACGATAAGCGAGGCGATTACGGCAGTTAAAGGTGCCGGGCATAATACCTTCACGCTTGAAGTTATTGGCGATGTAACCGAAACAAGTCATGTTATTATCGGTTCGGAAGAGATTACGATTGTTGGCGCTGAGGGCGCGCATACCGTAACCTTTGCATCTGCACAGCCTTCTTACAAATTTTCGGTGGAGGGTGGCGGCAGTCTTACTTTGGGAGAGGGTACTACTGCAAATTTTCTGACAATTTTACATGCTTTGAACGTTACGGATGGAGAAATTCACGTTAATGACGGTATTCTATTAAAAGGCTACACCGCGCTGTCTCTAAGCGGCACAAAAACCAATGGCACCATAAGCGGCGGGCGCATTGAAGGAGGCATCACCGCTTTAAATATGAGTAAAGGAGCACAGTTGCAGGAAATCAGCGGCGGTGTGTTTACAGGCACACAGGAAGCGGTTCATCTGTCGGATGCCGGCACAAAGATTCATAAAATTTCCGGCGGCATTTTTGAGCAGACAGATGCTAATATTACTCTTCACGGGCAGGCTGTTTTTGTACAAAACGAATCGCAAATAGATGAAATAACCGGCGGCTATTTTGAAGCGGTTCGCAGTAATGCTATGATCGTAATTCGCGGCGGCAGGGTGGGTGAAATATCCGGAGGTGAGTTTGTAGCAAGAAATACCTACGACACCGACGGCAAACGCAATGCAGTAGTTAGGATTGACTCCGATTGGACATATCCGGTAAAAGCAAGCATCGGTACGGTTTCGGGAGGATATTTTACCGGCGCACATTTTGGAATGTTAACGATTACCGGCTCTTCTATCGGTTCTGAAATAGACAAAATAACCGGCGGAATTTTTGAAGCTACCGTTGCTTTGCAAAATGACGTGAACTGTATTATTAACGAAATAACCGGCGGCACCATTATAGGAACTCAAGGAATGTTGAATGCAGGAAGAATTGGGAAGATTGGCGAACAGGCAAATATCACCGGAAAAACTTCATACGCTATCTTTAATTATTCCGGTGGACAGATTGACGAAATTTCCGGCGGCACAATGCGCTCTAGCGGAAATAATGGTATTGCAAACGCAGGAACCATCAAGTTGATTTCCGGCGGAACCATCATCGGACACTGGTCTGCAATAAACTGTGACGGAATGAACAAAGGAAAAATTGAGAAAATTACGAACGGCGTTTTCTGGGGGAAAAATGATGTTGCCATACAATTAGCATCCAACTTGTTCCTTGAACCGGAATTAAATGCCAATAAAGGGTTGGGACGTTACTGGGGGAATAACGGCGTGATTTTTAACGATGATAACTTAGTAACTTTTCCGGGCAATTACCAAATGAGTACCAAAACAGAGGCGGTAGAAGGCATTGAGGAAATTAAGTTTAAGTATTTAACATTGCCTTTTACGGCAACGATAGAAGGTACCGTTTTCCCATTTGTTCATTATGAAGGAGCCGACGAATTTAACCAATTGTTTGCTATAACAGTGAGCTTGAAACCGGTACCGGCGGATGTATCATCAGAAGCAGCGTTTGAAAAACTACTTGCAGAAACACCCCTATATCCGCCTGTAAATGCTATCTATTACGATGGAACCGTTTTTGTTCCGGGTACGCCGAAATATCCGGGAACACTCGGACATTTTGATAATTTTGGATTGCCTATTGATTTTCAAGATGCAATAGGCGTGGAGTACCATGCTTCTGATTCTGAGATATTGGGGCAAGAAGAAGAACCGGCTACCATAGAAGGAATGACTTTAGGGGTATTTCTGATTGAAGGGGTTGACCCCGGAGACTATATATTGGAAATAAAAAGAGCCGGTTACATAGTGCGTTGGGCTAAAATAAAGGTAAATGCAGATGAACCCGTACAACATTTCGGACATCGCGAACTCATACCCGGCGACATTAATGAGTCGTTGAAAATTGACGCTCAAAGCGCAACCAAACTACTCTTTAAAAAAGGAATTTATTATGGGCATAAAGATTATGTGCCGGAATATGATTTGAATGCAGATGGCTATATTGACAGCTACGATTACTATTTGCTTCAAAAATATATCAATTTTAGATTTTACCATTATGAAGACACCATGAATTGGTTAAATGAATATTAGTGTCTGTCTTGAAACAAACAATTAAATCATCAAAAATATAAAGTTATGAAAAGAATATTTGAAATCACAAGCTTAATTTTAGTGCTTCTATTATGTATAAATTATACATGGTGCACAAATCACAAAGAAGAAAACTGTTACGAAGATAGTATCTACGGATGTTTTGCAACAAACAATACGCGCATCGTGACTACCATAAAAGAGTTTGAAAATAACAACGACGTTCACATCGAATGTGTGGTTATAGGATATGTATATCTAAGCGCGGTGACAATATGTTTGGAATATGACCCGAATGTAGTAGAACCAATAAATGGACCAGGTGGCCATATTATTAATACCAATTTAAATGGACCAGTGAATATGGGAGACTATCTTTGGATTAATCCCGAACTAATGGGTGGGGCAAACAGTTGGCGAACACCGAGTACGACAGGACAAATAAACCCACTTTCAAAATTGGGAAAGCAACATTGGACATTTATCAAATGCGCACAACTTGAGAATAAGAATAAATTGAAAATTGAAGACCATGGCGATATGGTGTCTGTATATAAACTGTTTTTTAGAAAAAAAGAAGGAGCAAAACTCTCTAACGAAACATTCAAGTATTACAATAGAACCGGTGCACCCGTAACATACAACGAAATAGTTCTTAGTACAACTTCTGTTCGCTCCATTGGGCAGCCGGCGGAAAATGTTTTTGTAAATCCGGAACTATTTACGCGCCGTATTCCTTCCACTGTAACCACATTAGAGGCAACAGTTAACGGCACGAGCGTAACTTTAGCCGGTTGGGCAAAAAGCGAAGGTGTAACAAGAATACCCGGCGGAAATGGTTTAGATTGGGATAATATTGTTGAAACAGGCTTCATATACAGTAAAAACAATGTAGAGTTAACCATTGATGAATATTCAAAAAAAATAAAAATAAACAACATAGAATACGGTTTCCCAACAACCCTTGAAACAGATAATACATTTACTTTAGGAGCGCATACGTTCTATATGCTAACAACAGAAAACACAGAAAATCATTCCATTATTTACATAAGAGAAAACCTCACAGACTTGGATGAGGAAGAAACGTATTATGCTTATGCATTTATGAAATATAAATTTCAAACCTCAAATGAATATCCGGTTCTTGGAAAAAGAATACAATTTACAACAACAGATTCTCATAACTTATTTACCGATGAGAACAAAAAAATTGATTATAAATTAACAATCTATCCAAATCCAACCCTTCGCGATAATAGTTTTAGTTTATTGCTTACATTACCTGAAAATGAAACACCAGATGCCATTGCGCAATTTTTTGATATGGCAGGAAAAAAGGTAAGTGAGCATAAAATAAACGACTATGCAACACAAATGACGCTTAAGGTTGAAAAAGGAACCTATATCGTTAGAGTTAATCTAAAAAGTGACAAAGAATTGATAAGCAAAGTTGTTATTCAATAAGGTTATATCTGATTTGAAATAAAATGGCTCTGTGCAAACTTATGTAGCACGGAGCCATTTCTGGATTCCATTTTGTCTCTAAATTTTATACTTGCTAAAATCCTTTCGAAGCAGTTGCGCTGGAATATTTTTCCGGAAGAATTGGTAAGGGCTATGTAACTGCCTAAGTGGTCGGTATGGATTTCTTCTTTTCTTTTTGCTTGATCAAAAAGAAACAAAAAATCAAGTCGGCAGGCCTGTTTCGAGCAAAGCGAGAAAACCCGCACCACCGCGTCCGCATCGCCTGCCGACATGCCCGCCCACAGGTGCTGTGGCCAAATTCCCTTTCTGCTCTTCTGCTCTTCTGCTTCTTTATTCACTCGTTCACTTGTTAAAACGCAAATCCAAAATCTAACGAGAAGCGAGGAGTGACGACGTTTGTATAGCCGCTATACAAGGCTCCAATTGTTGCACTAAATGCAAATCCGCTTTTTGTTATGAGTTGATAGCCAATATTAGGATTTGCAAGAACTGATACTCCATCATAAATAATAACCCCTGCAAGTGCATTGAGATAGAGTCCGCTTTTTTGACGGTGTGTTACGGGAACACCTTCAATTCCGGTCATGAAACCAAAAGCCATTCCCAAATTGCCTCCTCCCACAAAATCAACTTCAACAGGGATCGCTATTTTGGGAGTTAGGTAGCGTGCATACTGTAAATCAAGTTCAAAGAATCCCAATACAGCTCCTATCACTGTTGCTAAAGGCTTAACCTTTATAACATTTTTAAAAATCTTTTCGGGTTTTGCCGTATTAAGAGCAATGACATTGGATTCAGCAGTATTGCTTTTTTCGTTCTCCAAAATTTCAACAACCCCATTTGCATAGGTAAGGGATTCTATTTTTGACTTCATAATGAGAAATGTAGGTCCATCCGGATCACTAAAAAGCGCATACTTAATAACGGCTTCATAAACGGTTATAACTTTAGCTTCAATCCGCTCGCCTTTTTTGGTAATAATTATGTCTTGAGCGAATAAACCTGTAAAAAAACTAAAGAATAAGAACAATAAGAAGATTTTTTTCATAAGCATTTTTTTAAATTATACATTTTTTAAAATATTCCTTGTTTGCAGGGTATTCATCTTCATTTTTGATTTTCGGCAAAAGTAGAAAAAAACCGTTTTTGTCCAAATATTTGTACTGTTTTTTTTTATTTTGCGGCACAGAATTCGCACAACATTCCACATTTCATTACAAGATTCGGATTTATCGTTTTGTTTTTATTGTAGCTGTTCCTTCCTCCCAAACATCTCGGGGAACTAAATGAAGCGTTGGGATTACAGAAGAAACCCCAGGCCAAGGCAAACCCACAGCCTCAGCGTCGCAAAAAATATAATATTCCTCTCCTTTTTTGATAGTTAGTGGAAGTTCCGCTTTTCGTGGAGTATTTGCTTTAATTGTACAAAACCCAAATGTTCGAGTCTGAACAGTTTTTTTCCAACTAAATCTTTCTCCCCGACATATAATTTCGTCATTCAGGTAAAAGTCACAATTAAAAGCATTTGTAAAGGTATAAAAATGAATCAATGCATAATCCTGCTCATTAGCTACATCTTTATCTTCATACTGAGCAAAATATATCTCATCAATATTTTTGACTCTCAAAA
>Ga0209628_10000723_pt1 | contig 20520 bp, 19 predicted proteins | sample TergutCu122P4_FD_187285 | JGI IMG/M metagenome (GOLD analysis project Ga0209628, IMG submission 187285) | Cubitermes ugandensis P4 segment gut microbial communities from Kakamega Forest, Kenya - Cu122 P4 (SPAdes) (version 2) | ecosystem: Host-associated > Arthropoda: Insects > Digestive system...
AAAAATTTAAGGAATTTATTAGTAATAAAAGATTACTCATTAATAAAGATAAGAGATTTTTATAATTTTGCAAAGATACAATTTTATTTTAAAACAAAAAAAAATCACTATCTTTGCAGTGAAAAATTTATTTCAATATAGTTATAAGAAAAACGGGAAAACAATATAAAGGACTATGGCTTTAAAGACCAGATTTGCAGAGCAGTAGTATCTATTTCAAACAATATTGCAGAGGGCTTTGATAGAAGTTCAGACAATGAATTTCACAGATTTTTATATATAGCATTAGCATCGTGCAGCGAAGTAAAGTCAATGCTTTATCTTTCTGAAAGATTAAATTATACTACAAACGCACAAAATAAAATTTTGATTGAGCAAAGCATTGAGGTGCATAAACTAATAAGGGGACTTATTGCCCATATACAAAAAACTAAAAAATGACTTGTTGACTTACCGACTTACTGACTTATGAATGGTAAATTTCGATATTTTGTACTTTTTGCTGTGCTGATTATTGTTGGTGCATCAATTTTTTTTACCAGCAGAATCTCAAGCAAACTTGCCGATGAGGAGCGCAAAAGAATGGAACTTTGGACAGAGGCAATGCAACGCTTCAACTCTATTGGCGAAAATGATGATATAGAATTGATTTTTCAAATTATTAAGTCAAATACAATTATTCCTGTTATTATTGCAGACAAAAACAACAATGTGATTGATTACAGAAATATTAATAAAATTCAAAACGATACGGCGGCTTTTCTTGCCAAAAAAATCTTATCATTCAAAAATACAAACGAACCGATAGATTTAAAGATTTCTGATAATGAAACACAATTTATCTATTATGATAACTCTTTGTTATTGAAGCAGTTGGACTATTTTCCATACGTTCAACTCTCTATAATTGCTATATTTTTGGCAATATGCTTTTGGGCTTTTGCCACAGACCAAAAATCTGAAAAAAATCGTATTTGGGTTGGTCTTTCAAAGGAGACGGCGCACCAACTTGGCACGCCAATTTCTTCGCTTTTGGCTTGGGAAGAACTTTTGAAAAGCAGCAATGCAGACAACAAAATTATAAGTGAAATGGGTAAAGATATTGAGCGTTTGCACACAATCGCCGACAGATTTTCAAAAGTTGGTTCGCAGCCCGTTCTGAAAGATGAAAATATAAAAGTTGTGCTGGAAAATTCTATTAATTATATGAAAAATCGAACCTCGCAAAAGGTTGATTATCAAATATTTGTTAGAAAAGAAAATATTGTTGCTAAGATAAATATTCCGCTTTTTGAGTGGGTTATTGAAAATCTATGTAAAAACGCTGTTGATGCAATGGAGGGTAGCGGCAAATTGACATTTACCGTTTTTGAACATAACAAAAATGTGGTTATAGAAGTTTCCGACTCTGGTAAAGGTATTGAAAAAAGACATTTTAAGAATATTTTTCGTCCGGGATATACCACAAAACAGCGCGGTTGGGGATTGGGATTGTCGCTGGCAAAACGTATTATAGAAGAGTACCACAAAGGTAAAATATATGTAAAACATTCTGAACTCGGCAAAGGAACAACGTTTAGGATAATATTATAGTTTAGTATTTTTTAACTCGTTTTCTATAATTTCGGACATTACATCACTGATTTGTAGTCCTGCTGCGGCAACTTGTTGTGGAATAAAACTTTGCACTGTCATACCTGGCGTTGTATTTACCTCCAAAAGCATAATTTTTCCACTATTTTCTACAATATAATCAACACGAATAATTCCTTTTGCATTTAGCAAATCGTAGATTTTTTCGGTTAATTGCTTAATCTCTCTTTGTTTTTCTGCCGAAATGCTTTTTGCAGGAAATTCACGCGATTTGCCTTTATATTTTGCCTCGTAATCAAAAAATTCATTATCGCTCTCTATCTCAAAAATAGGCAAAATTACCGTTTTTTCGTCTGTTTTGTACATTCCACAAGTAAATTCCTTACCTTCAATAAAACTTTCAATCATTACCTCAGATGCCTCTGCAAAAGCATTATCAATAGCGGCTTGCAGTTCTTCTGCCTTTTTCACTTTTGTAATTCCAAAACTGCTGCCTCCATTTGTTGGCTTCACAAAAAGAGGTAACCCAAGTTTTTCAATGATATTGGCTCTTGGCTCTTGGCTCTTGGCTCTTAACAAAACCGCTTCGGCTACATTTATACCAAAATTTTTAAGAAAATTGTTGCAAAAATATTTGTCAAAAGTTAGCGAGGAAGCCAACACCCCACAACCTGAATATGGAATTTGCAACATCTCAAAATAGCCCTGCAAAATGCCATTTTCGCCAGGTGTGCCGTGAATAGTGATATAAGCAAAATCAAAATTTACTTTTTTGCCGCCAAAAATAAACGAAAAATCATTTTTGTCAATTGGAATTTGAGTTTCGTTTGGCAAAACTACATTCCAATTTTTACCCGTAATAATTACTATAAACTTTTGATAATCAGGGCTTTTAATAAAAGAAAAGATGCCTTTTGCACTTTTGAGCGAAACCTCATATTCTGATGAATCACCGCCCGCAATTATTGCTATTGTTCTTGTCATATTTTGAGGTTTTTATTTTATTAATGTTAAAATTTTTTACTTATCTATATTTTCCCTCTTTTGCATCTTCCATTATGGATAAATAACTTTGGTAGCGAGAAAGAGCAATTTTTTCATCCTTAATCGCATCCAACACAGCACAATTTGGCTCGTGTCGGTGTGTACAATTTGGAAAACGGCATCTTTTTGATTCTGCAAAAATTTCTTTAAAATAATGACCTATTTCGTTTTCCTGCATATCAATAGTACCAAACCCCTTTATTCCAGGAGTATCAATTATAAATGTTCCGCGTCTTTGTTCTTTGTTCTTTGTTCTTTGTTCTAAAAAAAACATCTCTGTAAATGTTGTCGTGTGCATTCCTTTTTGGTGATAATCAGAAATTTTTGCTGTTCGAGCAACATTATTTTCAAAAATAGAATTAATCATTGACGACTTCCCTACACCCGAATTTCCTGCCAAAAGAACAATTTTTCCCTCTATTTCCTTTTTTATTTCATCAACGCCGATATTGTCTGTTATTGATGTTTTTAAACATTTGTAACCAATTGAGTGATAGAGTTTTATGATTTCATCTAATTTTTTTTCGTCTTTTTCGTTTAGCAGGTCAATTTTGTTGAAAATAAGCACAGCAGGTACTGAAAATGACTCAGCAGTGGTTAAAAATCTATCAATAAACACGAGCGATGTGGCAGGACTTTTTAGTGTTGCCACAAGCAACGCAACGTCTATGTTTGCTGCCAAAATATGAATTTGCTTTGAGAGATTGGCAGGGCGGCGAATGATGTAGTTTTTGCGGTCAAAAATCTGCGAAATAAAACCGGAAGCATCTATTTCAACTTTATCGCCGACAGCCACAGGGTTAGTGCTTTTTATCCCTTTGATACGGAAATTGCCCTTGATTTTGCACATTTCAATATCACCGTTTTTCATCCTCACCCAGCAATCATTACCCGTATTTTTTATGATTACTCCAACCATTCTTTAAAATTTTATGCAAAATTACAAAAAAATCCTTTCATTAAAAATAAAGAAAAAAAAGAAATTGACAAAGTTTTTTTTATTTATATATTTTATATAATATTCTTAAAAAACAATTCTTAATTTTAACAAATTAAATTGTAATATATACCGAATTTAAGATAAAAAGTTAAATAATTATAAAAATTTTATTAAAAATACTTGATTTGTTAAAAAAAAATATTATCTTTGCAAAAAGTTTTTTTTTACTTAATAATGAAAAAATATTATGTTTTTATATTAATTGGTTTTATCGCATTAACCTTTGTTTTACTGATAATTTTACAACTAAAATATATAAGAGAAACAACAGCAATGGCAGAAGAAAATTTCTCTACAACGGTAGAAAAATTACTTTATGATGCAGAAAAAGAGGTTGAAGACATTGAAATTAAGCAATATATTGAAGATTTTTTTTCTCACAGTGATTTTAATATTTCTGATGAAAATAGAGAAATTTTACCAAAAATATCTAACGTTGATAAAAAAAAAGCAAGTAAAAGTGAAATAACGCAGTTTTCTCAAAAGGTAAATTCATCAATTCAGGGGGTTAATCGTGTAATTTTAGAAGATTATCAAAAAAAATATTTTCGTTCAAAAGAGTTGATGAATGAAGTTCTGGCTCGCCTTTTAACCGATGCACCCCAAAAACATATTTCACAACGCGTTGATTTTAATGCACTTTTAAAAAAAATAGATGTTGCACTCGAAGAAAATGGCATAAAAAATCCATACTGTTTTACAATCACAAATCGTCATGGGCAAGTTTTTTTTTCAAATTACTATAAAATTAAATCAAATACAATACAATTTAAACAGCAACTTTTTCCAAACGAAAAAAATAGTGAATCATATTTTATAAATCTCAGTTTTCAAAAAACAGCATCATATCAAAGACAGGCGGTCAAAATGGCTTTTCCTTCAATTATAGTTACTTTTGTGCTTGTTTTTGTAGTTATTGCAACAATTGTTTTTTTATTGAAGCAAAAAAAATCGGAAGAGACAAAAACTGACTTTCTTAATAATATGACTCACGAGTTGAAAACGCCGATTGCTTCTATTTCGCTTGCAGCACAAATGTTAAATGACGGCGAAATGCAAAAATCACCATCAATGCTGGCACATCTTTCAAAAGTTATTGCTGACGAAACAAGGCGATTGAGCAATTTGGTGGAAAAAGTGTTGCAAACTTCGGTTTTTGAATCAAAAACTTCGGTGGTACAATTAAAAGAAGATGATGTTAATGATTTGATACAAAGGGTTGTGAAAAATTTTGCATTCAAAATTAATTCAAAAGAAGGGAAAATAATAACATCGTTGAAGGCAAAAAATCCAATGGCGTTGGTTGATGACACTCATTTTACAAATGTTATTTACAATCTTTTGGAAAACTCACTGAAATATCGCCGTAATGAGTTGATTATCAGTGTTTCAACTTGGAATGAAAAAAATAAACTTTGTATTTCGTTTGAAGATAATGGTATTGGAATGAAAAAAGAGGATATAAAGCGTGTTTTTGAGCGATTTTACCGCGTATCAGAAGGTAATTTGCACAATGTCAAAGGGTTTGGACTTGGACTGGCTTATGTTAAAAAAATTATTACGGAACATCACGGTACAATTTCAGTGGAAAGCGAATTTGGGGTAGGTACAAAATTTATTATCACGCTGCAAAATATTGAAAGTTAAAAATTAAGAATTTTAGATTTACGATTAAGTTTTTTGTTTGTTGGTTGTCGGTTGTTGTTTGCTTATAAAAGCATCAAGCAAAACAATTAATAACTGCCAAAGGCACATAACTATTAATAACTACAAAAAACTATTAATAAAATCAACAACAACCAACAAACAAAAATTAACATTTTATAAAAATAATAATTTACAATTTTATAAATCATTAATTCAAAAAAAAATGAAAACAAAAATTTTATTATGTGAAGATGATGAGAATTTGGGTATGTTATTACGCGAATATCTCCAAGCAAAGGGCTTTATTGTAGATTTACTGCCCGATGGCGATGCCGGTTATCAGACATTTCTAAATGATAAATACGACATCTGTATTTTTGATGTTATGATGCCAAAGAAAGACGGTTTTACTTTGGCTCAGGACATTCGTAAAATTAACACTACTGTACCGATTATTTTCTTGACTGTCAGAAGTTTAAAAGAAGATATTTTGGAGGGGTTCAAAATTGGTGCTGATGATTACATTACAAAACCGTTCAGTATGGAAGAGTTGTTGTTTAGAATAGAGGCAATTTTGCGCCGTTCAAACAGCAAATATAGCAAAATGAGCGGTGAAGTTAAATTTGGAAATTTCCTTTTTGACTCTCAAAAACAGCAACTTATGATTGGCGAGAAGAAAATTCGACTTACAACCAAAGAGTCAGAGTTGCTAACACTGCTGGCACAATCTGCAAATGCAGTTTTGGAAAGAAATTTTGCTTTAAAAAGCATTTGGGTAGAGGACAACTATTTTAATGCACGCTCTATGGACGTGTATATCACCAAGTTACGCAAAATTTTACGTGAAGACCCACGCTTAGAAATTATAAACATTCACGGCAAAGGTTACAAGTTAATTACACCGGAAAGGTAATATCTTAATTTTGTATCAAAAATTATTTTTAGAATACAAATTTAAAATTATCACTATTAAATATGGGGCTGTCTTAAAACATCCTCATGTTTTTTACTTACTAACTTATCAAAACGCTGCATTTTTTGGCGTTCTTGGGAAAGGTATTACATCGCGAATGTTTTGCATTCCTGTTACGAAAAGCATAAGCCGTTCAAAACCAAGACCAAATCCCGCGTGCGGCGCAGTACCAAAACGGCGCGTGTCTAAATACCACCAAATATCTTTTTGAGGAATATTCATCTCTTGCGCTCGGCGGGTGAGTTTTTCCAAATCTTCTTCGCGCTGCGAGCCGCCGATTATTTCGCCGATTTTTGGGAAAAGCACATCCATTGCACGAACTGTTTTACCATCATTGTTCTGCTTCATATAAAACGACTTGATTTCTTTCGGATAATCGGTTAAAATAACGGGCTTTTTAAAATGCTCTTCCACTAAATAACGCTCGTGTTCGCTCTGCAAATCAGCACCCCAATCAACAGGGAATTCAAATTTTTTGCCTTTTGCAATCGCATTTTTCAAAATTTCAATGCCTTCTGTGTAAGTCAAACGGACAAAATCATTTTCAACAACAAATTTTAACCGTTCAATCAGTTCATTATCATACATCTTTGTAAGAAATTCTATGTCATCTTTGCAATTTTCCAATGCCCAATTTACGCAAAACTGCACAAAATCCTGTGCCAACTGCATATTTTCAGCAATTTCTATAAAAGCCACTTCCGGCTCAATCATCCAAAATTCTGCCAAATGGCGCGGCGTATTAGAATTTTCCGCTCTAAAAGTTGGACCAAATGTATAAATCGCACCGAGAGCCATTGCTCCAAGTTCTCCCTCCAACTGCCCCGAAACCGTCAGCGCAGTCGGTTCTCCAAAAAAATCATTAGAAAAATCAACATTGCCGCTTTCATCTTTCTTTAAATTGCAGAGATTTTGCGTTGTAACCTGAAACATTTGCCCCGCCCCCTCGCAGTCGGAGCCGGTAATAATCGGCGTGTGGAAATAGAAAAAACCGCGCTCGTGGAAAAAAGTGTGAATTGCCATCGCCATATTGTGCCGAATGCGAAAAATCGCTCCAAAAGTGTTTGTGCGCGGACGGAGATGCGCAATTTCACGCAGATATTCGAGCGTATGTCCCTTTTTCTGCAAAGGGTATTTTTCGGGGTCTGCCGTGCCGTATATTTCAATTTCAGTCGCCTGAATTTCAACGTTTTGTCCCTGCCCAACGCTTTGGGCGAGTACTCCATTTACCGAAATTGCAGCACCTGTGGTAATAGTTTTCAACTCCTCTTCCGAAAAATTGTTGAAATCAACCACAACTTGAATATTATGAATAGTTGAGCCGTCATTAAGAGCAATAAAACTTACGTTTTTGTTGCCTCTGCGCGTTCTTACCCAACCTTTTACATTAATTTTTTCTCCGAAGTCAGTATGTTTCAGAGCATCTTTGATAATTGTTCTTTCCATTATTGTTTATTTGTTTAACAAGTTAAAAACTAAAAACTAAAAGTTAAATTGTAATTTGTAATTTGGTTTTTGTTTGTTGATTTTTGGTTGTTGTTGATTTTTTTAGTTATTAATAGTTATGCGCTACGCTGTTATAAATTGTTATTCATTGTTTTTGCAGTGTTACAATTCATAACTATTCATAACTACAAATAACTATAATTTCAATCGTAAATCGTAAATCTAAAATCATAAATAATATTGTCTTTGTTCCTTGCTCTTTGTTCTTTGTTCCGCAAAATTATAAAAAAGTCCGCAATGCACCAAGAGTTTATGAAAAAAAATAAATGCCTATTTCTCAACAGACATTTACCATTTTTAAATTTTTTTAGTCATGAAAAATTTAATTATTTGGTATTTTTATTTATTGTTGCTTTTTATTTGTTCCTCCAACGGCACTCATAGCGCAGCGGAAGCCAATGTCTGATGCTCTGCCGTTTTGGTCAAGCCAACGGCGTTTTGCAGGATTGAGCCATATTGCTCTGTCTCTCCAACCGCCTCCTTTATAAACGCGAGCCGTGTTTGAAATCATTGTTGCCTGCTCAATAGGAGTAGCATTTTCCCATCTCAAAATTGAGTCGTTAATTACAGATTGTTTGTCGCCATCTTTAAAATCGCGCACATCTCTGCCGGAAACATAAAATTGTCTCTCTTTAATCAAAATATTGCGCATACTGTCGCGTACCTCCTGTTCCATTTTCGGCAATCTATCTAAAATTGACTCTGCGTATATAGAATCATTTAACCAATTATTACCGCGAAAAGAGTTAAACTCACCAACCAACTGATTTGAGGTTGCACGATAAACATCTAATACCCACTCATTTACATTTCCTGCCATATCATACAAACCATATTCGTTTGGCGGGAAGAAACCAACGTGCAAAGTCGGCGTACTGTTAAGTTTTTGTCCAATAGCATCGCCGCGTCCTCTGACAAAGTTGGCAATAAATTGCCCTCTTGTTTTTTTATTGTACATTTCACGCACTTGTGTGCCGCTCCAAGGATATGTTCTGCCTTCTGCAAAATTATCTTTTACGGGAATAAGTCCATAAGCAGCATATTCCCACTCTGCCTCTGTCGGCAAACGGTATGCGGCATCAAAAATAATACCGTCAAGGTCTACGTCATAGTCCTCGCCATTGAGTTCGCGCAAATAATCATTTCTCTTTTGAGTTGAAAAGATATATTTGCTGTATTCTGCTGTATCAAGCCCTTCAATACTTGCACTGATTGTTTCCAAATCTGTGTAAGGAATAATCTTTTTGTCAATAAGAATCCTTTCGTTAGCCCTGTCGGTACGCCATTGGCAATACGCCATTGCTTGATTCCACGACACGCCTACAACGGGATAAAACCCAAAAGCCACGTGTGTGTAGTAACTTTTCACATACGGCTCGTTGTATTCGAGTTCTCTGCGCCAAACGGTTTCGTCCGGCAATGCAAGCAGCACGCGCCTTGGGTCGTTTTTATAAACGCCTTGCAGCCAAGTAACATACTCGCGCCAGTCAATGTTTGTACACTCAAACTGGTCCATAAAGAAACCATCTGTACCAATACGGCGTTTCAAATCATTAACAGGACTTGCAACAGGGTTTTCGTTTTGCCCTTTGACAAAAGACATTGTTGATACATAAACAGTTCCGGGAGGAACCATACCGTTATACTCGGTTTTTACATTGTAAAAACCTTTCTTTGGGTTATTGTATTCCCAACCTGTCTTTTCAGATGTTTTTAAACTTGGCTGCGTTCTTTTTGCACCGCAACCCGAAAGAAGTGCAACAAGCACCATCAGTCCGATAACATTTTTTATTACTTTCATAATTTTTTTTATGTTTATTTTTAAAAATTTATTTTAATTTACTATTAATTGAGAAGTTGTAACTACTTGATTATCAATAATTAACCGAAGATAATAAATATCTGGTAATAATCCGCTTAAAGAAATCTGTGTAGTTGGAGTATTACTGTTGATTGTCTGCAAAAGTGCTGTACTGCTCCAAAGTTGCAATGTATAAGCACCTTGATAAGGTTCTATTGATGGCTGCATAACATAATTTGTCAAATCATTATCACTTACAGGAATAATTTCCTGTTCAACAGTTACATCAACATTTCCGCTTGCCGGATTTGGATACAAAAGTACAAAATTTGAGCCGGTAAAACTAAAATTTTTAGTATTATATACAGTTGTTCCGCAGTCGCAAGAATAACGGACTTTTGTTGTTAATGTTTGAGGGGTTGAGGTAATATATGGCATTGATGCTCCTGCCCAAATCATAGTATTTGAATTGGCAGTTGTAGTGATTAACCACTCAAAGCCCGGATAAGAAGGGGTGGCGGGAGTGGCTGAATAGTCATTGGCATTTATTACTTTGAAATTATAATTTACTCCAACATTTCCACTTGATACTTGTTGATTGTTCATATTGTACAGTCCTTGCACAGGTGTATATGGACCAATATAAACATCTTTTGACAATACAAGAGTTTGACCATTTAAAGTAATGGTTGCGATAAGTGTTCTTAATCCAACGTATGGAACTTGCGAAGTTGATGACTTTGTTATACCATCTGGTTTTAAACCTACCACAGTTCCGGTTTCTCTCATTGTACCTTGTTGTACAACAAGAGTACCTGTTCCCTGACCGCTTACAAATACAAAAGGAATAGAAGTAGCAAGATTAATTGCAGACATATTATCATAACTCCAAGTAATAGTTGCATCCTGAGGTAGATTATTTACGCTGTAGGTTGCCGTACCGCAGAGTTGATTGGGACCGGAAATGAAGAATGCTTTTTGTACAGCTGCATAGGCATCAACCAATCCGTAACCATAAGTATTATCAAAACCTGCTGGTCCTAAATCTCTTGCGGTCTGCTGTAAAATAGTTCTTACCTGTGTTTCTGTTAAATTTGGATTTACAGATAACATTAATGCTGCAACTCCTGAAACCTGTGGACAAGCAGCAGAAGTACCGCCAAAACGTTGGGTATAATTACCTGTCTCATATCCGTTAATGCCTATTCTATCTGTTGTAACGACATCACCATTCAAATTAACATCACCAGATGGTGCCACTAAATCCATCGCTGTACCTCTACAACTATAGTTCCAAATTGTGCCATTCTTGTCAATTGCACCAACAGCTAAAACATTAAGTAAATTTGCCGGATAAACAACATTAATATAGGGTATTGCATTTCCTGAAGAAAACACAACTACACAGCCCATACCTCCTCTACCTTGTACTACAGCACTATTTATAGCATTCGTAAGGGGAGTATAAGGTGAACTGCCACCCCATGAATTACTAATAACATCTGCTCCGTTTTGCCAAGCCAAATTAATAGCATTTGCAGCCCAATCATTTGGTATTCCAGAAGAATTACTAACGTGTATAGGAATTATTCTGCAATTAGGTGCCACTCCACTGATTCCTTCTCCATTATTCTGTATTGCTCCAATTATGCCGGCGCAAGCGGTTCCATGATTATCTGTACTCCATACAGGAGCACCACCAGAATTATTTCCTGACAAATCAAATCCAGATAAAAGATGTGTCTGTAAATCTGGGTGGTTTAAATCAACACCCTCATCAATAACTGCAATTTTTACATTTGATCCTGTAGAAAAAGTCCAAGCTTGTTCTGCATTGATATCAATACCTGATGTTCCACCCGTTTGTCCTGTATTTTTCAAATAATATTGTTGATTAAATAAAGGATCATTTGAAAAAAAGGCATTTAGAACAACAAAATTAGGTTCTGAAAATTCAAAAAGCCCCGTTTCATAAAATAAGTTTGACATTTGTAATGCATTAAAATTTGAAGTTTTGGAAACTTTTACCATAAACTGATTTTTAACAAACTGATTTTCTTCGCCCACGCTGCAGTTGTTTTTTGTTGCTAATGCCTGTAACTGTCCGTATGATGTTGTTCCCTTTAATTTAACAACAAATTCATCTGTAAGACCTTGTTGTGCGTTATTATACTGAAACAAAAGATTTACCGAAATAACCTCTGCTCTGTTTTTTAAAGATTCAATAGTAGCAGCAGAAATCTGCTTTCCTCCTTTTGCCTCAAAAATAATGGAGTTAGGAATGTAATCATCATACAATGTTATACCAGATGCCAATAAAGAAGTATCATTGCTAATTATAGATTTAATTTGTTCTTTACTTACATTTTGGACAAATTTAAGATAAATCTTATCTGTTCTTTGCTGAAGGAAAATTTTTTCACCTTGATAATAGTAAAAATTTTCACTTACCTGCTGAGCGTTCATTGAAACACATAAAAGAACACTCAATAATGTGATATAAATTCTGTTTTTCATAATCAATCATTATTATGGATGAATGTATAATCCTTAATATAAATAAAAAGGGCATCAAATTGAATTCCATAGCTCTGTAATTTAATTTCATTTTGAGAAATCATTGTTCCAACAAAACCATAATTAGCAGGAACATTAGAATTGGTGTCTACAAAAGACAAAGTATCTCCTCGCACAATATATTGTGTACTATTATTAAATAAATATTTTCCAGCAGACATTAAAGTATCTGCCAAATTTTGAGGAGAAGTATTTACATACACTTTACCAGTTTCAAAAGTAAGTGTAATCGTAACATTTGGTTCAGGGTTACACACCCAAATACCCTTTAGATTTGCAATATTGCCTGGTTCTTCTCCACACCCGCTAAAACTTGCTAAAAATATCAGCAAGAGTGCAGGGATTAGTATTTTAGTTAGTGTTTTCATTTTATTATTCATTTTAATGTTAAAAAATGCCGTTTCCATATTCATAAATTAATTTCCAGTTTTTACTTAAAAGACAGAAATTTTCAATCTGATATTCTTCTAATGTAATTTTTTCACAATTATTAGAATATATTTCACATAATACGCAGGAATTTAAATTATTCTTTATCAAATAAAAAACATTATCTTCCCATACTCCCTCAAAGATTTGCACCTTAATTATTGCAGAATCTTCTGCATTACTTGTTTCTATTTCTTCTATTTTTTCAGAAATACATTCTGAAATAGAATACTGATTGTTTATTCCCTGCAATGCAATAATTTCTAATTTTTTATAAAAATCATCAATTACGCTTTTAGTGTCGTTTCCACATCCGAAAAAAGCCAAACTACACATTATTGCAGTTGTGATAATTCTAAATTTGAATAGAATTTTTTTCATAAGTAATATTTTATTTTGAATACCCGTAAATATACCTAAATTTCAATGTAATTAATTGATAATCAATAGATTATATAAATTATACAGATATTTATAACATATTGTAAATCAGCATATTATACAATTTTTAGGTGAATATACGGACATTCATATTTTATTAATTTGGTTACAAGAAAAAATAAAAAGTTGTTATTTTTCAATTTTATTTCTTACATAATCTTCAAAATAGAATAACTTTTCTCTCATTTCAACATTTGTTACTTTATAATCTCTATTTTGTAATACAAAATAAAAATCAGCCCACGTTCCTGATGGAAATTCGCTTGGTACATATTCCCCTGTGAGGTTAATGTTATTACTCATTACTTCACTAAGGTAATCAAAATACTCTTGATTTTGTTCATTTTTATAGATATAAATTACGATAGTTGCATTTCTACCGGGATATTTATTAACAACAGCCTTTAATATGTTTGAATCTGTTGTTTCAAACATATCAAACTCAATCTCTCCGCCGCCTAGACGAATAAATCTCATTTTTTCATAATATGCATATTTAATTTTTACCTCTCTCTCACAAGAATAAAATACAAATATTAAACCTAAAATGGTTATTGCCAATAATTTAGTTAGTGTTTTCATTTTGATTAATTTTTAAATTTAATTAAATTTCTGCAAAGTTATAATTATTTTTTTTAAATAAAAAGTTACAAACTTTTAGAGTTGTCTCCACAAGTTTCGCTATCGCTCAAACTTGCGGGAGAGGGGGGTAATTGTACAATTTTAAAAATTATACACATACTTCAACTCAAAATAATCTTCTTCAAATTTTTCTTTACTTAAAAAATATAAAATAGTTGTGTTGTTTTCGTTTAATAATTGCAAATTATCAGTATCTGTTAAAACAAACTTTTTTATATTATGTAATTGATAAAGATAATCCCAATACCATTCAGTACCAAAGCAATCTGTACTACTTATAATTGATAACAAAACATTATCCAATTTAATGACACAATTTCCTTCATAAGTATTGGCATCGCACTTGCCGCTAAAACTGTTATTGTGTAAAAATGTCAAAATAACAGGGTATTTATCATCTTCCGGTAATGTTGTATTTATCCCATTAATTTCTTTTTCTACTAAAACCCAAGTTTTACATAAATCACTATTGTTATTAGGTTTACTACAACCACTAAAACTTGCTAAAAATATCAGCAAGAGTGCAGGGATTAGTATTTTAGTTATTGTTTGCATTTTGATTTATTTTTTAAAAAACATCAAATTTTCGCAAAAAAAACGAAAAAAACTAATGAAAAAAGTGAGTTTTTTTATTGTTATTTACTTTTACTTTTATCGTAAATTTCTAAAAATCAATAATTTACATAAAATAGTTTTATCTAAAACTATTTTTTTTATTTTAAAAGAAATAATGTGCAATAATACACAATTATTTTGGAAAAAACAAATAAAACAAAATTTTTTTATTTTTTTTATTTGTAACTTTGCAACTACTTTTTTTAATCTTTAAATTTTAAATTTTTAAATCAAACATACAACGTGGAAAGTACAAAAAATATTGTGTTAAGAGGGGAAATTTTTGATTTTTGTCCGCCGATTGTGATGGCTATAATCAATATAACGCCGGATTCATTTTTTTCGGAAAGTCAATGTAACGAGGAAAAAATGATTATTGAACGTGCAGAAAAGGCAATTAAAGACGGAGCAAAAATCCTTGATATTGGCGGTTATTCTACCCGCCCAAATGCTGATTTTGTAAGTGAAAATGAGGAAATTAGCAGAATTTGTCGGGCTTTGGAGATAATTCGCAAAAACTTTCCGGAAATTCCCGTTTCAGTTGATACTTTCCGCTCAAAAGTTGCAGAAATTGCTGTAAATCAATATAATGTTGATATGATTAACGATACTTCCGGCGGAATGTTCGACCAAAATATGCTGCCGACAGTGGCAAAACTCAATCGCCCTTATGTGTTGATGCACACAAAAGGCACTCCGCAAAATATGCAGCAAATGACTGATTATGAGGACTTAACGGCAGATATTTTAAAATATTTTTCCGAAAAAATAGAAAATTTAAGGAATTTTGGTTTTACCTCCGATATTATTATTGATTTGGGTTTCGGTTTTGCCAAAACAATGGAGCAAAATTATCAACTTATGCGCGAATTATCTGTGTTTGAGTGTTTTAATTTGCCAATTATGGTTGGTATTTCCCGCAAAAGTATGATATACAATCTTCTTGGCACAACGCCGCAAGCCGCACTCAATGGCACAACCGCTCTACACACAATCGCACTGTTAAACGGCGCAAATATTCTCCGTACTCACGATGTAAAAGAGGCAGTAGAAACAGTGAAAATAGTTGAGGAGTTAGGAGTTAGGAATGAGGAATGAGGAGTGCTATAAAAAACTATTTGCAAAAATAAAAAATAAATTTTACCTTTGTCAATTATTAAAAATTAGTAAATGTTCAAAAAAATCTTTTTAATAATTATCTTTTTTTTGGCAATTAACTCTGTTAATGCCCAAGACAGCGTACCTCAAAATGTGAATGATACGCTTTTTTTTGGACAGGAAAATTTTATTATTAACGATACATTAGCAAACGACACAACAAAAAATGAAATTATTAAAATAAAAAAAGAGAATTTTATAAAAAAACTTATTAGCGGAAACCTCACTTGGAGATTTGTGGCAGTGCCTTATGTCAGTTATCAGCCCGAAACAAATTGGGGATTTGGCATTACGGGCGTATATTATCTGAAACCGAAAAAAGTTGATGGAAAAATTGGTTCAATTACCTTTACCGCAAACTACACTTTGCTAAATCAGTTTACCTCTAAGGTTACAACTATTGCATATTTGGATAAAAATCAAAAGTGGCTGCTCTATGGTACAGTCGGATTTAACCGTTTTCCTGATAAATTTTACGGCATTGGAAATCGTTTGGAAAATATTGAAAATCAACCAATTAGGTATAATTCAAATAATTTTGCAATAAATCTTCAACCGCAAACTTACGTAAAAGGAAATTGGCTTATTGGACTTAATGCACATTTTCGGTGGGAAAATGCAAAAGCCGACAGCGCAAAATTTGCAAATATTCCGTTAGAAAAATATGGGGTTTATGGCTTTAACGAATATTTTATGCTCGGCTTTGGCGGCGTGATTTCTTACGATACGAGGGATAATTTTTATTATCCTTCCAAAGGGATGTTTTTTAAGACAATTTTGACCTATTATCCAAAAATAGGAAAAAATAGTTACCAAATGGGTAAATTTCAAGCCGATTTCCGCCATTATATACCAATTTACAAAGAGTTGATTTTTGCTTATCAATTTTCTACCGAATGGAATTTTGCTGGCGACAAGCCGTTTCAAATGCTCTCTACAATAGGCGGGATAGAACTTTTGCGAGGAATTAGGCAAGGCAATTGGCGCAATGATGTTATGGCAGTTTTGCAAACGGAATTACGCATTCCTGTTTGGAGAATTATTAAGTTAGCCGCTTTTGCAAGTATCGGCGATGTCTATTCGTTGGAAAATTGGCAGTGGGCAATGCCGAAAATCAGCTATGGTATTGGTTTGCGTTTAAGGTTTAATAAATCTAAATCAAACCTTCGCATTGATGTTTCCCGTAATAATTACGACAAAAAATTCACAAAAGATACTTTCAGTTGGTACGTAACCGTAAATGAGGCGTTTTAAAACATTATAAAAGATATTTCCCTGTAAGCGACTTTTTACACTTTGCAATCTCTTCCGGTGTGCCTTCTGCAACGATGTTTCCGCCCTCTTTTCCGCCTTCAACGCCTAAATCAATAACGTGGTCGGCGGACTTTATTATATCAATGTTATGTTCGATTACAATTATTGTATGTCCTTTGATTATCAATGCGTTAAATGCTTTTAACAGCATTTTTATGTCGTCAGTGTGCAGCCCTGTTGATGGCTCGTCAAAAATAAAAATCATTGGTTTGATGCTTTCGTTTGCAAGAAAAGATGCAAGTTTTACACGCTGACTTTCGCCGCCCGAAAGTGTAGAAGAGGACTGTCCAAGTTTTACATAGCCAATACCAACATCTTGCAGCGGCTTGAGCCGTTTTACAATGCGTTTTAGGAGTGAGGAGTGAGGAATGAGAAATGAGGAATGAGTAGTGAGTGGTTCGGTGTTGTTATCACTTCTTTGTTCTTTGTTCTTTGTTCCTTGTTCTGAACCAAAAAACTCAATCGCCTGATTTACAGTCATTTCCAGCACATCAAAAATATTTTTTTCACGATAACGCACATCAAGCACGTCTTGCTTGAAACGCTGCCCCTTGCAATGCTCGCAGACAAGTTCCACATCAGCCATAAACTGCATTGGAACAGTGATTGTGCCGTCTCCCTGACAAAATTCGCACCGTCCGCCGTCCTGATTAAATGAAAAAGTCGCAGGCGTAAAACCCATCTGTTTTGAGAGCGAACATTCGGAAAAAAGTTTGCGAATTTCATCATACGCTTTTATGTAAGTCGCTGGGTTTGAACGACTTGATTTCCCAATCGGATTTTGATTTATAAACTCAACGCTATCAATCAAATGCAAACTGCCCGAAAGTTTGTTTGAAGAATTTTTGCCCGAATTAAAATATTTTTGCAGTTCGACAAACAGAACATCACGCACCAAAGATGACTTTCCGCTACCCGAAACACCTGTAACACAGGTCATTATGCCGAGCGGAAATTTTACCGAAATATTTTTTAAATTATTAACATTAGCATTTTTTATTTCGATAAAATTATTTGATTTTCGTCTTAAAGTTGGTGTTTCAATTTTTTCTTTATCAAAAAGATATTTTAAAGTAATAGAATTATCTATCTGATTTTCAGTTGCTTGCGAAGCAATTCCGCTAAAAACAATTTCGCCGCCGTGTCTTCCTGCTTTTGGTCCGATGTCAATTAAGTGGTCGGCTGACTTGATAATTTCTCTGTCGTGTTCCACAATTACGACCGTGTTTCCGAGTTCCTGCAAACGCCGCAAAACTGACATAAGCCGCTCAGTATCACGGCTATGCAGTCCTATTGACGGCTCATCTAAAATGTACAGCGAACCAACGAGCGCACTGCCGAGCGAAGTTGCAAGGTTTATTCGCTGACTTTCGCCGCCCGAAAGCGTGTTCGACTGCCGATTGAGCGTTAAATAACCCAAACCGACATCGCAAAGAAAACTCAAACGGCTGCGAATTTCTACTAAAAGCCGCTTTGCAATATTTTCTTCCTGTTCTGTAAGTATCAGATTATCAAATACTTTGCACAATTCAGAAATTGGCAAATCAACTAAATCGGAAATGGAATATGTTTTTGAGGTCATTGAGTTTATTTTTTCATTCTATCACAACACTTTCCACAAATGTTGGTTGATAATTCAAGTTTTTCCGCATTTCAACTAATTCCTGTCTTATGCCGGTCAAAATTTCGGTAAGATTGCGTTTTTTATTGGGATTTTTGCCGAGTTTTCGCTGCTTTTTAAAGCCCTCAATCGTCAATTTTTCCGTTCTTAACGCAAACTGAATATCTTTAATTTCGTCAATATCTTTTTGAATATAATAACGAATATTATTGCGGCGTTTGATTTTAAGTCCAAACTCATCTTCCCAAAAACGCAGGGTAGATTTTTCCTCTTTTAAAATCTCCGCAACTTCTGATATTGAATAATATATTTTTTCCATTTTTATTTAACATTTGATAAGTTTTTTCTATTTAAAACCGCCATTATTTATACTAAGTAATGCGAAATAATTATATTAATGTTTTTTTTGCAAACAATGCAGTTTGTCATTTCGACCAACGGGAGAATTACTCACGACTGAAAGGAGTAAATCCCCTGCAAACACTAACAGATTTCTCCTTTCAGTCGAAATGACGGGTTGTTTTTAGTTTTTTTAACAAATATTATTTTAATTACTTTCATTTACTTATCTAAACAAATTCACTGCGCCTTTTGTATCGCGTTTTACAGGTTTGCCTCTGTTTTTACTGTTTGGATCATTATCAATGTCAGTGCCTGTTGCAGTGATAACGTAATAATATGTGCCTTCTGCTGCGGGTTTGCCGCGCACGTTGCCGTCCCAGCCCTTGTTTGGGTCGGTTGAGGTAAAAACCACATTTCCCCAGCGGTTAAAAACAACGCATTTATAACTTTTTATTGAACGATATGCCACACGAAACTCATCATTATGACCGTCTCCATTGGGTGTAAAAAAGTTTGGAGCGGCTAAATATGAATCCTCTGTTTTTACGGTTACAGAATCCAAACAGGTACAGCCAGAAGCACTTGTAACTTTGAGTTTTACTTTATAATTATTATAAGTGTCAATAAAGGTATAGCGAATATTTTCTTCAGCATAGTTGTAGGTGCGGGACGGCGTTTCAACTCTCCATTCAAAATATACTGCAACAGGCGTATTGGCACGGCTTTTAAACTCAACAACAAGCGGCGCAGAGCCAGAAACAATACCCCCTTGAGAATTGTCTCTCTTATCTTCGTTTGGTTTATCTGTCGGTGGAACACTGCGTTTTTCAACCGTTCCTTTTAAATGACTTTCAACAGCAACCGCTTGATAATCAAGATGAAATTTACTTAATTCAATACCCATCTCTTGGGCAAAGTTATCGCCGGAAAGGATAAAAGTTACGTCCTGTTTTGGTGCAGGAACTGTGATTGTATAAGGAGGATTCACAACTCTCGAAACTGGGCTGTCCTGCCAAACTTCAGAAACAAAAGCATAATCAACATAATCAAGTGTAAATGAGCGCAGCAATGTTCTTCTTTGATTATTTTTGTCATAATAAACCAAATCGGGAGTAATATTTGCTACAAGCGTAAGATTTTCACAAAAATTCTGCTCAATCGGCGCAACTTGTAAATTTATAATAGAGGGATAAAGCGAATAATCAATTACCCAAATCCAATAAGTCGGCACATTATCAATCAAAAGAATATATCCGGTTGCATCATCCGGGGAGATATAATTTTGATTTGAATAGAAAGTGTTGTCATATTTGCGCCACTCCACACTGCCGAAACCTGTATAAGAAATTTCTGTTAATGTCGTAATTCCGTTAAACAGAAACACCGCATCAATATTTGGCAAATCATTAATTTGAACATTCGGCGCAGATGCAGAAAATTGAGCATTTGCAAAATTACAGATACTCAAAACAAAAAATATTAATAGAATTTTTCTCATTTTACGATTTTTTTTTAGAACAAAGAACAAAGAGCAAAGAACAAAGACAATGAAAAATTTATGATTTTAGATTTACGATTTTAGATTTTTTTTTTACTACTCATTACTATTTTTAAAAACGCAAAATTACAAAAAAAATTGTATATTTACTTTTTTTGTAAAAAGTAGTTTTGTTAGTTCAACCACTTAATGTGTGTTTTCCCTCTCAAAACGACTATCTGTTTTGATTTTTCACAAAAAACAAGTATAAAAAATGCCGTTAAAATTTCTTAAAACATTGCCATTTTCAGAAAAAAAAATGAAAATATCTCATAACTGC
>Ga0209628_10000724_pt1 | contig 20489 bp, 11 predicted proteins | sample TergutCu122P4_FD_187285 | JGI IMG/M metagenome (GOLD analysis project Ga0209628, IMG submission 187285) | Cubitermes ugandensis P4 segment gut microbial communities from Kakamega Forest, Kenya - Cu122 P4 (SPAdes) (version 2) | ecosystem: Host-associated > Arthropoda: Insects > Digestive system...
GACGATTTTCTGGGTTGCTATGATGAATAAATTATATTATGGTTGCTAATATTGATATGTAACAATCCTGTTTTCTTCCAATAAATTACTAAAATTAAAATACATTCATCATTATTTTTTTCTAAAATTTCTAATGAAAAAATCACGGTGCGTCTTATGGGCCGGGAAATACGGTATGTGTTTTAAAATGCAAGGTTCTCATGACAGGGGATATTAATAATACAGTTTTCTGATATATGACAGTATGAAGTCTGATAGATGGGGTCCTGTAGCATCACATACTAGACAACATCCATTTGTTTCTTGTGCAGGTTCCTTGTGGGTCAGTATGTGACTGTACACGATGACGTTATTAGCCATGTTAATATCTCAAACCTAAAAGAAGAGGATGGTGGGGAGTACATGTGTACTGCTCGGAACTCTGTAGCACAAGTCTCTCACAGTGCTCGCATTAATGTTTATGGTGAGTGACTCATGTACCCAAGGCATATAACGAAAAGCCACAATTGTAAGGTTCCCTGGCTGTAACACTGTCCCCTGCTCAAGTGTTACACTTGAGGTTATTACATGTAGGATCACAAGTTTTTACCAGTGTTTGTTCTGATGTTAGAGGACATCAGAACAAACTTGTGTTCCTGCATGGTGTAATAACTTAGAAGTTTATCAGTTGAACAGCACCTGCCATGAAATCCTGAGGACTTGTACTGCCTTCCACTGTTGTCAAAAATTTTTTCACATCAGAAAACTGCAATATCTTCACTTCAGCATTTTCATATGGCTCATCCTACCACATCACCATACTAAAAGAATCAGTATATCTTCCACATTTTTAATAATAAAAGTAATGTTTATGATGATAAATTTAGTGTTATGTACCCTATTGTGTTACATAAGACTAAAAAGGCGCTCTTGTTTACTGCCAGCAAAACTCTATTGATGTAGATGTTAATTAGTCATACTATGTAATAAAGAAACATTTCCAACTAATCATGTTCCTGGAGGTACATGATTTTCTGGAATTTTACATGACATAAATTGGTAGTTTGTTACCAACTTCCAAAACTGCTTGACCCCTGTAGATAGGAATGATAGGTTGTCACAAAAGTTGGTAATAGACTACCAATCTATGCTATGTAAATCCCAGAAGAGTGCAGATCTCATTAACACCATGGCAGAATCTGAAATCTTACAGTCATGGTCCTTGTTAGTAGTGACAGAATGACAAACAACATTTGCTACATAAACTGTAAGACTGGGATCTTACTCTGATGTGTAAGACATATTTTAATGCAATTGTAATATTTTACATTTTATGATATGGTCAGCACCAAAAATGATCATGATTGGTTGAAATTTGTTTCTTTATTAAATGTGACTAATTAACATCAGTGTCAATAAAGTTATGATGATGGTAAATAAGTTTTTCTCTGAAGAGGATGATGATGATCCTTTTCCTCCTCTGTCACCCCCTCCCCCACTTGATACAGGTTATCTAGTTATCAAACTCTTTCTTCTTCCCTGCTCATATCTACCATTTGAGGGTTACCTTGCAACCAAGACTCTCCATCTATCTCTTTCTTCTTCCTTATATGTGTCCACCTTTGGTGGGTTACCTTGCAGTCAAGCCTCTCCTGCTGTGTCTGTCTGTTTCCTTCCATGTGTCCACTTTGTGGGTCCTTCTCCGTGTCTGTCCCCACTTTACACAGGGTGTATAGCAACTAGACCTTTTCAACTGTCTCTTTTTCCCAGAATCTCTCCTCAGTGTCTTCCTGTATTCTTCCCCCCTGGACAACATCATGACCTTAGTCTTCCTCTAAGATATTTTACTTCATTTTCATGTTCAAAACCTTCCCTAAGTTTCTGTTTTATTCATTCTTAAACTATGCCCATTTTATCTTAAGTATTTATTAATTTATCATGCAAGGCCATTGTTATTTTTTGTATGAATTTTTCATTTCATATTTGCCTTCTATTACTTCTTCCTCCTCTGCTTCTTACAAATGTTGTATCAGGTCTTTATTCTGCTGTACTTTGCCTGGATCCATATACTGTATGTTTTTCTTCTGCATTTGTTAACCTCTACTTCTTACAAGTGTCATATCAGTGGCCTTTGTTGAGCTGGTCTATGCCTTTGGCCGTATATATGTTTCTGCTACATGTGATAACCTTCAAAAGCCCATTGGTAACTATCTTTACCACCTGCAGTATTTTAAGAAATTCTGCATTTTGCCACGTGGCATGTTTATGTGCATCATATGACTGTCACAGTAAATAGATTATTTCCCTACACAACATTAGCTGCCTCATCTTTCTGTTGGAACAAGACTATTTTTATGTGTGGAAGGAAGTTAATTTTTATTTATAATTTATAATGTCATTCTTGAGATGGTTAATGTGTAGTAACTCTTCAATAAACATGAAAGATTTTTCCATCTTAGGCCTTTTCCATTTTTAGAGAATTTTGCATTTTCATTCACACTGCAACTTTTTCCCTCTTGGCATGGTGTTTCAAAGAGATTATAGTAAAATTTTTGTTAGTGGAAGCTGAAATTTTCTGTCCTGGAAAGTACTGTGCAATAAAATTACATATATAGAAACTATGGTAATCCTACTTCCACTGTTCCTGGGAAAATATGATTTCTGTAAAATGTTAAAAGTTTATGAAGTCTGTTCCTACAGTTATGTGAGATGTGGGTTGATGCTGAATATGACCAGCAGCTAGTGCACTGTAGTGTTTTATATTTATATCATGTCTAGACGCAGAGTTATGACCAGCAGCTAGTGACATTCTAGTCTGAGAGATGGATTACTTATAGATGCACAGAAATGACCAAGAGCTTGTCGCAGTGTGAGATATACATCATGTGTGTATGTGGAGGTCAGACTAACAGGTAGTTGCACTGTAAAGTGAGAGATATCTCGTCTAGATGCAGAGATCTCGGTCTGGTGCACAGAATTTTTTGACATAATGAACCTTATTGCTACTGCGTTTTTGGACTCATTTTACCTTAGTGTTTCAGACAGAACACATCTTTGTATAAAGTGTATTATCCAACTCCAATATGAAAATGTGAGGAGGCACTCAATGGTCCAGTGGTTAAAACTGGCCCCTTTTAACCGAGATGAATAGATCCTCCACCATCTTTGTGCATGAACACAGAACAGATCCAATTTGGAGATCATGTTTTTGTCAAAATACTAAAAGATGATTGAAAGCAAAACCCATAGAATGAAAGTGAACTTGATTTCTGAATGTATTACTTCAGCAGTTTTGTATTTACTTAACAGAAAGATAGTTAAATTCTTAATCTTCAGAATGTCTGGTACAGATATTCAAAACCAAAACTTAATAACCGTAAGGACATTTCTGTGTATCTGTTGCTTTGCCTAACACTGGGTACGTATGTTCTGAGTTAATCTGCTCAAGTCTAGAATGACTGTAGTGCATTCGGATATTTTCAGGTTTGCCATACATCCGTGTGATGCCAAAGATCACTGCAGTGGCTGGAAGTGATCTGGTCATAAAGTGTCCAGTGGCAGGCTATCCTATCGAGTCCATTATATGGGAAAGAGGTGAGATCCTGTGGTTTTGAATGTTATTGGGAACAAGATCAACAGAGAGTCTTACAAATCCATATCTATTTCAGATGGCACTGTATTGCCAACGAATCGTCGACAACGTGTTTACTCCAATGGAACTTTAGTTATAGAACATGCTCAACGTCAGGCAGATGCAGGGACATACACATGCCAAGCACAGAACCGCCAGAAGCACACAGCAAGGAGAGATGTTGAGGTCCAAGTTATAGGTCAGTCAGCCTTAGATTCTGTGCTTGTGTGCTTATGTTCATGTCTGTGTCCACACAAAACAGTTTCACTAATAATCCTGTAATGAACTTTTCAATACACATTACAGCACAGAGTAAAATGAGTGCAATTTTTTAATTGTTTTTTGCTCCTCCTTTTCCACCACCACTGCCACCACTACCACCACCACCACCACCACCTTTTTCATCATCATCAACAACATCATCATTGTCAATATGAGTTTTCCAGCAACCAAGCTCTCCCTCATCAATTTAATTCCAAGTCCTTTCTTTGTTCTGTGTGACATTTTTCTTAACCTTTGTTCCTATCATGATCATCATCTTTCACCAGGGGTTTTGTTTCACTTCATGTTACAAACCTTTCCTGGAGATTTTATCTTTGTTTGCTCCTACAACATGTCTATATCATCATATTCTGTTATTATCAATTTACATATTTATTTCTTGTTTTGTTCACATTCACCAACTGTGATGTGTTCATACAGTGCAAAGTATTGTTCACATTCTCTGCAAATTTCATAACTCTAAATTGGTCAGAAAGAAGATATGAGTCAGATCACAGTCAATTTCTCAGTACATGGTGCAGCCAGTTTCCAGACTGAGTTTATGTTCTCATAACAGCAACAACAGTTGCCTTCTAATCAGTGTTTTCCTCTTCCAAGTAATCTCCTTGAAACTTTATACAGTGGGCCAAGTAACTGTGTCCCATTTGAGGTATTTCACAAAATGCATCGTTTGAAACTGGTCCCATGACTTGGCATGAATGATGGATATTTCATTAAATGTACTTCGCTTGATTGACATCTTGCCTTCTGGGAAAAGAAATAAGTCAGCCAATGCTTAAATCTGGTGAGTATGGAGGTTGTGAAACAATAGTCATTTTTTTTGTAGCCAGAAATTTGCACACAGACAAGCAGAGTAAGCAGGTGTGGTACATGAATCTAGTTGCAATGTGATGTATATTTAGATTCTTTTTACAAAATGCTCTGAATGGTCCAAATGAAATACCCACCACATTAGCAACTTCACAGATAGTGAGTGCTGATAATTTGTATTCCAGTACCCCCCAAAATTCTTCCCATCCAACCAATGACAAACTTGCTGCGTGAGGGCATGCGGGCCGTCATCTCTTGCCACATCCTGGAAGGTGATCTTCCTGTGACATTTAGATGGGAACGAAATGGACAGCCTCTGAATGAACAAAGCTTGGGAGCTTCAACCCGACGGCTTGATGAGTACTCCACGTCACTCATCATTGAACATATTACATCAAGTCACAGTGGCAACTACACATGTGTGGCGCAGAATGTGGCTGGGTCAGAAAGTTTTCCTGTGCCTCTTACGGTGAATGGTAAAGTTCTGAGCCTTATATCCTTGTGAACTTCCATCTGCACATAATCTGATTTCTTGTTGCTTAAATTTCTATATAGAATCAGAGTATCAATAGACTTTCAGCAGAACTGTGTGTGATAAGGGGTATGGATGCTACACATGCTGCCCCTAGATAGTAACAATCTGTATGATGAGGGATATGGTTGTTACACATGCTGCCCCTAGATTTTAACAATCTGCATGATAGTGACTATGGTTATTACACCTGCTGTCCCTAGACAGTAACAGTTTGCATGATAAAGGATATACTGTATAGGGTTGTTACACCTGTTGCCCCTAGATAGTAGCAAATTGCATGATAACAGTTGCTACACATGCCACATCTAGATCTTGACAGTCTGCGTGATAAGGGAAATGGTTGCTACTCATGCTGTCCCTAGATCTTGACAGTTGGCATGATAAGGGATAAGGTTTTTATGCCTTTGCTCCTAGATCTTAAATGAGTACACATGATTAGGTGATGTGGTTGCTACACTTGCTACCCTTAGATCTAGACAATCTTTTCTTAGTAACACATACACTGCAATCAGGGAGCAATCAGAAGCTGATCAATGTGTGCAGCACTCACATAAGGAGACAGAACAGCTAAAGAATGAGAGTAATTAATTATAAATTTATGTGTATGTAAATAACAAAGAAGTACCTTGCAGACTTGGTTTGATGTTACACACAAAAAATGCACAAACAGAATCAAGATTTTCAGCAATTGACATATATATATATATATATATATATATATATATTAATATTAATTTGGTAACCTGCACTGCCATGCAAGGATTATATATAAACAATAAAAGCTCTGCACTGATGAAAAACAGAATCACAATCCTTGCATGGCAGTGCAGGTTACCAAATTAATATTTTAATTAATTAATGATTTATCTGCACCATGCAGTGCCAAGAAAGACCCTATATCACAACACTGCTAAAACCAGACAGTTATTTTGAAATAGCATCCAAGACTGGTAGCTGAATAATGCATGGAAACTGTGTCATTGCACATGGTGCTGAAGTAAGCCACACAGGTATACCGCAACACTGCAATATTTCTGTTAGAAAATCAGAAGGAGAAACCAAATGTGTCTTTTTCCCTTTGTCTGACATCCTCTAATATTCATAATAGTTAACCTTTCTACATTCTCTGTTGGGAGACTTACACCCTATATATTTTCCAGCGACTTGTTATGGTCTGGACGGTCCGGGGTTCGAATCCCGGTGGGGGGTCGAAGTTTTCCACACCCATCCAGACCAGCCCTAGCAGCCTACCCAGCCTCCTATGCATTGGTTACTAGGTCTTCCTTGGCAGTAAAGCAGCTGGGGCATGGTGTTGACCACCTACCCCCATATAGTGCCAAGATTAAAGAAAGAGTAGAGCTATACCTCTACTCACCCTCTGGGCCTTTGTGGCCTGTTCTAGGGTGAACTCTTGTTTTCGTGTTCAGTGTTATAAGTTTTCTCTGTATTAACCTCTCTTATTACAGTGTGCATTGAGATTTGTGGTAGGAGTTCCATATATAACTGTGGGCTTCATAACAGCATTGCAGTGAGTAGTGGTAAAACTGTAGGTTCTGTAATAGCATTTTATTGAGTTCTGATGAAACTGTGGGCTCCATAACAATATTGTGGTGGGTACCGATAAAACTGTAGATTCTGTAATAACATTTCAGTGAGTACTGATAAAACTGTGGGCTCCAGAACAGCATTTCATTGAGTCCTGACAAATCTGTGGGCTCCATAATAGCATTTTAGTGAGTGACTGTAAAACTTTGGGCTACATAACAGCATTGCATTGAGTACTGGTAAAACTGTAGGTTCTATAATAGCATTTCAGTGAGTACTGATAAAACTCTGGGCTCCACAACAGCATTTTATTGAGTCCTGACAAATCTGTGGATGCCTTAACAGCATTTTAGTGAGTAACTGTAAAACTGTGGGCTTCATAACAGCATTGCAGTGAGTAGTGGTAAAACTGTAGGTTCTGTAATAGCATTTTATTGAGTTCTGATAAAACTGTGGGCTCGATAACAACATTGCGGTGGGTACCGATAAAACTGTAGATTCTGTAATAACATTTCAGTGAGTACTGATAAAACTGTGGGTTCCAGAACAGCATTTCATTGAGTCCTGATAAACCTGTGGGTTCTGTAACAGCATTGTAGTAAGTAATTATAAAACTGTGGGCTCCATAACAGTATTGCAGTGAGTACAAGTAAAACTGTAGTACCTGTAATGGCATTTCAGTGATTACTGATAAAAGTGTGGGCTCATTAATACCAGCTGAACATCTACAAAGCTGTGGGATTCATAACAGCAGTTTAATGAGTATTGGTATGCCTTTGGTCTCCATATAGCAGTTCATTGACTACTGATAAAACTGGTGGCTCCATAGTGGCTGTTTAGTGGGTACTGATAAACCCGTGGGCTCCATGAGAGCAGGTCAGTGACTACTGAGAAATCTGGGGTTCTGTAACAGCCGTGTACTGAGTACTAATAAATTGTGGGTTTCATGACAGCAGTGTAGTGAATGTTGGTAAACTGTGGTCTATATAGCAGCATTTCATCAAGTGCTGATAAACCCATGGGCTCCACAACAGTTGTTCATTGGGTTTCATAACTGTGTGGTCTCTGTAACAGCAATTCAGTAAAGATTTATAACTAATTGTGCTGAATGAAAACACTATATTGAGTGTTGTGGTTGAGGAAAATGCTGCATTGTGGAGTGTGTCATTCAGATACAAATCTACAGGTCTTGTATTGTTGTATGTTGCAGTTCCTCCACGCTGGACAGTGGAACCCACAGACGCAAATGTAGCATCAGGTCAAGATGTGACACTGCACTGCCAGGCTGATGGCTATCCAGTCCCTAGTGTCACGTGGCGGAAAGCAGTTGGTACATTGTCTCATATATTACCAGATGTGAATGTATGGAGGCATTAGTGTTGCATGTATGGCTATGTAAATGTGGAAGCTTTAGTGTCTTACAGGTGACTGAATGGCTGAGTGGCGACAGGGTTAGTGCTTTACAAATGGTTTGCAGAAATCTGTGGGAGCACTGGGGTTATACTGTGGGCTGTATGATTTTGTGGGAACTTTATTGTTATGCTGGCGATTTTATGAATGTGTAAGCATCAGTGTTATACAGATGGCTGTGTAACTGTGTCAGGATTAGTGCTGCAGACATGGTTGTGTGAATATGTGAGAGCATTTCCTTCATAGATATCTGTATTAATGTTGGAACATTAGTGTTATATAAATGGCTGAATAATCATGACAGGAAGAGAGCTGCAGAAATGGTTTGTGTGAATCGCGGGGAGCGTTACTTATATACAGCTACCTGTATGAGTGTGGGAGAATCAGTGTTATACAAGGGGCTGAAAAGATTTGTCAGTATTAGTGCTGTAGAAATGGTTGTATGTATCTGTGAGGCATTCCTTTTTTACAGATAACTCTGTGGCTGTGGCAGCACTGGTGTTATACAAATGGCTGATTAATAATTACAGGATAAGAAATGCAGAAATGGTTGTATTAATCTGTGGGGAGCGTTGGTATTACACAGTTGGCTGTATGATTTTGTGGGGGTTGTACTATATACAGATCACTATTAGTAATAGCATTAGTATTTATTGATAATTCAAGAATCCATTCCTGGTAATGCAACTATGGGATATAGAACTTGTCCAAAGCATACATCATTCTAAAGATTACCTATAGAACAAGTCATAAGATTAAATCAACATAGACTTACTTATATCCGTATGCATATTAGTCCTACATATATGTCTTCAAAGCAGATGTACTCGTAAATCTAAAATCTAAATCATATAAACTTACATAGAAGCAGTCATCAGTCAGACTCTACAGTCAGATATAATCAACTGATTGTAAAACCTTGATTACAAATATCTGTTATTTTTTAGTACTTCTTTGAAATAACAAGCCAACAGTACAACAAATATAACAATTCTGATAATAAAAGTACCTCTAAATAGATGTATATCTTTTTAAATATCATCTAGACAATATATCTGATCACTAAATTCATGATAATGATGTGTAGAACTGAACATCATTTGCTATAAGAATTTAAATTTTTATTCTGATTAAAATATTCAACTGCAGTATAAAATGAATGAATTGTAAAAAATTATTAAGAGCTGTTTTAAATGGCTTAAAATTACTTGATTGATTCTTTATTTAAGAGTGAAGATTGATGCCACAATACTGTGGTCCTTTTCTGATAAGTCATTAAATGTGTAGATGGCTGGAGAGGAATGGATTTATTCCTAGTTTTGATGTTATGTAGTTGAGAATTTACCATAAATAAACTTTTGTTGTTAACTACAAAAAGGGCTAAAGAAAATATGTGCTGAGATGTTAAAAGGGTAAAATTTTTAAAATGTTAAAAAGTTCTCTACAAAAGTCTCTTGTTCTGGTTCCAGTTATAATTCTAATAATTCTTTTGTGTAATCTAAAAATATTATCACTGGATGCGGAATATCCCCAAAATATTTTTCCATAAGTCATAATAGACTGAAAGTAGGCATAATAGATCATCTCTGGGGTATCCCATGATAAAAACAACTATGTAACAGGCTTGATTTAATTTGGGTGTAATTGTATCAATATGGCTTTTCCAAGACAATGTGTTCTCAATTATTAGTCCTAGAAACTTTGTGGCAGAGGTGTTTAATATTATTTTATTGTTATAATTAATATTCATTACGTTACAAGAGCTATGTTTAGTTAAAAATTGCATGAAATGAGTTTTACCAAAATTTAGAGAAAGCAAATTAGAAGTAACCATTCATTCATATTTTTTAAAACCATGTTAATAACTTTTTCAGAACCAGTAAAATAGGGTTCTTTACAACTACACTTGTATTATCTGCAAATAGTAATGTTGGAGGATTATCACTTAAATGTGTATTAATTGTAACATTCCGGAGGTCATTTATATACATAAAAAAAAAGCATAGGTTCCATTATTAATCCTTGTGGAACACCATGCTTATCTATACCCCAATTAGAACAGGTATTATTATTTGAGAATTTATGCTCAAAGATTGTGAAAAATATTGCATTTTTTAGTATTGTTATGATTTATTTTATTATTATTAAAGATGTGAGTAATTTTCTGAGCAGTGATCACAACAGATACTTATTAAATAATTCAGAATTGACTTTACACATATTAATTTTATCACCTTCATTACACAGCAAGAAAATATCTTCATTATTAACTTTTTTCTGTTTCAGATTTTATAATGTTCTGCGTTGTTTTTACTTGGTTGTGAGAATTCACAATTTGTTTATTATAATTGGATCTTTTCACTTGTTTCATCACATTAGTTAAAATTTTATAATATAATTTATAATACTGTTTTAAATTCATGTCATTGTTATTCTTAGTGAATAAATAGTTCCTTTTTTTTACAAGATATTTTTATGACAGTAGCTATCCAAATTTTTTTAGGTCGACTATTAAAATTTATTTTAGGTAAACAAGACGAAAATATTTGTAAATAAGTATCTAGAAGTGAATTAAACAAAATGTCAATATCTTTATGATGATCATTATCAAAAATATTGTCCCATAATTCATAAGTCAATCTAATTTTAAATTCAACTGTTGAATTTCTATCAGTTTTTCTTATAGATTTAATACTATTATTTTTAATACATGCATTTAAATCGTTTATGAACAACAACTGGGCATCGTGATCCAATAGCCCATTAGCTATTGGAGAAATTACAAAATTTTTAAATCTAGATGTATCAATAAAAATATTATTAGTCGCTGTACTCCACCCATTTTGAACTCTTGTATGAAAATGTATTGAGCTAAAAGATTATACAAATTCAACATAGTGTCAACCTGGTGTTTACACTCATTATCTGTAAGTTAATTTATATCTCCACATATTATGAACTGTAAATTTGGTTAATAAAGTTTCTTAATAATATCTTCTCATCCATCAATAAATAATTGAAAATTAAGAGGGTGTTCTATAAATTATTATAATACAGATTCCATTAAACAGTAATTCTAATTTCACTGCACATGCTTCCAGGTCTTTATCTGTACAGACTTTATTTTTAATTAATTGTTGAAAATTTTAGGGTTTTATGTATAAATATACAAACTCCACCTTTATCAATAAACTCTCTACAAAAATTGGCACTAAGGTTGCAATAATCTGTAGATATATGATTTATTTCAATCTGTTTTAAATGATGTTCTGAAAAACACAGTATAGGAGGAAAATTAGGATAGAGTGAAGCAATTACTCATTAGTTTCTTCCAAATCCACAAGTGATCTGGTGATATACTCCTAATAATTCACTATTTAAAAATTTTTGTTGAGTATTAATTTTATAGTGCAAATTATGAGTATGAGATAATATATCCTTGTTAACATAGTCAAAAGTTTCTGGCCTGACATACAAAAGCCGCGCCAAATGGAAAATGCTGCAAGGGGTATATAGCACCATCTATGGTTACTAGTTCATAGATGTGAAAAAGTGTGTTGAAATGAAGGGAGACTGTACTGAAAAATAACAAAGTTGTTTTATTTCTATCACCTTAAAAATGTGGTCAGGCCGGAAACTTTTGGACCCTACCACACAGTGTACTTGGTTAGAACTAGTATGATTAATCAGTTTATCCCATATCTGATACTCACCTACCATAAAAAAAATCATCTTCTTTTAGTAATTGGAAGCTTTCTATGTCTTTTGGACATTCAAATTGTTTCATATCTCTGATCTAATATAACATTCTGTTTTTTATTACTCTCTGTGTTACTGTTTGTTCCATTACTGTCAGTATGGTCATGATTTTCCTCCCAATACACAGGGACAGCAATCATTTCCTTGCCTCAGTTATTCGTATGAAAGCCATGTCTGGTGAAGAGCTCCCTATTAAAATTAGCTTCCATCACTGTTACATGTTTATAACCCTTTATTAGTGTTCCCAGTTTTCTGTTAAAAGCTTTTTCCTCTTTATTAATGCATGACCATTCTACAAGATTGTACCCATGATATCAAAATGATATTTGTATGAATATTGTTCACTACAAAATTCAGAACATGTTTTAACCATTCTTTAGTATTACTTTCCCACATCTTTTTTTTTAAGATTTTTATTTATTTATTTATCATCCATTTGCTACATGTATAGCACTTGGATAAGTCAAACAAAGCATTCAACAGGAAAGAAACATAAAAATTCACAAACATTTTGCAAGAATTACAACATAAGTTCAGTCAATAAACCTACAAGAATCACTGTTCAACTACACACATGTGATTAATTATTCAGTAAACTAATCTAATTACACAATAGCAACTTTTACAAAAATATAGAAGACCTTTTTGCATCTTGATTTACTTGAGTCATTAATTATTGGTTCTGTTATCTTCTTGAAATATAAAAAACTCATTTAATGAATAAAAATGATTATCGAGTAAAAACAACTTTAATTTTCGTTTAAAATCCCTAAAAGTTTCTAATTGCTTTATTCTGTTTGGCATCTTGTTGTACAATCTAACTCCCATGTTTATCACACTCCTGTACAGGAGTGATGTATTACAACTTGGAACATGGAAATCACATTTTCTTCTTGTGTTGTACACATAAATGTCTAAATTCCTTCTTAAATACATGTTGTTTTTATTTGTAGATCAATGCCTCAAAGATGTATAATGTGGTCACTGTGAGAACCTGTAACTCTATAAGAATTGGCCTATGAGACTTTTTTTTTAGCCCTTTAATCGCATGAAGTCCCCTTTTTTGTATATTTAGTACCTAAACACTACCTTATAAAATTGTACCATACATTATCAAAGACCGAAATTTTGTAAAATATATATTTCTTAATATAAATAAGCGTAAGTCACCTCTCAGTGATGTGATCATGTAGGATACCTTGTTTAACACACAACATAAAAACTGCATGTGGATATTCTATTTTAGATTATTTGAGATATTAATTCCTTAGAACTTAACTTCAGACATATAACTAATTTCAACATTTTTAAGAACTATCTTACGCATAACTCAGTTACAAGTTTCGTTAAAGTGAAAGAACATTGTCTTTGTTTTACCAATGTTAATGATAAGGTTAATATTTGAGAACCCAGTTTCAAAGTGTTTTATTCCCTATTTAACCTTTCCTGTACAGTAGCAAATATTTTTGTCTGTAGTAAGTATATTAATATAATAAGCAAAGAGGACTACTTTTTCGTCTTGGATATTTATAGGTAAATCATTTATATATGATAAAGTCAAAAGAGGCCCTAGAACTGATCCCTGAGGGGCTTTGTGTTTTTTCCTTCCGTGGAGACCCGTTGCTTTCTTCCTCTGTTATCAGTTTTAAATATTTCAACAAATTGTGGCCGATAAGATAGATAAGATTTTAATCATCCCTTTATAGTCCCTCTTATTCCATAATACTCTAATTTGGTAAGTAATATTTCATGATTTATTAAATCATACGCCTTAGTGAGGTCAAAAAATGAACCTCAAACATATGACTGTTTTCCACGGATTCCTGGATATTCTCAATAAAAATTTGACTGGCTGTTTCAATTGACTTATTATCTCTAAAACCGTGCTGAGCATCTGTCAATATGTTATGTTTATTTATAAAATGTATCACTCTATTATAAATTAGTCTTTCCAAAATTTTTGAGAAAACTGATAGAATGGATATCAGTCTGTAATTACTAATATCATATCTATCTACCTATCAGTCTTTTTGAAAATGGGCCTTATTTTTGCTATTTTCATTAAGTCAAAGAAAAAACCTTTATTTAAGGAAACATTAAAAATAAAGGTTAATGGTTTGTTGCTGTACTGAATACATTCTTGGACTAAAAATTGTTGTATTTGATCAAATGCAATTGAGGATTTAGCTTTTAATATACTTACTACCTGACTGAATTTGTCATCTGTTACTGGGTATACAAACTTGCATAATTTTTTGTCATTTTTTCAATAGCACCTTAGCAGAAACTGTAAGTGTGAGAATGTCAGATCCTGGTTTCATGACACCAGTAACATTAAAGTTTTTGTTAAAATTATCTTTTATTTTGTTGGCACATCCCCTTGTATTATGGTTACCAAGAATGATTATTGTGTGGTTTTCACTTCCACTTTTAATATTAGACTGCATAAGTCAGACATTATCACCATCATTCTTATTTACATTCTTCTTAATTAGCTCAACATCATGCCCAATATCATCTGAATCAACATTATTGATAGATAACCCTTCAACACTATTATTTGTTATTTTAATAACCATAAAAACAAACCATCATTTGTTGTTATGGTACCATTCACAATGACTGGAATAGTATTCCATAACTGTTCATTTCATTTGTGTTTATCGGAGGATAATTCCTTGTCATGAAGTTTTACCTGTAGTGGCTTGTTGAATTATTTATTGGTCCTAGGTGAAGTAATATCATTAGTATTAGCATTACCCTCTCATTCGACTTAACCCCACTTAAATTTTGTACTGCTCCGTGATGGTTGTATGTGTGACTGGAAACAGTATTATTTCACATGTGTCTGTGATTAGTGGAAACATAAATGTTACTAGATGGCTGTGGAGGTGAGTGGGAACATTATGTATGTGTGTGTATATGGATGGTTCCATTAATTATTACCAGCACTACCATGTTCAGGGGGTTGTACAAGGGAGTGGAAGTGTTATACAGTTGGTTTTATGAGTGAGTAGAAATATTAGTGTTAACAGAGGTGACTGTATAAGTAATTTGAAACATTATTTTCTTTAGGTGGATGTGTTAGTTATTGGGAGCACTAGTGTTATACAGATGGTTTTATGGCTGAGTGGGAAAAATAGTGTCATAGAGGTGGCTGTGTGAGTGAAATCATAGGATTTATACAAATGGCTGTATTAGTGATTGCAAGCATCACTGTTATACATATAGCTATATTACTGAATGAGAGACTAGTGTTACACAGATAGTGGTATAAGTGCGTGGAGCTGGGCTAATAACAACTGGGGGAAACAAAATCAACCGTGGGTGTTAGGAGTCAAGTTATAGAGCGAGGGGAGATAAGTTTGAATTAGTTTTTAATATACATAAACCCCTTTTCCCCAGTCTCACACCACTTTTTTATTTGCCCCTCTGCAACTCAGCAGCCAAGCAACCATTCTTAGGTAGAAAAAATATTATGGAGCGGGGCATTGCCCCCCCACCGCCCCACCCCGCCCAACACCTGTGCTTATACAGATGTCTGTATATGTGTGGGCACACATACAATGTGTCCCAGTTTTGCTGCGATTGTCCTGACCTGTAAAACTTGTTCTGGCATGCCGGTCTGGGGGGGGGGAAGGGGAAAATAAATTAAAAAATTGAACAGTTGGATTATAAACAGAACAATACATACTAAAATAAATTTGGTAATAGCAGAGTTGAGAAACCATTTGGATTAATACAACACACGCAAGTGCAGTCACTATATACAAACAAGCCTAGAGACTTAACTTTAATTTGTCCATGACTGTGATTTTTTTAAATTGGTACATCTTTTCATTAGTTAACATGCCAAAAAGAAATTATAAATTTACTTGTATTTTACAGAAAGAATGCCCATCTAAAAAAAACTTTGTGGCGAAATTTATAAGGTTACATGTACAAAAAGTTCATATAATTTCTCAGGCTGACATAAAAGACCACTTGAAATGTACAAAACATAAGGCTAGTTGGAAACAGTCAGTATTGCTTCAGGACTTTATTTTTTTTAAAGCATCAGTAAAGTTGATGAAAATTGTTAATAGCTGTCAAAGAAGAAACCGTTGCATTACATGCTGCTACTCATGCTCAGAGCTACAAAACAACTGATCATTCTTTCAAATTAATTTCCATGTTATTAGAACCAATGTCTGGTCTGCCAGAATGAAGAGTGAGGCTATTGTTGTTAATGTGATTATGCCAATGGCAGTAGGTGACCTTCATGGAGATTTAAGGAAATCACATCTTGTGAGCAAAGCAATTGATGCTTTCAACTGAAAAGAACTCAAAATGGTACCATTCCTTTTGTGATACTTTGTACCAGAACAAAGAATATAAGTAAATTAGATTTTCTGTCACTTCCTGGTAACAAACCAGAAGTGTCGACAAGCTATCTGTCATTAGTTATTAAAATTCGTAGTTTATCCGATAAATTTGTTGGGTTTTGTGGTGATAACTGTAACACAGAGTTTGAGGTGTAAAACTCAAAGGAGAAAACAATGTGTACATCCCATTAAGAAAGGTAATAAGAAGAAATATTTTGTGAGTTGGTTGCGGTGCTCGTATTGTTCATAACTGCTTTCAGACTGTGGCTGATGTCTTGCCTAGTGGAATAGAAGCTCTTGTAGTCAAAATTGACAAGTATGTTCACATTTACACCATGCGTGTGATATGGTTCTCAAAAATGGCAACATCTGGTTTCTTTCTTTGCTTCCAGCTGTTGAGCGGATCACTGAAATTTGTGATGGACTAAAGTCTTAATTTCACTCTCAAAAACACTGCCCAGTGATAATAAAAAAAAAATTACTTGATTTTGATGGCAGTGGACTTGTATTTGTCATTCCTGTATGGACAGTTTACTGGAGGAAAATGATAAACTTAATGCTGATATGTGAGATATGCATAATTCCCCATGACATTTGGCATAGTTTATTAAGCTTTACTTGTTGCCTGTAGGTTTATAATATACTTTCAGCAGTCTACTGTGGTATTGAAGTATACTTCATTATGAGTCAGTCTGGCTGAAATCAGAATTGCTTAGCAACTTTTATTGAAACTCCAGCATACTGGATTTAAAAGAAAAATGTGTGCCAGTTGGTTTAGGTTGCGACAAACAGATGGACAGACATTAGCTCAACATAAGACATTATTTGTTACTTTGTAAGGAGTGTTTTACAGTGAGAATCACAACTACAGCAGTGTAGGTTCATTGCCATTTCCTGCTTGTTTCCAGGTACACATCCAGGAGAATACAAAGAGTTTTTGTATGAGCCAAATGTGAATTTTTACCACAATGGATCATTAGAATTTCTGCATATCAGTAAAGACAGTGAAGGCTATTATCTGTGTGAAGCAAAAAATGAAGTTGGGACAGGGGTCAGCAAAGTCATCTTTCTTAAGGTCAATGGTAAGCTGTTGCTTGGATTTGTAGCTACTTGTTGACAACATTGTATTAGTACATTCGATGTGTGGAGTTATTTATTCATTGACAGTGTCAGTATCTGAGACTATATACTGTTGAATATTAATGAATAATGACTTCAAAAGGATGTACAATGGAGCAGTCGTGGTCTAATTTGAGGTACTCTTAGAACACATGCTTTGAAGGACTGACGAAAAACAAGAAGTTCCTCAGTCACACTGGCTGCTGTCTGAGTTGAGGTGTCAACCATGAACCTGCTGAATTTGAAGCATGAGTCATAACATTTTAGACCACAATATTCAGGCAGGATGTAATAATAATAATAATAACTTATTTATCATTCCAGAGATCCACCAGAGTGGATATAGAACTTGTCAATAGATTACAATAAACATGGTACAAAATGAGTGTCAACAAAAGATACATAGAAGTATGGATTGTGATTATAAAACATAGCTAAGATAAAATCAAGTGTAAACAGGGAAATGTAATCAGTTTAGAAATTACAGTCATTGAGTACATATGTATTATAACTAAATAAAACTTACAATAATTCAGGAGCGTTTGTCCCATCATCATTTTTGATTAATATTCAAATTTGGGTAAATTCCCAGGGATGTGGAATTGACCAAGTGCGGTAATTATAAGAGCATAAAGTGTAAAACAATACAACAATGTGGGAGGTTACAGTATGTGAATACATGAATGCATAATATAATTTAAAGATTTCACTGTGTTTCAATTCCATAAATTGGTCTTGGGCTAGCAGCCACATGAGTTGGTTGAATAGTGACTAACCAGCGTTTTGAGGACTCTCTCAGTCCTTGTTAGCATGGAACTGACTACCTCCAAAATCTGTCTGCTTCATGATATACCTGTCTGTTATAGCTGGTGGCAAGACAAGAAGGGATTAGTGGGCCGAGTCAGGTACTTGCTCTGCTCAGTCCCGTTTTCTTGTTCATTAACATGTTGGTTATAGACAGCCAAGCTTGGCTCAGTATGAAGCCAGGCCTGATGATAAGGTTAGAGATGGTCCTCTAAAAGTTTGTGTATTTACTATTCAACCACCTAATGCGGCTGCTAGCCCAAGAACTTCTTATTGGACGTGAATGTGTGTTTTGTCTGTATCAATCTTGGCAAGCTAAAACAACACGCACACTATTGAAATAACAGTTGAAGACATTTTTTATGCTTTAAAGTTTTTTGTTTGATGGTATAATGTGCTGTTTAGTACAGGATCAACAACCTGCAGCCTACCACACTTATAAGTGTGGCCCACAACTAAATTCTCTTAATGAAAAACTAACAATATTCAGTAAAGTTTATTTATATATTTACAGATTATTCTATAGATCCATCTTTGATTACAGATGCCACTGTATGTGGAATTTGTCCAAATACAATATACAGTATAGCTATATAAGTCATTATACATTGTCAATGCTATTGAAAAATACAAATGAAGCAAATATTTGTACCATAAACATGCATTACAAGTAATGAAAATGAGACACAAATTATATAGATATCATTGCCATAACACTTACAATACAGAATTGAAACTTAAGATTTAGTGCTGTTAAAATATTCTTCTAGAGTGTAGAGTGATTTAAGGTGGAGATATTTACCTAAGTCCAATTTGAATCTTTTAACATCACAAGATAATTTTTTTATGTTGGAGGGGATACTATTAAAAACTTTAATGCCGGAATAGTAAGCTCCCTTCTGATACAATATTCCTACAATAATTGCAAGCTGTATCTACATAATGTTCACATTGAAAATCACTGATCATAGTGATGGATATTTGATCAGATATTTTGTTGGCCGGCATCCACAATATTGACTGTTGTGTTCTTGGAATGAGATCACATCCGCTGGGTGTGACGCTTGTGCTACAGCTCTTCATGTTTTGATGTGTGTGAACATGATCTCCTGGCTACTAGCATTGTTTTTCCATGCTAGCATGATGTGAGATAACATTACTGTGATTTTTACAATGTTGGCTTTTCAGAGACCATTTTTTTATCGTTTATGTGTTGATTGTAAGTGGGTTTTCCATGTTTGACTAGTGTTTGGTGAAGGTAAAATAGAGCATTCATACAGGGGCGTGTATTACTGTCAACACTGTCTTATCGGGTTTTTTGTTTAGCAGACCATAACACCTGTACATGTAAGTTAGGCGTGTTTGCAGTAAAATACAGTGTAGGTAAATTCTGCTCAAGGCATTGTTAATAAGGGATGATGAATGTCCAGGTGCATTACTGTTACTCAGATTTTTTAAACAAAATTTTGTGTCCTTATTCTGCGGTATGTGAGATCTGTATAGTTTCTGAAATGTTAACACATGTACAGGCTGTTTGGGTGACAGAGAAATAAATATTGCATGCTGGAAATTGCAAATGTTGCATTTCCTTAGAAAAATCGTTTATGAAAGTAGTTTGTCAAGATTCACCACAGAAATAATTGAGGAATCCTCTAACAGTATTGAAGAAAGCTTAAAAGTGAAAGCCATTGTTCTTTACCAGTGGATGAGAGCACTAGCATAAGCTACAAGACACAGTTTGATTATTTTGTTTATGAAATTGACATGGACTTCAGTGTAATTGAGGAATTTGCTGTCTTAATGCAAATCAGAGGAATCACTGTAGGTGCAGTGTACTGTATTTCCTCATATACAAGTGGCACTTCGTTGTGCATTTTAAAATTCTTTAAGCCTGGGTGGATCTTACATTTGATGTTGTCAAAGAATCTAAGTCAAAAAACCATATTATATGACTCAAGCGCAAGGAAATTCATCTTGTCTGTAACACTAGTCATAGGACAGTCAACACTAAGATGCCAACCAATGTATTTCTGAAAGTAATTATGTGTATTTATGCTGGTAAAATCATTGTTACATGTGACAGTTAAGCACAAAATGAGGGCTTGTGGCTCAAAATACCCAATAGTTTTGATAATAACTAATACTCTTTAATTAAGAGAGATTTGTCAGTGTTCATTCTCACACCAGTGATCATTGCTGCATCATCAAAACTTCCTTGTAACCACCTATCAGGAAGAGAATTTTTTTTTTT
>Ga0209628_10000726_pt1 | contig 20467 bp, 19 predicted proteins | sample TergutCu122P4_FD_187285 | JGI IMG/M metagenome (GOLD analysis project Ga0209628, IMG submission 187285) | Cubitermes ugandensis P4 segment gut microbial communities from Kakamega Forest, Kenya - Cu122 P4 (SPAdes) (version 2) | ecosystem: Host-associated > Arthropoda: Insects > Digestive system...
GTGGAGATTTGAACGATTCACCTGCCTCTTTTACTTACAATAAGATTGCAGGAAATTTAAAAGATTCTTTCAGAGAGAGCGGTAAAGGAATGGGAAAAACCTATTTGGGAGAGATATTCCCCAATTACAGAATTGATTATATTTTACATGACAAAATGTATAAGTCTTATGGCCATACGGTTTGTTCTCAAATTACAATATCTGACCACTACCCTGTTTACACCTGGATCTCATTATATCGAAATTGATATAGTCTTAAAAAAACATAATGATGGAATTAGAATAACACAACCTTATATTTTTATAATTTTTATTATTTTGCAAACAAAAAAACGATGAAAAAAAACATTTCCCTATTTTCCTTTGGATTACTCTTTCTTCTATTTGTAAACTGCAGTAAGACAACTGTTTTCAAAGATAGCGTAACTTTTCCTAATGACAATTGGGCTTTTGAAAATAAAGCAATAACTTTTAAGGCGCCACTTACAAATTCGGAAAAGCCTTATGCAGTTAAGCTTGATCTTGAACTTATCGGCACTCCAAACGTCGGCAGTTTTAGTGCTACTTTCACTATTTTAACTCCCAATGGAGGAAAAACGATTAAACCTATTGTTTTTAATTTTAATAAGCCCAAAGAGCCTTACATACAAGGGAAAACAGCTAATGAAAAAATTTATAGAATGACGGTTTACCCGAAGAAATATTTTTCAGAAACCGGTACCTATACTTTTGAAGTAGATCAATTTTCTAATAAAGCCGACAATTACGGCATCCGTTCGCTAAGTTTAAAAATAGAGAAAGTAAGAGAAGAGTAGCAAATGAGGTTAATATTCCAACATCTTTTGAATTGGGAGCCCTGCTTTTCTTATAAGTTCTTTATCCAATACAATTTCCGGCAATTCTGTTTGCAGCGCCTGCTGAATTTTTTCTAAAGTATTCAATTTCATATACTCACAATCGTTACAAGCACAAGTTTCAGAACTGTTTACTACATAAAATTTCTTATTTGGGTTTTGTTTTTGCATTTCATATAAAATTCCTGTTTCAGTAGCCACAATATATTCTGATGAGGGATCATTTTTTGAAAAATTAAGCATAGAAGCGGTAGAGCCAATGAAGTTAGCAAGAGCCAGAACTGTAGCTTTGCACTCCGGATGTGCAAGTACCTTAGCATTGGGGTGCTCTTTTTTTAACTGATAGACTTTATCGGCAGTTAGTTGGTCATGTACATGACAGGCGCCATTCCAAAGGATCATTTTCCGGCCGGTTTCCTTATTAATATATGCCCCTAAATTTCTGTCCGGAACAAATACAATTTTTTCATCTTTAGGAAGTACTTCTACAATTTTCAACGCATTTCCTGATGTTACAATAATATCCGATAAGGTTTTGACTTTTGCCGAACAATTGATATAACTCAACACTTTATGATTTGGATACTCTTTTAAAAAAACTTCTAATTGCTCGGCAAGGCAGCTATCGGCTAATGAACACCCTGCATTCATATCGGGAATGAGCACCTTTTTTTGCGGAGATAAAATCTTTGCTGTTTCCGCCATAAAATGCACACCTGCAAAAAGGATAATCTCCGCATCGGTAGTAGCAGCCTGACGGGCCAGCGCTAAACTATCTCCTACAAAATCAGCAATCTCTTGCACTTCAGGTAAAGTATAATAGTGTGCTAAAATAATAGCTTTCTTGTCTCTTTTCAAATTGATTATTTGTTGTGTGATCATAGTAAGAGGTGATATCGTGGTTTTAACCTTAATGGAAATCGGGCGACAAACATACAAAAATTGTTCATATCCATAATATCTCTGTTTCTATAGACTAATATTTTTCAGGGGTACACAACCCCCACTGTTCTTTTTATTGTTTTTAGTTTGGTATTCAAATTCCAATATTCCATTTTAACTATATATAAATCAGGAGGAACCCGATAATTTTTTTCGGCAATGCCATCCCAAAGAAAAGTTTCTTTGGGAGCACATATTTGATTATTAGCAATTGTCTTTATCAGATTTCCATATCTGTCATAAATTGATATATTTACTCTATTTTCGGCCTCTTTAAAATTGCAATGAATTTCCACATAATCCGCATTGCCGGTTTGATTGGGAGAGAAAACCTCAGGTGTCAATTTTAGAATATCTTCAGAGGTATCGTCGGTAGAAAATTGTGAATTTTGATAACCCGGAGTAGCAAAACCAAAACTTTCCGCAGAGGATTTCCAATTATTTACGTTTTGAGTTTCTCTATTAGAGTTCACACGCTCTAAAGAAACCCCCGAAAATGAAGTTAGAAGCGGGTAGTGCATCTTTTCGTCGTATTGAAATCTATCAATCGTATAATAACTTCTATCACTTAAAAAAATAACGCCGGATGTATTAGTCAATGAAGGCAAAGAGTCGCATTGAATCAATCGTTTAGGGTAAGGAATGTAGTATTGTGCTGTGGTAATATCCTTGTGCTTGCACAAAGCAACGTATTCATTCGGAAAAAGTAAAAATCCGCTACTTACGGCAATTACTGATTTATCGGGAAGGTCAGCGCCTCCAAAACCAATACGTAGATCTGCCAGATTTATCACTTTTTGCGACCGATTATACAGTTCTACAAATTCTGCACGAGTATTATCTTTCGCATTAAAAAGCACTTCATTAATTACTACGTCAAAAGGCTGTGGAATACTTGGCAAGGCAAAACAATACGCCTTATTGCATCCTGTTGCATTTTGTGCGCAATCCCAAAGAGTATCTTTTAAAGTAAGATAATAAATCACATTAGGTTGAATTGGGTGTAGAAGATTAACTTGGAGCATATTGTTACTTGGAGGCGCTTCTCTTACCGAAGCAATTTCAATATTTTTATCTATTTTAAATAATTTTAATGTTTTTGCACTGTCATAAAAAATTGTTTCCGAAAAATAGAGATGCAATTGCAAAGAGTCGGATACTACTACTTTTTCAATTTCAGGAAGAATAATGTCAGGATTGATTCCATAAATTGAGTTTTGTTTTCCCGGAGTACCGCCTGAACTGTAAATGGAAGAGTTCCAATTACTTTCCCCCATACAGGGGTTTCTTGGGTCAATCATTTCCAGCGACCAACCGCCATTTGCTTTCTGTTTATTGGAGTGCCATGACTTAGAGAACTTTACTTCATGAATAACTTCTTCCAATTCATTATAAAGCACAATTTGTGCGCCGTCATCCGCAATCCCTAATGAGGATACACGATACATATTAGGGTTCTGGTTATCCTCATATTCGATACAGGAATTGGCAATAAGAAAAATGTATTGATTTTGGGGGATGGCTATATCAGGAAGATTTTTATTGGAATTGTTAATTTTTAGTTTCCAATTTTTTAAAATAGTGGTATCGGGAACTCCAAAATTATAGAGTTCAATATATTCACAATTGGGTAAACCTTCAACAGGGTTAGGCTTTGCCATAATTTCCGTAATTAAAATATCATTTCGGCGAATTTTGGCAAAAGAAAATTTTCCCAAAAATCTATTCATTATATTACCGGACATATCAACAATATTTTCTATTTGAATGGCATATTCTGTTCTATCTTTCAGTTCATTTTTGAAGATAATTTTAACTAACGAAAAGTCATTACTTACAAAGTCGCAATCCTCCGGAATAATATCCTCATTTACAATATAGTTTGAAGATAATAGCGCTGTTTGGGGATCCATATTCTTTGAAAATTTTATATACAAAGTTTTGCCGTCTTGTTGTGTTTGTAATGAGACTATTTGAGGTTTTACCGTATCTACTATAGGTGGTCCATAATAAAAATTATCAAAGAAAAATTTTTTAATATTCGATACCGTATATTTACAATACACCCCTAATGCTACATGTGCAAACTGTTCAATACTCACTCCTGAGGCATCGGTTTCATAGATACCATTTTGTTTTTCATCCACTAAAATTTCCCAATAGTTAGGTTCTATATATCTGATTTTTAAGTTTAATGAGAAAGCATTGGCAATTCTTTTATCTTTTCCCCTACAAATAGAAGTATGTGTGGTACCATTTTGATAAAAGAGTTCAATAGCATCCTGTGCTAAGTTTTCCCCAAATTGCAAGTAATATCCCTTTAAGAACAAAGATGTTAAGTCAGTGGTATTCGTAGAAAGATAGACCCGTGCAAAATTATTTGCGGAAGGTGAAAATGGCAGTCGAATATAAAAGTACCATTCCCATATATTATTAAATTGAGGAGTTGGTAATGACAGATAAGCTGTTCCCTGTTCTGTTGCATTGAGTTGCAATTCGTGATGGGTATTTACAATAAATAATTCTCTACGACCCACCCAGTTGGGAAAATCCGATACCAAAAAATGATCTGAAATTTGAGAAAAAGAGAAAGATAGTGATAAAAAAAGGTTTAATAATACAACAAACTTCTTCATAATGAGCTATATATTAGTATTTAGAGTACGTTACGTTTAACGTGGCTAATATAATATCTCAATAGGCGTTTGTCAAGGGGATACGTAATTTTTTTTACAAACCACAGAAAGTTTGTTCGGGTTATTGCGTAAATACATACATCAGGATGTTGGCACCCATCTGTAGTGCTTTGGTGCGTGTGGCTTCCGAGTCTTTATGAACGGCATAATCTTCCCAACCGTCACCGAGATCGCATTCATAGGTATAAAGAGATATTAGACGACCATCCCAAAACAGAGCAAATGCTTGTGGGGGTTTGTTATCGTGTTCATGGATTTTAGGTAATCCATTAGGAAAATTATATTTTTGATGAAAAATAGGGTGATTGTATGGCAATTCTATAAAGTCCAGTTCCGGAAATACATGTTTCATGGCAGGGCGAATATATTTATCTAACCCATAGTTATCGTCAATATGCAGAAACCCGCCGGCGATTAAATAGTTGCGTAGATTTTGAGCTTCCGCATCGCTGAATACAATATTTCCATGTCCTGTAATATGTACAAACGGATAACGATAAAGATCCGTGCTTCCTACTTCAACTACTTCATATTTCGGATTCAATGTCATTCCTAAATTTTGATTACAAAATGCAATCAAATTGGTGAGAGAAGTGGGATTTGCATACCAGTCGCCGCCCCCGCGATATTGTAATAATGCAATTTCTTGAGCATTCATCCATTCAACAAAAAGCAAAGTTGCCAATAAAAAAACTATTTTTTTCAATGTCCTAATTTTTTTACATTAGCACTAACGGTTGATTTAGCAATAAAGTATATTATTACTCATGATAAAAAAATATCTATCCTTTAAATGAGTAATCGGTACAATACAATTCCTGTTCGCGCCGGCAAATACAACCTTATATACGATGTTTTATTCTTTACAAATGTCTTGTATTGTATAGTTTCATCTATATTTCCGAAGCCGCCAAAAATTTTTGAATCGCTATTCAGGATAATTTTATATGCTCCTTCCGGCGCATAAAGTTCGTAATCCGTATAAGAATTTGCAGGACTTAAATTATAAACGAATATAGCACTGTTCCGTAGATAGGCTAAGACCTGTGCTCCATTATCCTGAATAAGAACTTGCGGTACCGTTTCTAAAATTTTATAATGCTCAATACAATGAATCATGGCGCTGTCAAAAGCATTTAACTGTTTATATTTTAATGTATCATCATCTACTAAATTCCATTGACGGCGGGCGTACTTAAACGACCAGTTATTGCCCATGCGGGGGAAATCAATCCATTCGGGATGCCCAAACTCATTGCCCATAAAGTTAAGATATCCGCCCTGTGAAAGCGACAAAGTAAGCAAACGGATGATTTTGTGCAATGCAACGCCTCTGTCCACGAGCAGATTTTGGTTATGCACAGACATATTTGTGTACATTTCCTTGTCAATCAATCTAAAAATAATAGTTTTGTCTCCCACCATGGCCTGGTCATGACTTTCAGCATAGCTTACAGTTTGTTCTTCTTTACGTTTGTCTGTCAATCTAAAATAAATATCTCCGGGACTCCATTGTTCATCTGGGCGCTCTTTGACAAGTTTACACCAATAATCGGATATACCCATAGACATTCTGAAATCGAAGCCAATACCTCCTTTTGCAATAGGGAACGCCATGCCGGGCATACCGCTCACATCTTCGGCAATGGTAAAAGCATTCGCATTCACCTCTTTGATTAACTTATTAGCCAAAGTGAGATATACAATAGCGTCTTCATCCACATTTTCATCAAAATATTGTTTATAATTCACAAAATCAACGCCAATACCGTGGTTCCAATAACACATACTGGTAACGCCATCGAAACGAAATCCGTCAAATTTAAAGTTTTCTAACCAATACTTTAAGTTAGAAAGAAGAAACAGAATCACTTCATTTTTTCCATAGTTAAAACATCTTGAATCCCAAATGGGATGGTATCCTTTTTTACCGGAATGAAAATAAAGGTTGTCGTGGCCGTCAAAAAGACTTAGTCCCTCTTTAGTATTTGATACGGAGTGAGAGTGCACGACATCCAGAATTACAGAAATTTTCAATTCGTGTGCTGCGTCAATTAGTTCCATTAGTTCTTCGGGAGTTCCATATCGTGCGGTGGGTGCATAAAAATTTGCCACCTGATAACCAAATGATCCGTAATAGGGGTGTTCCTGAATTGCCATCAATTGTATAGTATTGTATCCTAATTTTTTAATACGTGGTAAAACAAATTCTTTAAAACGTCGGTAAGTATTAATCTCTTCATTTTGAGATGACATTCCGATATGCACTTCATAAATAAGCGGATGTTTTGGTTTTGGGGGTTGGGGATTTTTCCATTTATATGGTTTTTCCGGCTTCCAAACCTGTGCCGCAAAGACTTTTGTAACTTCGTCTTGAACAACACGTTGTACGTGAGATGGCAACCGTTCGTCAGCGCCGTTCTCCCACACCATCCATAACTTATACAATGCACCGTGCTTTAAAAAAGTGAGCGGAAGTTGAATTTCCCAATCGCCGTTTCCTAAGGATTGCAAAGCGTACTGTGCCATCGGCTTCCAATAAGAAAAATCTCCCATTATGAAAATTTGCTTGGCATTAGGTGCTTTTTCCCGAAAAACCCAATGGGTATCTGTTTTAAACAATCCATAATATAAATGATTGTTTGCCAGATCTTTTAAAGATGTTTTCCCGTCGGTAAACTCCAACTCGCGCAATGCAGCTTTTTCGGCGCGGCGTTTCAAGATAAAACTAAAAGGTTTTAACCAGGGATCTATTTGAATTAGAGGAAGTAATTTCATAATTGAGCATTATTTAGTATACACTACAAAATGCAAAAATAGTTTATTTTACAACCATTAATTGAAAAGGAATAATTATCGGTCTACATAGTTGCTCCTTAAAAAAGATATAAACATTTGATTGTTAATATTTTAATTGTTTTTTGTATTGATTTTTTTGTATCTTCGCGGTATGTTTTATCAAAAAAATATTCAAATGAAGATTTGTTTTATTGAGCAAAACACGCTGCATTTTTGTTTAACACAATACAATTTACAAGAGCATAACCATCTGTTATTTGCTTGTAAATATCTTTTCTATACGGTACAACATAATCCATAACCATTTTGTATTCATTCGGTAAAACTTCAATTGGCTCGCTGTATTCAATCAATTCATTTTCGCGCCAAAAATTATTATCATTAAATGGACGAAAATAGCACTGCACAAGAACAGAGTAATCAAGAGTATTTTTAACAAATGTTACTGTTTAGAAAGAGGCATCAGACCATTGCAACTCGTCTATTGCTCTTATGCAACCATATAACCCTGCGCACAGTAAAATTATTAAAAATAATTTTGATTTCATAATAATATTTTTTAGTTATAAATTAATTTTATTTTTTCTTTATCTGTAGCCGATAAATCGTAAGTGTAATCATTTTTGTTTTAAAGTTTTCGCCCATTATGCTTTTTGATCAGGAAGCAATTTGTTTTTGTCAAGTTTGGATGGTGTAAAAATTCCTAATACTCCCTTAAGTCCAACCGTCATAACAATATTGTAGAAAAATGCGAGGAAAGATAATAACAAAAGAGTGCCTGCTAAAGCTGCCAATATCATATACAAATCAAACTCCCCATGGTGGTATACTGTTCTGCGAAGCATACCCTTCAATCCTGCCATTCCCATGAAAGCACCCATACCAATACCTCCTAAAAGATGTGCCCAAAAATGAAAATTGGCTAACTTCTGGCTATAAAGTTGCGCTCCGTTGGTCAGAATAGGGAGTAAAAAGTATATAGCCGAATAAAGGGTCATTGTTAAGCCGACTAATATTGCTACATGCACGTGAGGCCCTACAATCCATTGAGTATTATGAAGAATACGATTTAAGCCTAAATCTGCTTGCATAATACCTGCCGGTACTGCCAAAGCAAAACCTATAAGTCCGCCAAGCAAAAATTTGAGCGGATTGCTCATTTTCAGCGGTCGTGCCTGCCAAAGGGTGGCCAATACAATGAAAAAAGCTAAGCCCGAAGTGATGAGTTCGAAAGCAGTAAGCATTTCTCCTGAAAAAATCTTGAGAAAACCCGGCTGAGCCTGATCTGACATCAAATGATGCGACCAAACAAACCATGAAACAATCATTTCAACCATCAAAGCAGTTCTTGCCCATTTTTCCATAAAAAGTTTTTTCCCGGTAATTAAGGTTGCCAACAGATACCAGGTTCCGGCAACGAAAATCAACACCAATCCGTCTGCTATCAAGTCTAATCCCCACCAAAACCAATTTTTATATAACAGGGCATCAACGGCAGAATGTTTCAGGTCGTACCCTAAAAGAGAGCCTACCATATACACCAGAATAAGAACACCGGTAAAAGTGATGATTCCGGCATTGAGGAGTGTGTCAACGGTGCCACGGGCAATAGCGGCTACCGGAGTTGCAACGTAGTGAGAACCGTCTGCATTCTTAATACGTTTGAATCCGAGTGCCGACCACAAAACGCCCTTGGGTTGTTTGGGGTGCCCTGCAGGATGATAGGTAATCGTTTTGAATATATTAAACACGTAAAGCAAAGTACCAACCATCACAAGTGCTATACCCAGTATAAAGAATGCACCGCCTAATGCACTAAACTGCGTAAAATCCGCAGGCAGCGGCCAATACAGAGTATACAGCGGTGAATAGTGCGACACAAATCCGGAAAACCAAAACGTAAACGTGCCTATAGCAATAAGCCACAACGTCCATTGTGCCATTTTAAAACTCCAAAGAGGTTTTTTCATAAGAAATGGTACCAAAAATAAAAATGCACCAAAAACAATGGCATAGGAGGAACCGAAAATCCCAACTAAGGGATGGGCGGTCATAATAGCAAAATACTGCTCATCGCCGGTCAGGATATTGGGGGTAATGAGGTGCAACCGCATCAACATACCCTCAATCACTACAAACAGATAATACACCAAACCTACCACCACAAATTGAAGGGTAAGCTTTTGCATGGGAGTGAGCGTCTTGGGCTTAAACAAACCCTTCTCACCATTTAAAAAAGTATCAATAAAACTCATTTTATACCAATTTTAATTATTAATAAATTATTTTACAACTACAACATCTTTAAGATACATATTATAGCCTTTGGGACCAGAATATTCAGTAGAACGAATACTCAGAATTTCAGATTTCTCAAATTTCCAAAGAATATCATTTAAATGCCCCGGTAATACTTGCATTTGAAATACCATGGAATTGTCTTGACGGAAAAGTCCAAAACCATAAGTAAGATCATCAGAAGTTACATTGAATAATACCAAATCCCCTTTGTCAATATACAAAGTGTCGGTAGGAAGGATAAACTCATGATCACGGATGTTGATCTCAAAAACCTTATCGGCTTTATACTCACTCCGGTTCAAATCAATTGGCTTCCATGGAATGGTTTCATGCGTAACAATGTGCAAACTTACTCCCAATACAATTAAGAAAGCCACAAAAGAATAAAAAAAGGCTGGTTTGATGAAATTTTCCTTGCCGCCACGAGTAATCTGATACCCGAACCAAGCCATAAGCAGCAGTATTGCAATTACATACAAAGTGTATGCAATGGTTTGCCCGTAAAGGACTACTGTTGAATCTACCATAGTTATTAAATTTTAATTTTTGGTTATTGCGGCAAAGGTATAATATTTTACTATTAGAATACGTAGATATTCAAAAATTTTTATTTACACTTCATATTTTCTCAAAAAATATTCTATTTTTGTGCTATCAAAATGATATCAAAATGAATGGTAAAATTCTTTTTACAGAGCAACAAAAATTTCGTCAAATCTGGTTTTGGATGCTTCTAATTGTGGCACTTAGCCTTCCGATGATAAATTTTTTGGTAGAACAGGTAAAAACCGGAAATCATCTTGAAAACTATTCTATAAGAAATACAGGATTTATCTCTGATTTGATTTTATTAATCGTGCTGCCTATCAGTGTAATCATTTTGTTTTCAGTAATGCGGGTAGAAACGGTAATCACAACAGAAGGAGTTAGGGTTAAGTTTTTTCCACTTCATCTTTCATTTAGAGAGTACAAATGGGAAAGAATTTCTAAAATTTATATTAGAGAGTATTCTTCTTTAATTGACTTCGGCGGTTGGGGCATTCGTTTTAACTTTGTTACAAATACTGTAGTGTACAATATGTGCGGCAATCAAGGATTGCAATTAGAGTTAAAAAATGGGAAAAAGATATTAGTAGGCACTCAGAAAAAGAATGAACTCGAAGTTGCACTTAAACAAATTGAACCGTTTATAAAATAATATTCACCTAAAATACAATAATTTATGGAAAAGAAAGAAAAATTTATTTCAGGACAAAATGGCTTTGCCATGTTAGTGCTTCTTTTGCTCTTTGCAGTAGCAGGCATTTTAGTTCCCTCACTGATGAACAATGAATCCGGTTCTCAGTGGTTTATGATCATTATTACAGGGTTATCGTTATTTATGATGGCGGGGTTATCCATTATCAAACCCAACGAAGCCTTAGTCATCACGTTCTTTGGAAAATACCACGGAACTTGCATGAATAACGGATTTTTCTGGTTTAATCCTTTTACGGTTCGTACAAAAATCTCTGTCCGGGCGCGCAATATTACCGGAGAACCCATCAAAGTGAACGACAAAATGGGAAATCCCATTTTAATAGGAATCGTTTTGGTATGGAAAGTAGAAGATACCTTTAAGGCTTCTTTTGATGTGGATAACTATATAATGTTTGTAAATGTGCAAAGCGAAGCTGCGGTTCGTAATTTGGCAGGTTCTTATCCTTATGATAATCTGGAAGATGAACACGCAGAAATTACTTTGCGGAGCGGCGGGGAAGAGGTAAATAAAATGCTGGAAAGCGCATTAACGGAACGTTTGTCTATAGCGGGAATTAAAGTAATAGAAGCGCGTATCAGCCACCTGGCGTATGCACCGGAAATTGCAGGCGCTATGTTGCAACGGCAGCAAGCAACGGCCATTGTAGCGGCCCGCTATAAAATTGTGGAAGGTGCGGTAAGTATGGTAGAGCTGGCGCTTAACCAATTGTCGGTAAAGAAGATAATAGACTTGGACGATGATAAAAAAGCCGCCATGGTGAGCAATCTCATGGTTGTTTTGACTTCCGACCGCGCCACTACCCCTGTAGTAAATACCGGAACACTTTATAATTAGTATGGCATCAGAAAAACGTTCATTTATTATTAGAATTGACGCAGAAACATTGACTGCCATTGAAAAATGGGCTGCCGATGAGTTTCGAAGCGTGAATGGACAGATAGAGTGGATGTTATCGGAAACTCTCAAAAATGCCAAACGAAAGGCGGCCCGTTATACACATCCGTCGGGCTTGGGTAATCCCGCAACTCGACAAGCGCCACGAGCCGGACCTAAAGGAAAAAGTTCATAAATATCTTTTAATTTTAGTCCTGTTTCTTTACAAATAGTTCGGATCATGGGTGCCATCCCGGTATCTTCATAACTTTGGCGAATAATCCGAATAATTGCCCAATGATCTTTATGCAGTTCATGAATATCATCTTCTTTTGCAATTAATATTGCCAATTCGTCATTCCATAATTGCGGCTCTAACATGAAACCGTCTCCATCCATCTCAATAAGTTTTCCATTAAATTCAATTGCCATAGTTTTATGTGTTTTAAAACAGCAAAAATATCATATTTTCTTAAGTAAACATAATTAAAATTAAGGCACCGGATCATAACCGCTACCTCCCCAGGGATGACAACGCACAATACGTTTTACAGATAACGAAATCCCTTTCAATATCCCGTGTTTTTGTATGGCTTCTATACTATAATTTGAACAAGTAGGTGTAAAACGACACTGCTTTCCCAAAAAAGGAGACAATGTGAATTGATACAGTTTAATCATCCCAATAAAAACTCCTGAAAAAATTTGATTCAAGAATCTTAATAAACTTTTAAACAAGTACATATTTTCAAAATATTTTAAGTGCGCTTGGCTTGAAACGGCAAATGTAATAAAAAATTCACTTTTTTAGTGAAGTATGTAAAAATCTATTTAGAATTTTTTAACGATTTTGCCCTGAATAAAAACTAATTGAATCCAAGCCGGCATAAATATGAGAGCTGTCATACCTGGCGAGAAATTTCCAGGTAAAAGTATGCAATCCCTCCGGAAAACCATACGAATATTTTTTCCAATTCTGAGGCATTGAACCCGATGAATCCCATATTCCTATAGAAATGGTTTCTTCTATAACATCATCTTTGTAAAAAATGATCTTGCCATATCCTTTTAAATAAAAATCAATATAACTACATGTTTTTTTGGTAGTTACTGTAGCATTGTCGGCATAGGTATAGAGGAAAGGGACGAAATTGTCGTGATTGGAATCAGAAATAAAATTTATTTGCCATCCGTCGGTTTTCCATCCGTTTGGCAGTTTTCCATCTGAAAAAGTAACAAAATCGGGGCTTTCAGGGTCTATTACGGCTTCTTTTACCGTAACAGTTACAGAGGCTTCGCACGATTTTCCCTCATTGTTTTTGGCAACAACTTTCAGTTTGTGCGCACCGGCAGTTATATCGCCGGCTTTAATGGTAAGTTCGTAAGGCGCAACGGAAGCGCTGCTGTATCCAACATTGTCAATATACAAATGCACGTAAGCAATGCCACTGTTTCCGCCATCTGCAGTTACCGCTATTTGAATATCTTCATTTTCATAAAATTCCTGACTGACTTTCGGGGATGTAATAGTGCAAGTGGGAGAGAACTCTTTTTGGCAGGAAATAGCAAAAAAAAGTGCAAAAACTAAAAAGATGTAATAGATTCTATTCATGTTTGTAATTTTTTTTAACAAACTTTCCAACTACAATATTTGAGATTTTAACAAAGTAAATCCCTTGAGGTAAATGAGAAATCTCAATTCCCGTAATATTCGAGTCAGTTGTCTTGCGAGCAACTAATTTTCCATTTATGTCAAAGATTTCAATATTTTGACCAACAAACTCTCCCTCAATAAAAAGTTTGTCATTAGCCGGATTGGGATAGATTAAAATGTTTTGATTAAACACAGTTACACTGTTAGTAACCGCTTTAGCTAAAGTGGCAATGCTTGCAGAAAGAGCTTTAGTAAACATAGAAACTTGACACGCGCTATTTACACTAAGTCCAATTGTGTCTTTTGGAGTATGCCAATAAGGTGAGGGTAAGTAAGATGCACTTAGCCCTGTTCCTTCTTGTGAACTTACTGCCTGATATCCATTTAGATGAAATGAGCCGTAATCACTACCCGGCTCGCCGGTTAAAAGATGATAAACAAGATTCACTTCGGGAAAATAAACATTACAAATGTTTGTGTAAAAATCAGTCAATTGTTTGGATAAATTGTTATAGATGAGCAACAACCGATTTTCTTCTCCTTCCCACAAATATCCAATTCCATCCATATTCAAATACCCCACAATATTTAACCCTTGGTCCCTACAACGTGAGGCATAGGCATCACTGCCATATAAACCTATTTCTTCAGCAGAAAAACAACCATATATAATGGAGCGTTCAAATTTATATTGGCTTAAAATTCTGGCAGTTTCTAAGATTCCGGAAGTACCACTGGCATTGTCGTCAGCACCGGGGCATTTCTCCCAACCGTATGAATAAGAGTCGTAGTGTGCACCACAAGCAATATACTCATCAGGAAATTTTGTGCCGCGTTGAATAGCGATAATATTAGCGGAAGAAGTGTCGGGTGTTCCCATCCAATTTCCTGCAGTTGAAAAATGTTGTAATTCAACTTCCAAGCCCATGGTTTTAAATTTTGATTTAATCCATTCTTGTGCATCATAGGCTTGGGGTTTAAAATAACCACGAGTCCCATAATCTTGCAAATGCCGTATTTTAGCCATGAGACTGTCAGTGTTTATCTGTTCAATCAAGGATTGAACAGATGGATCTATTCCGGAAATTACCGGATAATATCTGCTTGGCTTCGGCAATTTGGCCTCTTTATTCCTTACCAAGAACATTCCATCATTTTTCGCAGGTAAAAATCCATCTGATAAAAATTTCATAATTAAAAAATCTTTTCCGGCATAAAGTATTTTAGCACTATTAGAGATTTTTGCAAGATAATCTTCTTTATACGTATCGAAACAATGTACAATAGCGTAGGGGCAGTCATTTTCAAAAGCATTATCGTCGAGAACAAGAGTACCGGAATAAGTAAGATTTTCGGTTGAGGCAAGCACATAATCATCACAATAATAATGAATTTTCAACTCTTTATGATTGAACAAAGTTACCAAGTTATTGGTTTCAGTAATAGGTATCAAAACAAATTTTCCTGCAAAAGAAACTAGGAATACAAATAGCATGCAAAGCGTAAGGAGTAATCGTTTTTTCATGTGCATTTTTTGGAAGTTAATGAATAATTTTTATAGTTTTAAGTTGCAAAGTAATATTATTTTTTTATTACGGGCACTCTAATAGCGCGGGAATACAGGGCAAAATCATTAAAACTCCCCATAAACATCTTATCAGCCCAATAGGAGCATGTGTGAGCCTGTTTTTTTGACCAATCAAAATAATATTTTGTTTTTGGGTTAAAAATGCTGTTTTTTGGCAGAAAATGGCACGGCAATACCGAACTTGTTGAATTTCAAGCGTTTAAATTTTTAAAGAAGCGTTTAAATTTTATATTACATTGAGTACTCCCAAAAGGAATTTATCGTCATAAGCAGTCATTTTTCGTCTTGATTTGAGACTTGCCCTCTTTCTATATTCCTCTTTATCAATTTTTTTATGTTTACGAATGAGATTTAAGGCAATTTTATTAATAAGTGAAAAGTTTTGGGCTGAAAATCCTTTTCTCTGGGAATTCCATTTTTAAGGTCTAAAAATTTGGAAAAGAACTCCTTTCTGGCTTCCCCCCAATAAGAAACATCATCCCATGTTTCCATACCACAAATGATTGATACAATAGCAATTGCCACAATATTTTCTAATGGATGACGCTTTTTTCGATTAATTCTGTGGTCTTTCATAGTGCGAAAATAGGATAAAAATGGTTGCCTCATAACAAGTTTAATTTATTGATTACGAGGTAAATATACAAAAAATATCCTTACATTAAGAATATAAAATATTAACAATCAGATGTTTATAACTAAATTGAGATGGTTTTCTCTGTGCTACTTTGTGAAATTTGTGTCTCTGTGGTGAAAAAAATAAAAATTAGGTAATAAGGTTGAATTGCCTATAAATAACTCACTGCTACCAAGGTTGTTCTGTTGTAGAATGAGGTGAAAATGAGGTTTTTGAACAAACAACTATCAAAAATCTGCTTTTAGTTTTAATGATTTTGCCCTGTGAAAAAACATCCATTACATTTTTTTTCTATCTTCGCACCGTATTAAATTAATGTTAAACCTAAAATTAAAATTATTTATGACATAAAAAATTAAGAAATAAAAGGTGTTTATAAAACACTAACTATTTCTTTGCTATCTGAAAATTGCCGTTAACAGTATTAAGAAAAAGTTTTAAGTTTACGTGTGCGTGGGGTTGTGTTAGTTTCTTAAAATTTGTTGTTTGCATTCAAATAGCGGGAAGTAGTAGAACTTCACGCTTTTTTTGTCCCTTATTCAAAAGTAAAATAATAAACAATAATTCATCTATTTATTAACCAGAAACTTATATCTATGAAAAAATTTTTTACTTTGTTTTTTTTAATTACTGTTATTTTAAACAGTAACGCACAAACCGGTTGCAACCCTGCAACCTTAACCAACGTTGAACATGAAGGTTCCGGAAATCGAATTACCTGGACTATGCCTACCGGAGGCGAAGAAGTTACAATTTCGCAAGGGGGAGACTTCAGCAATAATTCCATTGGCGACAAAAGTTCTTTTGGAGTATATCATCGCTTTACACTGGAAGATCTAGCTACTATTAACAACGGGGTATTAACTCAAGTTATCTTTGCGCCTGCCTATAGAAGTTTTCAAATACAGCCTGGACATAATTACACAATTCAAATCTATAAAGGAGGAAAATGGGGTGCAGAGGGCGACCGTAATCCAGGTACACTAATAGCATCTCAAGGATTAAACAATGCTAATTTACTCTTTAATCAAGAAAATAGCGTTACTTTGGAAACCCCACTTACTATTGATGCTTCGCAAGAGTTGTGGATTGGATATTTTTGTACAAATATTGACTCTGTTCAAAGTTTATCCAAATATCCGGCAGGGGTTGACAATGGACCTTGTAAAAATGGATTTGGAAATATCATGTTCTATGAAAATCAATGGTGGACGTTTTGTGAATTAGACGATAATTCAGACATCAACTTTTGCATTAAAGGTAAAGTGCAAACCATAGAGGGTGCAAGCGTAAATATCTATTGTAATGAAGACAAAATTAAATCTAATGTTGAGGGAACTACCTTTCTTCATAATAACCCTACCGGAGAGGAACAGTGCTACAAGGTGGAGGTAAATTGTTTAGAGGGAGGTGTTTCTCCTTTATCGAACGAGATTTGTATAAAAGATAATGGTATTCGAGACAGAAGCGCTACATTTTCTATTTATCCGAATCCGGCGGGGAATGAGTTAAGAGTTAAGAGTTATGAGTTAAGAGATATGAGTGTTGAGATTTATGATGTGTTTGGAAGATTGCAGAAGGCAGAAAGCAGAAAGCAGAATGCAGAAGGAACAATGGTAGTAGATATATCAAATTTGGCGGCGGGGATTTATTTTATTAAATTGATAGATGAAAACTGCTCTGCTGTACAGCGATTTATTAAAGAGTAGTAACAATTTGTTTGAGATTCCTCATTTCGCTATTGCTTCACTCGGAATGACGGAATGCTCTCAACATATAAAATTAATGTTTAACCTTAAACTATAGATACTTATGACATAAAAAATAAAATATTTTTAAACAAGCATTAGCTTGTTTTTTGCTATCTGAGAATTTGCCGATTCATAAGTATTGCATTGTACGCTAAAGAACAATTAATGTTCGCGAAAACGTGAACTTAATCAATTCTTAGTGTACAAGGTTACGGCAAATACCACAGATAGCGGGAAACAGTTAAGTTTCGCGTTTTTTTTATCTCATTTTCAAACAAGGGTATAATTCCATACCATAATAAATTAACCAATTAATCAATTTAAAAGTTGCGCCCGACACGTATCAGGGATAAATTTATGAAAAAAGTTTTAGTATTATTCACCTTGCTGGCATTTACCCTTTTGGGTGTGGATGCACAAACCGATCAATCCCCTTGGCTCATTACCGGGAATGCGGGTACCACAGATGCCAATTTTATCGGCACCACCGATAAGATGCCTATTATTTTCAAAACAAGAAACACCGAACGAATGCGACTACTTCTGGATAAACCATTTTTGGGAATTGGAGTTTCCACCCCTCTGGCTACACTGCATTTGCATTATCAAAATGGTATGAATCCTCCAATTTCTCAAAAATTATTACAATTAACAACTAATGCTACCGGCAATGCTGATGGTAACGGCTTTGCTGTTTTTTCTGACTACAACACCAAAGAGATTCTATTCAAGCAGCAGGAGGGGGCCAACTTTAAGATAGAGGGTCCTGGCGGCGGGTTGGTGGTGGCGCCTACCGGCAAGATTGGCTTCGGCACGGATACACCGGAAAAAATGGTACACGTAGTGGGCAACTTGCTTATAGACCGCACCGCCGATACTCCAAGCAGTTTGCAGTTCCGGCACCCCGATTCTAATCCAAAAGGACTTCCACCGAATGATCTCGAAGCTTCTTACCAACATTATTGGGATATTTACTCGGACCCTTACGGATTAAGATTTTACACTGTATCGACTAATAGCACTTACAATGCAATTGCACAAAGAATGGTTATTGGCAGCACGGGATTAGTGGGAATTGGCGTTGCCGCTCCGCAGGCAAAGCTGGATGTTGCGGGAGCAGTTAAAGCCACAAGCGCCAATATTTCCGAAACGGTAACTGCAAATGCACTGAGTGCGCAAATTGCCGACATTGCCGGTACGATAACTGCGAAAGATTTAAAAATAAGCGGAAACTCTTATCTGAACGGCAGTGTGGAGATTGGCACAGCCACCCAGCAGGCACAGTTGAACGTAAACGGCGTTTTCACTGCAAAAAGCGCAAACATTACCGGTAATCTTACCGTTAAAGAAGGCCCGTTCAATCTTGCTTTGGGAAATGCTTACAGTAAAGATCTATCTTTCGGAACTTCTTATGTTGGCTTTAACGCTATACGCAATAACGGAACCTGGAAATTGGCGGGTGATGGCGCCAATAACGGCGGCGGCGTAATTTGGAGCAGTATTTGGGGCGATCTCTACTTTGCTTCTCTTCCCGTAACCGGCGCAGGAATGCAAACCCTTACCGATGCACAGGTAAAAAACAACATTAAACTGCATATAACCAATACGGGGAAACTGAAGGCCAAAGAGATTGAAGTAACTTTAGCCAACTGGCCCGACTTTGTATTTGGCAAAGACTACAAACTACCCTCATTGAGCGAAGTAGAACAATTTGTTACCCAAAATCAACATCTTCCCAATGTGCCTTCGGCCGCCGAAGTAGAAGCCAACGGCGTAAATGTAGGCGAAATGAACGCTAAACTGTTGCAAAAAGTAGAAGAACTTACGCTCTATATCATCCAAATAGAAAAACGTCTCTCCGAAGTGGAAGGCAAATAACAAAAACCTCATTTACACCTCATTTTTACACAAAACAACCTTAGTAGCAGAGAAATAACACACAACCATGTCCCCTTATTAGATAAAGTTTTCATTGATAATTGCCTATAAAGTTTCGTTCATTTTTTCCTCTACTAAGCTTTTTAATGTATCAAACACTATATCTAAACTGATTTTATTTTTATCTGTTAGGCGCAGTTCATCCATAAAATTATGTTGCAACGCATCGGAAATTGTAAGAAATAGCTTTACTTCAATATCATCACGTTTATATAGATCATAGATATTTTGTCGTGTTTTCCCTACCTTTCTAGCAAGATCTGCACTTTTTATATTATTCTTTTTTACAAAAGATTGTATTAATTTTCCTAAGTGAATTTTGGCATAGCTCATAATTTGCTAATTTATAGCATTTTTTATATAAATTTAAACAAAAATGTAAAAAATTTTCTACAAAATACAAGAATATATTTTACATATTATTTTTTTTATATTTTTGCTGCAATAAAAAAATGCTTCACTTATCCTAAAAAATCAATTTTTTGGACACAAAAAACTTACACTATTAAAGAAAAATTTCTCCTATTTTTGCACTATTATTAACCAACAAAATTTATTTTTATGAAAAAATTTGCTATCTTTTTAATCAGTGCAACGCTGCTCATAAGCAGTGTAAATCTTTACGCACAAAACCCTATGTGTAAATGGAATGGTACTCCCCCCCAATTCGGTAATTTGCTGAATAATACCGACAACATTATTATTAATGAAGGAGAAGGGTGTCAATTCCGCTTTGAACTAAAATCTCCCGGCTCTTCTGGATGGTATCCGGGCGATAGCATACATATTACTGTTGACGGGGTTGATTATGGTTCTGTTACATTACCATGGTTAACGCCTTATATCGAAGAGTTTAAATTACTTCCATCAGGCAAGGTGGAATTCACGTGGATAGGAGAGTTCAGTTTTGCTGTTCACTGTTTCAAAATTTATAATCATGAAAACGAAATGATTTATGAAAGTCCTTTAGGGCTTGAAGAAGGATTATTTTTTACCTATCAGAATGAATGTCCCGAATGCCTGCCATTAACAAACTTTGAGGGAATATATATTTCTGAACTCAAACAGGTAAACCTTAGTTGGACAGTGCCCGAAAGTGAAAATGTAACAGGTTTTGATGTTTTTAGAAATGACTCTCTAATAGAGCATGTTTCCAAAACAACAAACTTTTAC